>Ga0114899_1001907_pt1 | contig 11618 bp, 21 predicted proteins | sample MalvireepMed_215_FD_83497 | JGI IMG/M metagenome (GOLD analysis project Ga0114899, IMG submission 83497) | Marine viral communities from the Global Malaspina Expedition - Malaspina viral metaG DeepMed_215 | ecosystem: Environmental > Aquatic > Marine > Oceanic | place: Mediterranean Sea... | reverse complement strand
CGGTAACGGCGAATACAAGCCGAGGAACAAGATCGCAGCGTGCAGGACAGCGCCAGGCATGGCGAACCAGAAAGCGCCTATCGAATCAACTGCCGTAAACCTGGAAGACCCGCCGTGGAAGGATTGATTGTTGTGCTGTTCTTGGTTTGTGTTTGGTTGGCGCTCCTGATTTCCGGGGGCGCCGTCGCTGATTACCTGGAGAGACGCCATGCCAAGAAAGTTAGTGATGAAAGAACGCGATCGCGTTCGACGGGAAATGCTTTATTTACGGGAGACTTTGCGGACCCTACAAGATGACATCAACGAGTTCGAAATTGGGAAGTCTGTTCTGCGTGATTTCTGCGAGCAGTTAGAGGAAAACATCGAACAGCTTGCCGCACGTCTCAAGATACTGCGCACATCGGAAGCAGCGCAGGCAGAGCACGACTTCGTTCGTGAAATGAACATGTCCATTCCGAAACCTTCGCTTTGATACAGGAGCTCCTCTAATGGTGCGAGAAACTTCTCAGATCGCTTATCGATCGATCACAAACTCTGGTGTGTTGGGCTCGCAGCAGAACCAGATCATTCACTTCCTGCGCTTTAACAAAGTTCAGAATCCAGACTGGAATTTCACTCGAAAAGAAATTTCTAAAATCCTCGACATTGAGATCAATGCCATAGCCGGCCGGGTTAACGAGCTCGTCAAATCAGGTGAGGTCGTCGAAGACGAACGGCGCCGCTGTTCACACACCCAGCGCCTGGTCACACCGGTACGGCTCCGATGACAAAGCTACCAGAACCTAGCGACCCAACACTCGAAGCCGTTGACGCGGCGATCGTCAAAAACAACCAGCAGGAACCCCGTACCTACCTGGGGGCCAGCGGCCTGGGCGATTCCTGCTCCAGAAAGCTCTGGTACGGCTGGCGCTGGATACTGCCCCAGATCACCGAGGCGACCGGCTGGCGCAATATCGAAGACGGCAACGCAGGCGAGACCGTCATGGCAGAGCGCCTCAAGGCGGTCCCACAACTGCGTCTAATAACAGAAGACCAGGAGGGCGCACAGTTCAGCGTAGCGGCGCTTGGAGGCCATCTGAGGGGCCATCTTGACGGTGTCATCCTGGGATTGTTCCAGGCGGCAAAGACCTGGCATGTGTGGGAGCACAAGCAGGTCAGCGAGAAAAAGTTCCGTGAGCTCAAAAAGAAAATCGACGATCTGGGAGAGAAATCTGCGCTCGAAGCCTGGAACGGGATCTACTTCATACAGGCGCAGCTCTACATGGGATTGATCAAGAACGGGCCGATCAAGCGCCATTACATGACGGTCGCATCAGCCGGCGGCCGGCAGATCCAGAGCGTTCGAACCGAATTCCAAAAGGAAGTGTTCGACTGGGCAATCGAGAAAGCCAAGGAGATCATCGAATCAAAAACGCCACCGATGCGGGTCTCTGAGAAGCCTGACTATTACCTGTGCAAATGGTGCAACTTTCAAGAGCACTGTCATGGCGCCTCTAAGACCGCCCAGGTGAACTGCCGGACCTGCGCCCACTCAACCCCACTGCTCGACGAGAACGCTGGCGCTCCGGGCAAGCCAGTCGGTCACGGCGCCTGGCGCTGCGAATTCCACGGAAATACTTTAACGCTCAAGGACCAGCGGAAAGGCTGCTCCAAGCACCTGTTTATTCCTGAGCTGATTCCGTGGGCTCATCCGCACCTGCTCGACGAGGCCAACAACCAGATTCATTACCGCACTGACAAAGGCAACGAGTTCATCAATGCGGAGAACAACGCCTGGGTAACCAAGCCTCGTGCCTTCACATCGAAAGACCTTCAGCACATCAACGATTACCACATCGATAACGATGACCTGATCCTGCAAACCCTGGCGAAGTTCTCGCCTTCGATTACCAAGGTAACCAAGGCAACGAAAGAAGAGCTTCCCTTTGATGACGAGATCCCCTTCTAATGGACAAAGAATTTCTAAAAAGATTACGGCTTCGTGCTATTAACATGGCTGACGTTAAAGCTGAAAAATACGATCCCAACAAAAAGTGTGAACTTCCAGGGTGCGAAAAAAAACGACACCCATATAAGATTTGGTGTACTGAGCACTTGGCACAATCTCGCAAACTCAAATTCTGATGGACAGAGACAAACAACGTTTACAGGAGATCGAAACGATCCGCGACAAGCTGATGGTAATGCTGATGGAAATGCGCGAAGAGAAAGATTTTGAAGAAGCGTTGAATCTTTTCTTTTCGTTCAGCGCGGCGTGCTTAATGTGTGCCGGTGCGTGCCTGGCAGCAGGTCATGCCGACGAGGAAATGATTGAAAGTCACGCCATGATACTTTTGAGCGCCTTTCGTGCAGCCGATGAAAATAAAGATAGCAAGATCATTCTCAATTGAAACCTCGATCGAAAAATATTGAATACCAAAAGGCGAAACGCATTCTTGCGAGGGCCAAAGAAGTTGGAGATTCGGTTTACGCATTCAAGTTCACCAAGTCCACCGGCCAGGTCGAGATCAAAACAATACCGGCCGGCGAACGTGCCGAACGAATGGTGATCGACTTTCCGAAATTGTTTATTGGCGTGTACTCACCCGATTGTCACTTCGAATGGATTTTCGAAGACCTTCAACATGTTCTCGGATAAAGAATTTCTGACACTGCGCGAAGCCGCTCACTTTTGCGGCGTGTCTTACGATCATTTCATTAAGAACCGCGCCGATTATGGGATCTCCTCGATCCACTTTATGGGCAAGCAGCTCTATCGAAAGAGCGACCTGGTTCGAGCGATCGAGAGGCTGGCGCCCGTCCCAAAAAACACCGAAAACTAGCCGGTTTTTCTCCTTTCTTTTCAGTGGGTTACATACCTATTGTTATTATATATAGTATTTGATACTATATGTCCTGTCAGCGGGGGTAACCAAGATAGTCCAAGGAAGCCTGATTACCGACTGGGGAGATGGGTGACTAAGACCTCAGAAAACGCCGAGACGTCGCGAAGGGCAACAGGAAAACAAAGTTGATAGCGAAAAGCCACACGGTTTTTCAGTATCAACCTAGTCCGCTAACGCGGAAGGAGGTCACCTTGAGTGACTTACATTTTGTACCTTTGGCGGAAGCCAGGCTGGACAAGATGAACGCCCAGCACGGCATCCGTATCCTCAACGACTACGGCTTTCGAGTCGAGTGGTCCGAGGGAGATGTTTTGTGGTCCAACGAAAACGACCCCCGTGTTTTTGGGGCCGATTTCAAACGCGACACCGGCGGTGAGTTTCCACCGCTTGGTCCGGTTGGGCGCGAAGACGCCGAGCGCGTCTACGCCTGGTTGGATTCGTTTTCGGACTGAGGTGGTAGCGGCTTCCCCTCTCTCGCGAGAGGGGTTGCCAGTATCAACCTTAGATGGAGATTTGAAATGACAAAATCTGATTTAGTGGAAAAGCGCGACAACCTTCTTGTAAGGATCGAGGCCAACCGTTGCAGACGCCCTCGGGGCGAAAGCGATAATCGTTATTACGACGATTGCGTTGATGCGGTGTGGGGGTTGTTTTATGCAAACCTTCGGCGTTTAGAGGAGGTCGCAAAATGATTGTGAAAATTCCACGAGTGTTTGCGGAAGATCACGAGATCACTCGCGACATTCCAAGCGGCAAGCGTCTTGATGAAAACAGTCGCTATGTGATTTACGACGCCGACCAAAGGGAATTAGACGAGTGGTTGAATGATGCAATCTTTTATGCGGATCGTGATCACTGGAGCGGTGAGTACTGGTATCGCCATGAGGGCGGTCGAAGTATTTGTCGCTCTGCTGAACGAGCAGTTCCGCTGATTGAGAAGGCACTCAATGCGTAACACCAACAAGCGTTTGCTCACGCTGATCAAGAAGCATGGACTGACGAGCTCGCGTGTAGCGGAGCTCGTTCACGTTGAACTGGTGACAGTTCAGCATTGGAGGCAGGCGCCAGGCGGTCCAGGGTTCAACCCTATGCCGCTTGGCCTGCTCGAACTTTTAGAATTCAAACTGGGAGAGCGAAATGGCAAGTCTTGAAAGAAAAAAGAGCGGTGCCTTTATCGTTGTCTGGCGTGTCAATGGTAAAAAAGAGAAGGAGTATCTGCCGGTCGGAACCACCAAAGCGCAGGCCGAAGTAGTCAAGGCCAAGCGGTCAACGTGGGAAAAAGAGCGGAAGATCGGTATGCACCTGGACGTTGGAATCAAAAGAAAGGTTCGTACCTTTTCCGAGTTCCTGTTCGGCTATACGGATGAAAACGGCAAAGTCGTTATCGGTTATCTGGACTGGCGGAAGCACGCCATGCCGGCGTCATACGTAAACGTCAAGGCCAACATCGAGCGCAACGTCAAATACTTCGGCCCTCTAAAGATCGCCGATGACGATGCAACCTGCGATGCTTGGAACAATGCTTTTAACAATTGGGAGATTGAGCGAGGAAGCTCGATTTCGAAGTACAGCTTGTGGGGTGAGTGGAAGGACATCAAAGCCGCCCTATATCGAGCTGCTCGGACTGGCGGTGCGAAGGATGGGCGTCGATGGAATCTGAGCCCGACCTCACCGGCAGCCAACCTGGTGCTCAAGATGACTGAGGTCAAAAAGAGAACCAGAGCTTCGAAGGTTATTTTCAGTGTAGAAGAGCTGGAGAGAATCAAAGCGGCTGATCCTGAGAACGGTGCGCTTTGGATGTTCATTGCGTATACCGGGCTTCGCCGGAGCGAAATCGAGGTACTACCGACCTTTGCCGTCGATCGTACACCAAAATATGCAAAGGTCCGTGTCCTGCACGATCCTGCAATTGGTGTAAATGTGAAGGACAACGAGTCCCGCTCGATTCCGTTGAACGCCGAAGCTATGGCAGCCAGGGACGAGATCCTAGCCAAGAGCGGAGATCGTGAGTTGTTCGCTCCGAAGTGGCATCAGGATACTTGGACCAAGAAGTTCAACGCAGCTCGTGAGGCTGCTGGAATCAAGCGAGGCACGTTGCATAGCCTTCGCCATACCTTCATAAGCCGGGCCGCCAACAACGGCGTGTCGATCCACCTGGTGATGAAGTGGGCCGGCCATGCCAAGCTGGAGACCACCCTCGGCTATCTCCACACACCGGAAGGTTACGAGTGGTTGGAGATGGAAAAGATGCTCAACGAGGAAAAAGCAAAAGTAGTCGAGCTGCGCAAGGCAGCATAGATGTATAATTAGTGCGGTCGCGTTTTACCCACCCAAAGGGAGTAAATGGAACGCGATCCGGCAGAGGTAGCCAAAAAGAGCCCCCGCTTCGGCGGGGGCTTTTTTTTTGCCTAAAATTTGGGGGACAAAATGTGGGACAAAACGATCGGAATAGATCGGTTTTAATCGGAATAGATCGGAAAGGAACCGCGGAAGTATGCCAAAAATGGCGTCGTTACTGGGGTAAATTCTACTTATCAGGGGTGCGCTCTAACCAACTGAGCTACAGACCCGCGGTCTAATTTCGTTGCAAACACTAACTTTTTTCTGTCTCTCCTTTTCCAAAATTCCAAGTGTGGGACAAAAATGGGGGACAAAATCTCTGAACCCGTTGTTGCAAGGCGCCGAATTATACACGGAATTACAGAAGGCACCATGCTTCCCGGTAAGGTTCCATCTTGGATCTTGTGTTTTTGGTGGTCGGATAGACGCCAACCTTGGTCAGCTTCGCCAGTGCCTCGTAAGGCACTATATAGATAGTACGATGTGGGATCGCGACCAGGGCGAAGAAGTCGAGCTGCTCGGCCGAGTACACCTTGTTCTGTTTGGAGTGCTTCAGAAAGAAGTCATAGCGGCCCTGGTTGCGGCCGGCCTGGCGATGCGAGGACGACTTGACCTGGACCCTGGAGATCCGCTGGCCGTTGTCCACCAGGAAATCGTACTGGCAGTTGTCGCCGATCGGGACCGCTGGCAATAACCCTTCTTCGAGAGCCCTAAAGGAGAAGAGCTGCTCGCCGGTTACGCCGATTGTTTTCGCGGATGGCGAACGCTCTCTAATTTGTCCCATAAGCCGTCTGGCATGTCGGATAACCAGCCGTGCTGGCTTGCGCGTTTTAGCAAGATGTTGATCACCTCGGCCTTGTTCGACGCCTGCAAAAGAGACTTGTGAAATTCATTGGCTGGCGTCAGGGGGGCAGAGGGTATCTTCATAATTGTTGAGCAGAGTCCTGGGACTTCAAGAAAGGTTTTCGGGGATCTTTGGGTGTTCAATAGACACCTCATTGATGGCGAGGACGCAGCCTCGGGGGATCGCTAGAATTGCGCAGGGCTTTTTCTCGTCGTCGAGAGTCCCGGCAATTTTGACTGGATCGGAATTATCGACCAGCCAGCCGACGCTAGTGATCGTCGGACAATGAACTTTTTCGGGACCGTCCCAAGAGCCGTCTTGAATGATGTCGTGGTAGGTGACGGTCACGAGCTTGTGATTTATTTCTTGGATTTTCTCTTTCTCTCAAATCCATTGGGGATGAGGTAACCCATCACGAGTGGAATAAGGTAGGTGGCGGCAATGAATAGAATCAAACCAATGCCGCCCACTGAAATTAGATTGCCCAACATAGTGAACAGATTGTCAGGCGCTTTGTGTACAACCGTGTCGGCTGTCACGGAAACGGTTTCTCCACTACCGCCCCGGTCCGCCGCAGTCACCGCAGAGACAGTCGCAGCGGTCACCCCCCCCACGACTGCTGGCAAAACAATCGCAGCAGGCATCACGGCACTCGATGCACCGACAACGGCTGTCGTCGCCGCCCCGGTCAACAGGGCTGTCTTTATTTTGGGGAGGCTGCATCCTGCGATACTTAGCGTACAGGCCAGTATCAGCCAAAGATACCAAGCACCACGATAAGAACTAGAACGCCCCATATCCAGGGCTTGCTTCTTACTTCTTCTACTAACTTCTTGAATCCTTCCATTTGATTTCTCCATTAGTCGAGTTGAAAACTTGATCCGCACCCGCAGGAATGTGAGTTGGTAGGTGGCGTGAACTTGAATGCTGATTTGAATGGGTCATCATTCCAGTCCATTACAGCGTCCCCCAATAAATCCAGGGACACAGAATCGGAAAAGATTGTGTCCGATAGCATCTGTGCATCCGGGGGGATCTCCGATGTTCCTTTGAGTTTTATCTGGTAGCCTGAACAACCACCGCCTTCCAAACAGACCTCAAGAAATCCCTCTCCTTTAAGGACTTGGTTGACTTTGTTTTGTGCCGCTTCTGTTATTACCATCAGTAATCACCATAAGCCCTAGAGGCATTACCGGATCTGGCTTGACCACCTAAAATTCCAAATAACTTTTCATGTTGCAAGATTATTTCCCTGTCCATCTCTTGCATATCCTCTATCTCTTTAGTGAGGTCATCCAGCCTAAAGGCTATCAAATCTATAGAAGCGGTTTCATTTGCCTTGTCCTGAAGGACAGCCAACCTAGAAACTTCTGCGCTTAGAGAAGCGCCCCAAATCACAGCAGCAACAGCCTGTGCTAACAGGAAGATGATTGCACCAAAAAATTTAGCATCAATGTTCATAGTTCAGAGAGAACCCTATGGTTTCAAAGATGGATACTTTTTGTAGACAGCGTTTCTGATTCCTGCCGGATTCGGCGCGTTGTGTGCCAGTTGCAATGCCGACCTGGCCCTGGCGATCGTGTTGATCGGATAGCTTCCAGACGGTGCGCCGCCAGCAGGACCGGCAAAATTTGATGTCTTAACGCGCTTGTACTTACCGACGTTCGAGCCGCCAGCCTTCTTACGCGCAGCGCGTACCTTCTTCGTTAATTTCTTTGCCATTACTCGTCATTCCAAGAGTGCATTGAATCAAGCCGGTCTTCGATTCGAACAAGGTGATCCATGATCTGATCGAATTGGCTATCCGTTCTTTCAACGATCCGATCGAGTCTTTGTTCAACTGTTTCGCCCTTGAACTGCAAGATCGCGATCGATTCGCGTAAGTCGTAGACAAAAGTAAAACCACCAACCACCAGCGCGATGGTCGTTAAGATGTGGCCTATCGACAGGCTTTTAGTGAGTTGGGCTCCGTTTGTCATAGTTCTAATTTCTCGCCATCACTTCCGGGGGTTATTACGTCCCACTGCGAGCCACCTGTAATGGCGCAGACAATTACGCCGCTTTCATTTGAGTGGAAACTTAAAAGCGTCCAAGAAGGTTTTACAGGATTGAACATAATGGCTGCGAATGACGGGCCATTCTTATTGCTAATCCACCCTTTCCCAATAGGATATTCACCCAACATTTCTTGGTGGTACCGAATCGCTTCATCAACGTCATCCCAACACACTGCTTTGATTGGAAACTCTGTTGGGAACATGCGAGCTTGAGCAGGCATTAAAAAAGCCGCCATGAAGGCGGCTGTCAGGAGCAGGCGTTTGATCACTGAGTCGGCACAGATGGAACGTCAGCTTGCGGCGATGTATAGGGCGCCATAATAAAATCATAAATTCCGAGCCCGTCGGTTTCATTGATGCCTTCAGCCGCTGACATTTTCAGAAAAGCCTTTGCCCAAGCAGCGGTCTTTGCGTAACTGCTCGTTGGAATGTCTTTGCCGCGCAGCAACCACTTCATCAGCACGCGACTTGTCCAGATGCGTGCCACAGCAGCGGGAAGCGCCGCTGTCGTAGCCATCACGCCAAGAGCCTCCGGTATGCCGGCCATAACACCAACACCCATCGTCCCGCCGCCAGTCAAAAAACCCAGCATCACGTTGCCAGCAGCAGTTTTGGAAGTATTCGCAAACGTACTCGGATTGTTCAATCGTCTCGCAATCGAAACGAGCTCTTTCATGTCTCCGAGCTTGTTGCCGAACAACGCTTTTGTTGCGTTGGAATCGTGCGAGATCCGCTTCCAGCTTGTCAGGAATTGTGAGAGGTTGAACTGCCCCTCCATGCCGGGGACTTCGCCCATACGGCGAATGACGAGCTCCTGTACGGACTTCCAGGTGTTGGCGTCCACTGCTTTCTTGGCTGTGGTTACTGCGGTCAAATTGCCTTTGCCCATCAGCGCATCGAACAACCGTTGCGGGTTGGCGTGCTTGGCAATTTTGCCGAGCTCTTCTTCTTTTCCGATGATGGCGCGACTCCAGTAGTGTCGTGCTTTGGCCCAGGCTTTCCGCTCGTTAGGACCGAGCAGCTTGGCCGTTTCATCCATGTCATTGTGAATCGCTTTCCAGAGCTGCTTCATGGTGCCGATGTCTTGATCAGAACCGAACTTGGTTTTCCTTCCGATACTTTGAAGCATCAAATTCATATCCTTCCAGGTCTGAGGTCCGGCCGTTGCGCCCCCCAGTCTCTCCAGAAATTCATCGCCCAAAACCGCCTGAAGTTTTGCGTTGTCAAAACCCCCTTCTTTAGCGATGAACGCCAGTGTTTCGTTAGGCGTTACTGAAGGATTGGCACCTTTCATCAAAGTTTTGGCGATGCCGTAGAGCTCGGTGCCACGAGCCCGGAAAGCATCGAGCTTCGACTGGGCGCCGGTTCCAACCCTGACCGTTCTGCCGCGAGGACCGCGAATAACTGTCCTGGTCGTACCTTGTGCAATCGCTTCACCGGCCGCTGACGGCGCCGCAAACAGCAGGGTCGCGTCATCAGACAGATGCTCAATAGCGCGTGCAAAGTCATCATAGACCTGCCGTACTGCGCTTTCGATCGAGCCGCCGGAAAATGGGATCTCAGTCAGCTTCTGCTCGATGGCTTGTATAAGCTGACGATCAGTCACCATGCCTGGCGTGGGTCGCGCTTTAATACCGCGGCGCTCCAGAATCTTTGCAATCTCTCGCGCAGTGTTGGGTGAAATCGCTTTGCCCGGAGCGGCTATGGCACCGCCGGCCGCTGTGATGATGTCGCTGATTAGATTCTGTTCATCGGGGCGTACATTGCCAAAGATCTCATCGATTCGTTTGCCTGTAAGAGCGCCTACAGCGCCGCCTAGAGCAGCTCCGGTCGCTCGGCCCACTGGCCCAGCAGGTGCGGCAAGCTGTGCGCCTCTCGTCGCACCGATAACAGCAGGAACCGTTTCCGCAACGATGCGTCTTCCTAGACTGGCCGCTCCCTCTGGGGGAAAACCGAAGTCCGCGATCTTACGCGCTAGCCAGTTATATTCGTCATAGGTTTCTTGTGCTGATGTGATTGTGTCGTCAATCCAAGGCACAATGATCTCAGGCTCATCCGATTCACTTTGTGGAGGTACTACTGGCACAACAGGGTCGGTTGTTTCCCAAGGAACGACAATTTCAGCCACTAGGGTATCCCCACTTATCAAGTCGATCGTTGATTTGTTTGTCGGTCACATCCGTGTTTACCAATTCACCGTAATTTGGTTTTTTGGGGTCTCGCTCCCTTAAGTTCCGAATCTGATTGAATGCTTCTGCACGATTAAGTGGGATCGTCTGTACGCCTACACCATAAGGTGCGTTTGCGAGATAGTTCAAGAATCGGATTGCTCGATTTTCTTCATTTTTTTGAAACTCTTTCAATTTTAGAAAATTCTTATTACCGCTCCGACCACCGACGCCACCCTCTTGGGTGTCTGCCCACTTACTGAAGTTGATTGCACCGGTTTCCACACTCATCTCAATTCTATTTAGCGCGTGCATCATATTAAGCAATCGAATGTTTCCTTCGGGAGTCAAACTGAGACTTGGAATCATCTTCTGAAAGATTGCCATTTCCTTCTCAGAGATCGAGCCCTTTGTCATGGCTAATTTAGTTCCGATGAAAGAATCGACGACCGCTTTGAACCATTCAATTCTTCCTAAATTGCCAGTGAAAAGTCTTTTCATTTCACTGTCTGGCAAGAACCATGCAAAAGCCTGCTTTAAGGGCAATGTCATTTCTGCCAGCTTGCCGGTGTCAACCTGGCCGCTCGCGATCGCATCGATCAGTATTGGAAACTGGGCGCTCTCTTTGTGAAACGCTCCCCACGTTGTCGTATCACCCAAAATGTTACCGAGTTTTTCACCAAAATTCTTCGCCATTACCGTTTGAGTCAGTTCACCTGGCGTCGTAATGTTAACCTCGGTTGTCGCGGTCGTCTTTGGAGCTGCGCTTACTTCTTTCCATCCGTTAGCAGTCCACTCTCGATATACGTCATAGGGAATTTCCTTGCCGGCCTCTTCATCGAATCGCATTTCAACGATCTTATTAGGAGTAGGCGCACTCGCTGCTTCCGGCCAGATACCTTCAAGTGCTTCTAAGCCACTCTCCGCGCTGCCACCGGCTTTTATATGTTTACTGAGAAACTCAGCCTTGGTCGCCGGCAAACCGCCTTCCATCGCAATAGCTAAAGCCTGGTTATCAATATAGTCGGTGTACTTGGCGAGCGCGTTCTTCTCGTACTCATCCGATCGATCGGTGACACCAAAGAGCCCGGCGATTCCACTTAGGAGTTTCTTGCGTTTTCCAACCTTAGCCAGGTACTCATCGGAGAACTGATTCAATCGGTCGGAGTTTGAAACGGGAGCTGTCGTTTGAACTTCCGTTTCCGTAAGATCGACAGCAGTAGGCGTAGAAACAGCACCCACTTGCTGTTGCGGTAAATCAGATCCGACGCCCTCCCTCTGGATCTTTGCGAGCACCGCTTGATTCAATTGATCTGTGCGACTG
>Ga0114899_1001905_pt1 | contig 11622 bp, 17 predicted proteins | sample MalvireepMed_215_FD_83497 | JGI IMG/M metagenome (GOLD analysis project Ga0114899, IMG submission 83497) | Marine viral communities from the Global Malaspina Expedition - Malaspina viral metaG DeepMed_215 | ecosystem: Environmental > Aquatic > Marine > Oceanic | place: Mediterranean Sea... | reverse complement strand
GTCCGTACCAAAGGCACCATCAATCCAACAACCCACATCTTTTTCTGTAAATGTTTTCTTCATTGTTTCCTCCATTGTTATTGGTTAGTGACATTCTACAAAGGGCTCAGAACGGTTTGGCTGAGCCCTTGCTAGAGTGCACTAGGCCTTGTCTAGTTTGTAATATTCCATGTAGTTCTTCATACACTGCTCTTGCCAACCAATACTCATCTTGTAGTCATCTTTGCGCGTTCTAGCCCGTTTAAGCTTCCCTTCAAATTCTTCAATTTTCCTTTTGAAATGCTCAATATTTCTTGTGTGGTCATCAAAGGTCAAAGAATAAATTGTGTGACTGTCGTCTCTTTTGTGAAACGGCACAAGTGCTTGTAGTACATGACTTTGATGGGCTGATGTAGTGACGCTGTAAGTAGCTGTTGAAATTTGAACTGTGTCAGTATCAAGAATGCGTGCCATTTCGAAATGATATCCGTAGGAGTATATTGACGGACCTTCAAAGAATATGCTCCCTGTGGTGTTCTTCCCATGTTCTTGGTTTTGCTCAACCCAGACCTTGGCTATTTCATGATTGTTAAACACTGTTTTCATTGTTAGATTCCTTCCTTTTGTTTGGCACATTTAGCCTGTGATAACGCTACCTATCTACTACCCTACCTAGGACACATGTTGCGACTGGTTACGTTTGTGACGGACATATTCTGTGGCGAATAAGCGATTGCTAGCTAGGATGCTAGCATCATGCTGAGCTTTCTCAGCTTCAATCTGGCGGATAAGTCTTTCAAGTTCTGCGTTTGTCATTGTCTTAATCCTTTCAGTTAAATGATTAATAAATAAAGAATGATCAAAGTAAATACAAGTTTAATGGTAATGTCAATAGCTTATTCAAAAATTTAGGCGAATAATGTGCTTTTTTCTGTGGGTTTTGGTGGTTTTGCTTGGCTTTTAGGCCGAGTAGGCTGCCGCCTGGACGGAACTCGAGAAAAAATTCTAGCCTTTGCGTACCTGGTAGATGGTACAGATAGCTCCGAACTCGAGCTGTGTACCAGGCACAGTTCGGGTACAGATCCTGATCTGTTACGCAATTGAATTAGGTCAATCCACGCCCCAAATCGCCAGCCTCAAGCAACAAACCGACAAGCCCAGGAGTCCCGTTTCCTTGGTATCCGCGATCAAAGAAGGTTACGTGTGAAATAAAAACCCAAAAAAAGTTGGGTCCCATTTAGATGGGGCAAAAAAATAAAATTTTTAAAATTTTCAGGAGCTGGCGATAACGTCTACGGGTTTGGCTTCCAGGTAGAGCTTCAACTCTTTGCCGGACATCTTGCACGCAACGTTCTCTGGATGTTGCAGCAGGAGAAAGCGCCGCCGTATGTTCAGCACTTCTTTGATCTGCTCACCACTGGACTTCAACAGATCGCCACATCCGTAGCACTGATAGTTCAAGTGGCTTCCGTAGACGGCCTGCATGGTATCTCCTTAGTTGGCAACTGTAATCAGATTCTCTTTGGGTCGAATCTCAACTACACGGCTACTTACAATCCTTTGGCATTGGTTGCATTGTGTCAAGAGAATTTTCAGCGGCGTACCCGGCAGGGCCACAGAAGTATTCCAGAATCCTTTCTCTTCAGGGGCAACACATCCGCAGGGAAGGGTCTTATCGGCCTTGTCATCGCTAGCAATAGGTGCCATCTTAATGCTCCTTTTCAGTTCTATTAACTTAAACTATGGTATACTCTTGGCTCTGGTTCCAACACTAGAGCTTCTATCAGCCTAAGGAGTGGGGAGTCCCCAGCTCCCCTCCCCTTTACCGGGTATGGTATACTCCCACAAATGCCTGCCTATAACAATTATCCCCATAAACTGTCGCCTAAAGAGAAAAAGTTTTCTGATAAAGTCGTGGCGGGGGCCAGCTTTGCGGCTGCTGCCAGGCAAGTTTACAATCCTAAAAACGCAGTAAACGCTAGACGTTTGGGGTCCCAGGTTATGGCGCGTCCTAGGGTTCAGGCCTACTGCAATTCTCGTATACAAAGAGAAGGTCTGGTTGATGCCTCTATCAACGCTTATGCTGAAAGTTTCAAAGCTGTTAAAATAACGCGGGACCGAGAAGGAAACGAGATAGCAAGAGATATCAACTATAGCGCCCGCTTACATGCTGCCGATAGCATTTCAAGGATTGCTGGTCTTACTCGCCCGAATAAGGCAGGAGAAGACAACAATTCTACCGGCGAAGCGATAGACATTACGCCAGAAAAAAACCTCACCAACGAGGAATATTGGAATATCAAGTTTGTGACTGCTAACAATGGTCGGATTCCTGATAAACGAGAATTAGCTGCTTTTCGTAAAAAACATGAGCTACAAGAAGCAACTGAAGAAGGTAGCCGGAGCGAAGGATCGCCAAGCTAAGGCGGATGCGCTACTTAGTCACCACGATCCCAAGCATCACTTAGAGAACCACTTCAAGATCAAGGACAAAGATGGGCGTGTCCGGTGGTTTGGAGAACTCAAAAGCGCCCAAAACCGCCTTCTACTCCTGTTTCAATACTGCTGGGAGAACGAACTTCCTGTCCGCATAATCGTCTTGAAAGCCCGAAAAGAGGGCATTTCCACCCAGGTTGAGGCTCTGTTGCTGCGTGAAACGCTCTCTCGAGGCATCGACGGCATCGTTATCGCCCATGACAAAGAGACCGCCAAGTACATCTTCTCCATATGCGACCGCTTCTACCAGCATTACGACCTGGACAAGCCTCCCTTGGAGCGGGCTAACGTGGGAGAACTGAAATTTGCCGGGCAAGAAGGCTACATCGCCGTACAGACGGCCAACAACAAAACAGCTGGTACCGGCATGACTCCCCAGTTTATCCACTGCTCCGAGGTAGCCAAGTGGGCCAAGGAGAAAGCCACTGAAACGGCGGTCAGTCTCTTCCAGAGTATCGGGGACAGCAAGCATACTACTGTTATTCTGGAATCTACCGCCTATGGCCTGGACCCCCTCTTCTTTCCCCATTGGCAGGATGCTTCTGAGAACTGCCGTTTGGACTGGAAACACAGCGTAGAGGGCCAAGTTACCGGAGTATCCGTGGATGTCACCAACCCGGAAGCCTGGAACGGCTACCTTCCCCTGTTTATTCCCTGGTTTGAAGATCCCGACTATGTACGGCCCTTCCCTGATGAAGCTGACCGTATACGCTTTGAGCAGGTATTAAGCGCGTATGACCATTTCCTGATTGACCAATTCGGCCTCACCTTAGAGCAGCTCAACTGGAGGCACTACACCTTGAAGCACAAGTGTGGCAACGACGAAAACGAGATGAAGCAGGAATACCCTGCCACCCCTCAGGAAGCCTTTATTTCCTCTGGTCGACCACGCTTTGACATTGAGTCTTTAGACCGTATGCCTATTGAACCAGGACGCATTGGCATGCTTCGCCGCCTAGACAGCTTCTCTCGCTCCATTGGCTTTGACGAAGATCCCCAGGGATGGTTTGAATTGTTTGAAGAGCCTGTACCGGGACATGAATACATTATTGGCGTGGATGTCGCCGAAGGAAAGCTCCCGGAAGGTGGCCGCCGACCCGATGCTTCCGTGGCCATCGTTCTGGACCGCAGTCGTGGCTGCAAGCAGGTGTGTACCCTCAGTGGCCAGATCAGTGAGGAAGTCATGGTGGCACCCCTTATTTTGCTGGCCGAATACTTCAACGGTGCTTATATCGTCTGTGAGCGCAACAGTACAGGCAAACATGTATGCATCCAGCTACGCAAGCAATATCCCCCTGAAAGACTTTTCAAGAAAAATAATTGGGATGAAAACCGTAAAAAACATTCCCGGGAAGTCGGCTGGCTTACTTCTCCCGGAACGCGTCCCAGCCTTATATCCCGAATAGCCAGTTATATCCATACCAGCAGTGTTAAGCTCCAGGATGCCAAGACGGTAGACGAGTGCCGTGCCTTCCATTTCACCAATGGAGGGCGGGTCGAAGCCAGTCCAGGCAAACATGACGATCATGTTATGGCTTTGGGTATGGCGATCATTGGAAACGAATCTTATCCAGATGGCCTGCAACCTTTCTCTTTGGGTAACAGGTCCGCTGGCACAGCTCGCCAAACCAGTTACCGCTTTGGAGTCCACTAATGGCAAGGAAGTTGACAAAAAAGAAAGCCCGCAAGATACTAAAAGATGGTACAGTTCATGGTAAACCCCTCACCAAAAAACAACGTGGTCTCTTTGGTGCCACGGCTTCTGGGAAAAAACTGAAAAGGAGATAGTATGCCAAGAATGAAATTAGGAGAAAGCGGAGCTAGGAAGGCTCTCAAGGCCCTTAAGAAAAAAGTAGCCAAGATTCCTAAAAAGAAAGCAGCCAAAAAGAAATCTCCCCTGCCTGCCCCAATCTTTGAAAGTGGCACGCGAAAGGTTTACTCTGATGGCCGACGACACTTCATTAATCAGAAGACAGGGAAATAATGGCGGACACAACTAAAATCCGAGTCCCCCGACGGCCCCTTCTCAGAGAAGAGCCTACACCAGTAATTCAGGACTTTGAGTGTCCGGCTACTCTGCAAAGCTCACTAAACACGGGTGGGGTGCTAGGGGACTGTCAGGCGGAAGAGAGCGCTAAACTAATCAAGCTCCTCATGGGCAATAAGCAGCCCAGAGCCTGGTTCCGTTGCCGTTGTGGCATGAAATTTCAAGCAAAAATAAAGGAGATGGTTAGTGCCCCAAAACCTTCTACCCGAAATTCGTCTGGATGATGATGCCCAAAAGAAATTGGCCACTTTCTTAGAAGAGACTGGGGCCAAGTTCGAGGAATTCCACTCTACCTGGGAGATGGACCATGCTGACTACCTCAAGTGGTACCTCACAGAGGGAGATGGCACAAGTAATGATCCCTGGCCTGGAGCTTTTGACCTGTTCCTGCCCCTGATCCGTGTGGGTGTAGACGGCCTAATGGCCCAGTTCTATGACTCCATGCTTTCCAACGACCCTTTTGTCAAAGTACGCGCTGTCCAGGACGAAGCCGAAGGCGCTTCTGAGGACTTATCTCTTTACTACGGTGAATACTTCTACAAGAAACAAGTCCCCTTCAAGTCAATTGCCAGTGATCTTCTCTTTGATACGCTCCTGGATGGAACGGGCGCAGTCAAAACTCGCTTTGATCGCACAGAGATCTTGCGTCGGGAACTGCTGCCTGAGGTACGCACCAAGCCCACAAGTCGGCGAACCATTGATGTACTTTCTCCCGAAGGCGCTACCGGAGGGTTTGAGACACGCTTTCGTGAAGAGGTCCGCATTGAGCGCCGTAACAAAATTCTCTTAGACAACACGGATATGGCGCAACTCTTTGTGCCTCCCGATGCTGGCCCAAGCCTCCAGTGGCCGGATTGTGAACACTACTACGAACGCCATTGGCTCACTTGGGGAGAAGTCCTGGCCAAGAAGCGTGAGGGCTGGAGCAATATTGATGACACCTTGAAAGCCTTCCTGGAGGAAAATGAAGTTACGGACAAAGACCGTATCGCCCGGGAAGCCGATGGATTAGCCCCAGGTACAACACTTCCCAAAATTGAAGTCCAGGAATGGTACATGCGCTTGGTCCTTCCAGCAGAGATCAAGGCTAGCCTGACGGCTAGCCGCGAAAAAGTTAAACAAGAATTTATGGATGATGATGGTCGGACTGAGGAGTGCATCGTCACCTATTTCCCGCGTGCCAAACGCATTGCCCGTGTTGTTCCCTTGGATAGAATTCGTCCGGACAATGAACGGCCTCACGTTGAAACACGCTACAGCCGCCTTCCCCGTTTCTTCTATGGCATGGGAATCCCCGCATCCATGTGGCAGATCCAGTCTGCCATGAACAGCGCCTTTAACCAGCAGATGAACTATGGCGAGCTACAAAATCTGCCTTGGGGATTCTTCGAGCCATCATCCATAGGCGATATGGGAAGCAACTTTTTCTTGGGACCGGGACAACTCATACCTTCGCTAAACCCCTCGGGAGTGTCGTTTCCCCGGTTCCAAGGAGATCCGACATTCTGGCAGATGGCTATGAATACCCTCTTCCAGTGGTTTGAGCGAGGAACCGCAGTTACTGATCTAGCCGGCGGTGTGGCCCCTTCCCGGCCCAATGCACCACGAACTGCTCGTGGCACCATGGCCCTCATAGGACAAAGCCAGGTAGCCTTCACATGGAAGGTCGCTCAGATTGCCAACGAATTCTTGCGAATCTTCCGTCAAGTACATGCTTTACATGAGCGTTACATCTCAGATGAAGTTAACTTCGAGTTCTTCAATAAAGGCTCTCAAGCCTTTGAGAAGCGCACCTTACATCCCAGTACTTTCCGGCAATCCGTAGATTTCGAATTCGTTCTGAATCCCAATCGCCTTCAAGAGCAGCAGACAAACCAGGTACTCTTTAGTATGCTGGCACCTATATTGGGCCAGATTCTTGGCCCACAAGCGTTACGTCCTATGGCTCAAGACCTTTGGGAAGGCCATGGGAAAAAGAACTTCGATGCTATTTGGCCCAGTGAGGGTATTCCTCAGTTCCAGACGGGACAGCCTCAACCCTCTGGTATGGGTCAACCAGCACAGGAGGGGGGGCCGGTTGGCCCCCCACCTGGACAACCGCCCTTGGATATGAGCAATTTGACTGCTTTCCTAGGTGGTATGGGACCCCAGGCTCCACCTGCACCTGAGGCTGTCGCTGAAGGGCCTGAATTGGAACCCGATGAAGAAGGAGCTACTTTACAATGAGCAGTCCCCTAAATGATTTGATGCAACGGAAATTAACCGCTGAAGAACGGTCAGACCTCCAACAACTCTATGTCATGCCTGGATGGAAACTACTCCAGGAAGTGGTTTGGCCTCAACGAGAGCTTCAGCTCATGTATAGTCTCAGTGGAACCGTGGAGGATGAGGATGCACAAAAAGGCGTCGTCAAGGGTTTTCAGCTTTGCCGTCAAGTTGCCACAGCAGCCGGACAAACTGTCGGAGAGGGACCTCGGCTACCAAAGCGTGCGAAAGCAAATCGTACAGGACGACGACATGCAGGGCTCATCTCTTGAGGTGTGCGCTTTATGTGGAGATCGGACACCCACTAGAAATACTAAACTGTGTAAGTTCTGCACGGAACGTGTTGCCCGAGAGGGCGCTCGTTTCAGCAGGGGAGGGCGGTACTGACAAGTGTGTTTTGGTTGGTCAGTCCCTCAGCAACTGTAACCATTGAAAGGAGATTCTCTAAATGCCAGATCCAGATCCGAATGTAAGCTCACAATTCACGGGAAGCCCAGTGGGTAAGCCCGGGGACGAGAAGCAGTCGCCTGGTGACGGCTCAGGGTTATCACCTGAGCCAGACCGCCCTTCATTTGAACAAGTTACTGGAGAACTAGCTAACGCAAAACAACAGCTAGCCACGGTAGAGAAGAACTACGCGGACAGCAACCGTGCGGGTCAATTGAACTACCAGCTCCAGCAGCAATCCTCTATGGAAAACCAGCGTTTGCGTGCTCGATTAGATGAACTGGAGCGAGCTTCCCAGGGTGAAAGCATCGCTCCCTCTATTGAGGAAGTGGCTGCCAATCTCACCGAAGCAGCCCAACTAGGCGAATCGGATAAAGTTGCCCAATCGCTGTCTCAGTTGGTAACCGCTGCTGGAAATGAAGCCAGGGAAAAACAGCGCATTGAACAAAGCGCCAATGAGCACCAGCGCCTGCGGGTAGGCGAATCCACTACCTACCTCCAAGGTTTTCAGCAGCAACTGGGAAGTGCCGAAGACCCGATAGCCAAACGTTCCTGGGAACTTTACGGCACCTTAGTCACGGCAAAGCAAAACAACACCTGGGGCTTTAATATTGTTGATGACACCGTTCCTTACGGTGAATACCAGATCAACCCACACATCCTCAAGGAAGCGCATATGCGAGCCTCTGCTGAGTATGCTCAACAGGCCCTTGCGGGAAATCTTCCCCCTGCCAGTGATATCGCACCGACTCTTCAGCCTTCACGGCCTGGAGGAGGAGCCCCCGTATCGGGCGGCGCACAGAACAGTCTTCTTACCGAAGGCGAAAGGGCCACGGCTAGTATTTACAACATGACCGAGGACGAGTTCTTTGCTGAACTGGACCCGCGCATGCAAGCAGCTCGCAAACGTGCCCGCAAGCCAGTCACCAATGAAGAGCTTGTTATGGCTGGTTTAGCCAGTGCATCTGATATAGACAAGTCAAATCAGAGATAATATGGGACGCCGCACGCCACCCCAAGACGAAGACCTGGTTCGTTGCAGTGCCTGCGACTGGCCTATCTTCTTGCCTCTCAATGACCGTCCGCGTGGCGGGGAGTATCAATCTTCCCACACCACAACGGATACAGACAATGTTCACGAAAATACGGATGGCGGTCAGGGGTGTCCTTTCTGTGGTTGTCCTGCCTGGGATAACGGGGGTTCCTTGGGTGACATGCGCCACTAAGGCTTGACAGTCCCCCTGAATTTGCGATAAATTTTAAGGGAAGTCAGTTCTACAGATGAACTATAAACTTCACTCTCTTCTTTCTCCGAAAGGGGGGCGATGCTCCCCTTTTAGAGCTAGAAAGCGTTGAGGGACGCGAGGGACTAAATACACTGAGGGCTAACTGAGCAGAAATGTTCGGGAGGTTATAGGTGTATTTTAATTTAAACCCGCGAGCCTATAGAGCCCAGATCAACTTACCCATCATTGGTCAGTCAGCTCCAATCGGGGCTGTCATTCCTACTAATCGTAGTGATCGCCGCAAGGTTTACACTGAATCAGAGCGCCTTTCCAGGCAATTTGCTTCTCTGAAACCCGCCAAGCGTACAGGTGGAAGCTGGATTGGAGACATGGTTTCCCTCCGGCAAAACATAAACCTGTGCGAAGACTGTTGGCGTCGCTATTCAGGTTGGTGGAAAGCCGATGGTGTTTCTTATCGTCCCGATTGGAATTTCCACAAACGTGGAGATTGCGATGGGTGCGGTCGTGTAATAGTTCTCCTCACACCTTTTTATCCCGAGGAGTTCTATGATTCACGTAAGATCCGGGCCAACCCTCGCTACATAATCAAAGGAGTAGATTAATCATGCAATGGAGCGGATCACTTACAGGCATGTCTTCTCCTCTCGTTCGCAAGTTCATCATCGGTGATTCTGTAAATCAGTATCAGCTCGCCTGCTGGGCGGGTCTGGCCGGTAACGGTGTTCTGGGCGACCCTGCCTCTGTCAATGACTATTCAGAGGCGATTGGTGTTACTCAGGAAGCTGGTACCTATTCTACTACTCAAGGTAGTGGCGGTCAGATGGTGGAGTGTACATATGATCCCCTCGGCGTCATTCATGGTCATGTAAGTGGCGGAACTGCTGCTGACACTGACTGGACAGATGCCACTGACGGCAACCTGATGAAGAATACGTCCGCCTCTTCTGGTGGCACGGTTCTGTCAGATGCCGATGTGGGGACCTCTGAATTTATAGGCGGTTATTTGATCGGCTTGACAGGCAACAATGCCAATCAAGTTCGTGTCATTGACTCCCATTCAGACAACACTTCCGAAACTGTGGACGATCCGTTTGATTCGGCAATCGCTGTAAACGATACCTTTTTACGTACCTTCGCAGATGGTCTTCAAGGTATTGAGCTGACCACTAACTTTGTCCAGTTCATGGGCGATGCAGTGGCCGGCGTAGATCTTCCCGATACTGGCCACAGTGCCGTTATCGCGGTCTATTGTGAGCAGCAGCCGGTTTACACGGAGCGGAGTGAGAACCCACACGCTAACGTTATCAATAAAACTAACCCCAGGATTGACATTGATGTTGTCCTGATTGACCACATGTTTAACAGCATCGCATAAAGGAGAAGCGTTATGGCATCACCAATTACAAGCGGCGCGTTTCCTGATGCTCTAAATCCCGTTTTCCGTAAGCAGTCCAGAGAGGATTTCGCGGGTACGCCCGACCTCGTTGGACAACTTTTTGGAAGCGGGTCTTCAGACCGCAATCAGGAACGCATTACAAGCATCTCAGGTTTACCTGATTTTGTTGCCTTCACAGGCTCTGTCAGCTACGCCGGCCCCGATGAGGGATACGATGTGACTGTAACCCACAAGCAATTTGCTCGTGGTGTACAGATTCAGCGTACTCTCTGGGACGACGATCAGCATGGCCAAATCCGGCAAATCTTCACGGGTCTGGGTCGAGCGGCCCACAATACCCGTCAGAAGGATGCTGCTCAACCTTTCAACACTGCCTTCACCACAGACAGTGAGTTTTACACTCACACAGAAGGTGTGTCTCTATGCTCTAATTCCCACACCACTACTGTGGAAGGTGTGGACACATCCAGTGGTTTTGACAACCTCATTACCAACGAGATGAGCGGAACGGCTTTTACAGTAGCCCGCTATACCATGCGGCTTTTCAACGACTTCCAGGGGGAACCCATTGATGAAGTCTTTGATGAAGTCTTGGTTCCCGCTGAACTCGAAGATGAGGCTTTGGTCATCCTGCGTACACGCACGGGTCTGGATACTGCATCAGGGGACGCGAACGTCCATCAGATGCGGAATATCAAGCTCATAAGTAGTGCGCGTCTGACTGACAGCAACAACTGGTTTGTTATGAATAGCCGTCTTCGTAACGACAATCTGGTCTGGATTGACCGGACGCCTTTCGAGACAGCTCGCATGGAGGCTTTCGACCAGATGAACTTCAAGGGCCGTGGATACATGAGGTATTCATATTACTGGCTCTTCTGGCAGTTTGTTCTGGGCGCACAAGTCAGCTAAACCGTCTGAGGGTGGGGGGTTCCTTCTCCCACCCTCCAGTATATTGCAAGGAGAATTATGCCAATTCCAAGAATTAAAGGCTTACCCGTTATCAGTGGGTTGCCCTCAAAATCTCTATTACAGAAACCCGTTTTTGTTGATTCAAACTCAGGTAATTCCGGAAACACCGGTAAAGACCCAGATCGCCCTGTAGACAGTATTTCCAATGCTTTCCTACTCGATAAGGTTGCAGCCAATGGTGTTGTCATAGTTGCCCCGGGTCACAGCGAAACAGTAACCGAGGCCAATGGTATCCTCTGTGATATCGCAGGTGTTCATGTCCTGGGTTTGGGTGAAGGCTCTGCACGTCCCACTATCAACTTCACCACAGTTGTCGGTGCGGACATTGAAATCGATGCAGCCAATATCACCTTCGAGAATTTGTACTTTGATGCAACTGGTATTGATGCCCTAACCGGCCCTATCGATGTTGATGCTGCCAACTTCACCCTACGTAACTGTGAGGTTCTCCTGGCGGACTCCGGTGGACAGTGTGCAGACTTCCTAGTGGGTGACGCCAATGCTGATGACTTGCTCGTTGAAGATTGCTTGTTTAGGGGAAGCGCTGATGCTGGCGCACAATCGGCTATTCAGGTTGTAGGCAGCGATCATCCGGTGATTAGACGCAATGTCCTTTATGGAGATTTTGCTGCATCACCTTTCGAGAATGAGACTACAGCTTGTACCCGCGTAGACATCGCACACAATGACATGGATAACTACAATGCCAATGATTATTGCATTACGCTTGTAGGCACGACAGATGGATCTATTCGGTACAACTCCCTGAGAGT
>Ga0114899_1001904_pt1 | contig 11629 bp, 11 predicted proteins | sample MalvireepMed_215_FD_83497 | JGI IMG/M metagenome (GOLD analysis project Ga0114899, IMG submission 83497) | Marine viral communities from the Global Malaspina Expedition - Malaspina viral metaG DeepMed_215 | ecosystem: Environmental > Aquatic > Marine > Oceanic | place: Mediterranean Sea... | reverse complement strand
TGCAAAGGCTGTTCAGAAGGTTTGGGGAAGCACAGGATGGCAGGGGGGTTCTTCTTCCTATTCTGAAGAAATACAATATTGCATTTAAGAACATGGATGGAACTGCCAGGGATTCCATTGATATTTTCAAAGACTTTGCAGATGCGGTAAAGGCAGCAAAATCACCAACAGAACAACTGGCAATGACAGTCAGTGCATTTGACACTGAAGGTGCTGGACTTGTGACAATGCTGCGGGGTGGATCAGCAGCCATTGATGATTTTGTTGGTGCAGCAAAGCGGGCAGGTGTGGTTACATCAAAGCTGGCTGTTCAGCAATTAAGTAAACTGCAGGTGCAACTGGAAACACTGAGATTGCAGGGAATAGCAGCCTTTTCAAATTCACTGACTGATTCGGATGGATTGATTGAAGCTGTAAAGGGATTGGGTGATGTGATCAAAAGTGATGAATTCGCATCAGCACTGAAATCTTTTGCAGAATTGATGGAAAGTGTGGCTGTTACTTCGGCAAAGGCAGCAGACAAGATTCTGGAAGCATGGACAAAGTATCAGTTATTTCAACAGGCACTGGCTGCAGGTAAGAATTTTGATTTTAGTGATGTGGAATCTGAAGTATTAAGAACTGGGATGGAACCACATGAAGTGATCTTTAAAAGGATCAAGTCATGGGTCACTGGCATCACAGGTGAGTATGACAAGATCAGTGCAAAGCAGAAGGAACTGAAGCCACCAGAAGAAAAGGAAGAAGACCTGGGTTCATTTGATCCTTTTGAAATAAAGGCAAAGGGGCCACATGTATTCCTGAAGGACTTGACGGAATTCCAGGATAAGATGATCGAGGTGTCGAATGACATACCCAAACTGATTGCAGCGCCATTCCAGGGTGCCTTTGAAGGAATCAGTCAAAGCATCCAGGGTGTGATAAAAGGAACCATGACCTGGCAGGAGGCATTGATGAATGTTGCCAGCACCATTGCAAATGCACTGGTGAAAGCGCTGGCAGATTGGGTGGCTGCATGGATCACTAATCAATTGATAATGAAGGCATTCAATATTGGGCAACAGGCAACTGCTGCTGCTGCTGCAACAGCCACTGCAGGAACTGTTCTGGCTGCAGCAACACCTGCTGCTGTGGCAATGGCGATTGCAACGAATGGCGCTGCACTGGTTGCTGGTTATGCTGCGCAGGCACAGATTGCTGCTTCTGGTGTTGGATCTGCAATCTTCGGTGCAATTGCAGGAAAGGCAGACGGGGGGCCAGTGTCGGGTGGAACACCCTATGTTGTGGGGGAACGGGGGCCTGAACTCTTTATTCCAAAAGCAAATGGCGCAATTGTTCCCAACCATAAAATGGGAAATCAGGGTGCCACAGTGATCCAGAACATCAATATTTCACCTGGGATTGAAGGAACAGTCAGGGCTGAAATAGTAAAACTGATGCCAGCCATCCAGGAAAGCGCAAAGCAGGGAGTGCTGGACAGCGCACAAAGGGGTGGTGCTTATGCAAAACGGTTGAGGGGATGATTCTATGTCAGAAAATAAAACACCTAAAACATCATTTCCCAATTATATGGTCAGTGCATTGTTGGGAGGTCTTCTTCTGGCATCTGTCACTTTCGGAATGCGGGGACTGGAAGAACTCGCAAGTCTGAATGAGAAGATCCACAATGTTTCTTCCAGACTGATCAGCATGGAAGTGTTGGTGGGGGATGTTGTGAAGGAAAGGATGACACAGATGGAAGAAAGACAGAATCTGATGGCCACTGATCATAAAAATGACATAACAGATATCAGGAAGGATCTGAACAATAACCAAAGGCAGATCAATGAACTGCGGTTTGAAATGATCAGGATGAAAAAAAGTGGCTAATATCGGCTATTTCCCAACGGCAGTGACACCTGAAAAGGTTACTGTGATTCGCAGAAGATCCCAGGCAATGGCTTCTTCACCCTTCACATACAAACAACAGGTGTGTGGTCACCAGGGGAAGCATTGGGAAATACTGATTCAGATGCCACCAATGAGTGCAGCCAACGGTGCCACCTTTCAGACCTTTGCTGAAAACCTGAACGGAAATGAACACACTTTCCAGTTCGACATGGAAACCTATGTGCCAGGACAGGCAAACATGGATCCAATAACTTTCAGACTGGTGAAGCCAGAACAGGCCTGGGAAATTGATGTGAACAATCACTGGCACTTCACCTTTCATGCAATTTCAGCTTTTTGTGGGGAATGGTCTGGCAGTGGATATCCAACCAGTTGCAGTTCAGCCAGGGAACTGAACCCGAATCTGACAGACGCAGATCTTTTATGGGTGTGGGACTTTGACTTTGGACTGCGCACAGAACAGGCAGGGCATTATAACAGGCTGCAGAACTATGGCTGGCTGGCAGGGAGATATCAGGGAGTGGAAAAAGGTGCGGATCTTCCAGCAGTGGGTGGATATTCTGATGAAGATTTTTTCCTGGTGAAGCTGGCAGGAACCAGTCACGCAATCACCTGGGCAAAGGGTGACATCTGTGTGAGAAAAACAGGTGCCTGGACAAAGGCTTCCAGGTCGAATCTTCGTCTGGTTTCAGATGAATACAGGGGGCCTGGTGGAAGGTCGCTTCGGATCAACTATGAATTGGTGTCTGGTGGTTATTGTGGGGCCTGGGTGGATCTGTATGATACTGATTCAGGTTCACCAACCTATCTGGACACCACAGGATTCACCCATCTTTCTTTCTGGGTAAAAGGTGCTGCGGGTGGCGAACAGATTTATCCTGCGCTGGCTGATAGCTATTGGTTAGGCATTGAAGATTCATTGAATCCCAAAGTCGGTGGAGCAGGTGCGGATCAGGAAATAGCAGACTACCTCGGCGGGTCTGGGATCACAACATCCTGGCAGGAATGTGTCATTCCCCTGGCAGATTACAATTATGGGGGGAACCCTGTGGATGCAACGGATCTGGCGCAGTTGGTTCTGAAGGTGGCTGCTGCTTCCACTGGAACCATTTACCTGGATGATGTCTGTTTCAAGGATGCTGCTGGGGAAGCAGTGGCAAATTCAACAACTCTTTCCAATATTGCCAACACCAGGCCACTGAAGAAGGCAATGTGGGTGTGGAACACTTTAAATCAAAGCGCTTTTTCCATCACATCTTATCACTTTTCACAGGAATGGTTTCAAATAGCAGGAAACCATGTGAACAAGTTCAGGGAAGGGCATTGGTTCAATGTTTCAGGATCCAACGGGGGTGTGAATGATGGTGCCTACACCTGCGAACGAACAGCCATATTTACAGGGGGAAACACCAGGATATACCCAGACCAGAATGTGGGGGATACGGGTGGCGCACCTTTCGGCCAGATTGATTATGAAAGCAACATTCAATCCAGCACTGAAAGGACACTGCTGAAGGACTTTTCTCTCGCAAAAGGAATCAATACTTTATTCCTGCAGGTGCCTGGAAGCTTTGGTGGCACCAATGACTACACCATGAGTGTGCAACAGGAATCAGATCTGCGGGACTTCGTGGAACTGGCAAAGCAGAATTCCATTGATTGCTATGCGCTGGAAGGCAACAGATTTTATGGAACAGAACCATTCCACACCAGGATGCACAGCTTCGCACAGTGGATTGTGGATTTCAATGCAGCCAGTGTGGCTGCTTCCAGACCAGATGCCATCTTTTTTGGGGTCAGGTTCGATAATGAACCCTATTTGATTGAAGGGACAACTTCAGCCAGCAGTGAATGGACGGATCTGGGAACAGAAGCAATTGGGTTTTATGAAATTACATCTGTCGATACAGCGAATGAGAAATTCTTTATCAGTGGCGATAAGACGAACGTTTTCACTGCTACTGTTCCTTTCACTGTTGTGGATTCCACTGGCAATGATGGTTCTTACACTTGCAACGGTAATTCCATTTATACTTCTGGTTCGGATGTTACAATCATTACAGTCAATGAAAACATCACTGACGCAACAGTGGACGGTGAGATTGAAACAGCAGGGTGGCCATACCAGGAATCACAGCTAGACTTCACTAACAGTGCAGAACAGCAGATCATGCTGGCAGAACTGGCTGAACTTCTGGACTACATCAAAACCAACATCCTGGAGGGGAACAACCTGAAGCTGGGTGTGGATCTTCCTTTCTGGTATGACCAGGGATCAACCACTGAAACGGGGGAACCTGAATCACCAGGGGTTCTGACACCACCCATCAGCTTCACATACAACGGGGTTTCAAAAATAGCCACCAGGCACTATTATTCCATCTGTGACAACATTGCAATCATGGCCTATCGGGACAGGGTAGGTGATGCGGACGGATCTGTCAGACATGCGCTGGATGAAATAGCCTGGGGGAATGTGGCTTGTAAACAGTGCTTTGTCGGAATTGAAACACAGGCTGTGGACGGGGTGGATGGATCCTATTCATGGGATGAACCTCCAAAGATTTCCTATTATGGAAGAAGTGAAAGCTTCCTGGATGATGAAATAGCAATGTTGGAGGCAGAATTTATTGATTGCAGCAGTTATGCGGGCATAGCATTACATTACTTTGAAGCTTTTCGGGACTTCACAGAATACTAAACAAAGGAAACGCAATGCCAGAACAACTACCAGAAAAGTGGACGGTTTTCAAAGCGGGGGAAAGCAGATCAGATTTCTTTATTTATAACACCAGGAAACAGGCAACAGACAAGGCAACAGAACTGGTGAAGATTCACAAGGGTCATTCATGGTACGTTGCAAAGGTCAGATTAACAATGAATTCAGAGGATCCAGAAGTCACTGAAATGAAGCATGATTGATGGCCACTGCAATCACAGTGCCATCCACACCTGGTTTCCGATCAGTTGAGAAAAGGAAGCAGTCTGCAGTTGCAAACTTTGCAGATCCCTATGTTCTAAATATGGGGGTTCACGCACACACAGGAACCCTGTGGAATGCCATGTTCAGGCTGCCACCAATGGTTTCAACGGATGCCGATGACTGGATCCAGTTCTTTGAAGATCTGAATGGCATGGCAAATTACTTTGTTTACGATACCAAAAACTACAGACTAAAATCACCTATTGTGGAATGGATGGTTTTCAATAAGACCATATTCCAGTTCCAGGAATTCCAGGGAATTGAACTGAAAACATGATGAAGAACAGATTGATTTTCACAAAGGCGCTTCTGCAGAAATGGGAGAACGGAACAAAGAACCATTTCCAGATGAAGTTCAACTGGATCCACAAAAAACTGCGGGTAGAAATGATGATCATAGAAGAAAGGTTGATAAAGTCAGTTTATGGCAAGGGAGATTGAAAACATAGTTGGAAACAGCCTTCTAAATTCCATACAGGATTCTGAAGTCTTTCCTATCTGGATGGTTAAGTTCGGGTTTGATTCAGGGAATCTGAACCTGTGGTCAGGCCTGGGGCCTATCACTTACAATGGGGATGACTACACTGGAACGGGCAGCCTGGGAAGTGTGGAACCTGCTGAAGAAAGTTCTGACATAAAGGCAACGGGTGCAAGGTTCACTATCACAGGCCTGGATTCTTCCATCATCAGCACAGCACTGACAGAAGATTATCAGAACAGGACAGTCACTTTATTTTACACCAACCTGGACACCAATATGAATCAGATTGGAACCACTGCCATCACAAGCTTTGTGGGTAGGCTGGACACCATGACGATCAGGGAAGAAGGGGAAACTGCAACCATATCTGTGACTGCGGAAAACAGGCTGGTGGACTTTGAGAAACCAAGGGAATCACGCTATACCAGGGAAGATCAAAGGGCCAGGTATCCAGGGGACATCATGTTTGATTTTGGTGGTGGACAGGCAGATGAAGATATTTCCTGGGGGATCAAATGATTGATCAGATCATGCTTCCAAAGATGCTGGAAGAACATATTCAGGAATGGTCAAACAGGGACTTTATCTGGGGTGAGTGGGACTGTGTGAACTTCTGTAATTCATGGTTTTTGAAACTGACAGGGTATGATTACAAGTTGCCATCCTATGAAAACAGCAAAGAAGCACTGGAAGTTCTTACACAAAAGGGTGGATATGTTGTATCACTGAAGACCAGGGGACTGAAGGAAATTGAAAGAACCAGGTGTGAGGCAGGGGATCTGGCATATATGGTCAGGAAAAACTTTTCATCCATCGGTATTGTGTGCGGAAGTAAGTGTGCCTTTATAGGAGAAAAAAATGTTCACTTTATTTCAACGGACAGAATGTTCAGCTTTTGGAGCATAAGAAACAATGCCTGATTTTTCAGATTTCACTGATTTACTGAAGGATTCTCCACTGTGGCTTCTTCTTCTGGGGTTCATTCAGATCACAGTTCCATTGATCATTGGTGCGCTGGCTGGTGTCGGTGCGTATGGAATCGGTGCTTCAATAGGCGCTGCCATTGCCATTGGTGTGGTCACTGCTGCTGGATTGTATTTTCTCCAGGCATCACTGCGGGTGCCAAACTTCAGAAGTGAATCTGGTCTTCGAACTAAACTACGAAGGGAACCAACAGAACCCAGGCGGGTGGTCTATGGTCAGATAAGGCTGTCAGGGCCATTGCTTTACTTTGAAACACAGGGGGACAACAATGACAATCTGCACATGTATGTTGCACTTTGTGGGCATGAAGTGGAAGAAATTGGAAATATTTACATTGATGATGATCCTGTGACATTGGATGGGAATGGACTGGTGGATTCTGGAAAGTTTTCTGGGAATGCCAGGTTTGATAAGCTACTTGGAACTGCGGGACAGACGGCAACCACCTGGGCATCCACAGAAAGTGATGGCCTGGATTCCAATGCTAGGGGTAGGGGTGTGGCTATGATCCATGCGGATCTTCTTTTTGACAGGGAAAAGTTTTCCACAGGTGTTCCGAACATTTCTGCAGTGGTAAAGGGAAGGCAGGTTTATGATCCCAGGGTGGCTGCGTATGATCCCAGGGAAGTGGGTGCGGTCAGGGTTTACACTTACACATCAGGCAGTGTGTTCTTTCCAGCTACCAATCCAGCGCTGTGCCTTCTGGACTACCTGCTAGATACGGACTACGGACTGAAGGCAACGAATGCTGAAATTGATTGGGCAAGCTTTATCACTGCAGCAACAGTGTGTGATCAAGATGTCACATTGAATGCGGGTGGCGATGAGAAACGCTACACTTGCAATGGTACTTTTACAACTGCGCAGAAGCCAGCAGACATCATTGGTCAGTTGCTTTCAGCTATGCAGGGAAGGTTCTTTTATGTAGCAGGGGTGTTCGGTGTCAAAGCGGGTGCCTATGAAGCACCAACAATCACACTAACAGAAGATGACCTTCGCAGTGGATTAGAGGTTCAGACAAAGCAATCCAGAAGGGATTCATTCAATGCGGTGAAAGGGTTGTATGCGAACCCAGATGAAGACTGGCAAGCATCAGATTTCCCTGAGATAACAAACAGCACCTATGAAACGGAAGACGGGGGTGACAGATCCTATCAGGACATTGACCTTCCATTCACCACATCAGTGACCACTGCGCAAAGGCTGGCAAAGATCATCCTGGAAAGTAACAGAAGGCAGATCACCTGTAAGGTGCCATGCAAACTTTCAGCACTACAGGTGCAGGGGGGTGACACTGTTCAGGTAACCAACACCAGGTTGGGTTGGACGGCAAAGGTGTTCCTCGTGGATTCACTTTCTTTTGTTGAAACTGGCAGTGGGAACGTTCCTGTGCTGGCAGTGGATCTTATTCTGCGTGAATGGGATTCCAGCATCTTTACATGGGCAGACACTGAAGAAGGACAGACCAATGCACCAGAAGGAACATTCAGGGAACAGCCAGAAGACCTGACCTGTGTTTATTCGGGTGGGCCAGACAAGGTGACATTGACCTGGACGGATCCCACACCACCTGCGGGGATAACCCTGTCAGAACTGGAAGTGATCAGGGGTGAAAATACCAATCCAAATCATGCAGACTGGATTGCGGATGTTGCTGTCACTTTGGGAACCTATGTGGACACTGGAACCACTGAATCTGATGCTTACTATTACTGGGTAAGGGGGAAATATTCAGATGGATCCTTCAGCACTTTCACAGGGCCTATCACTGCATACAAAGTTCTGATTGATGGGGAAACAGATGTGTATTTCAGGGGTAAATTTACCCATCAAACAACATATTATCATGACACAGAAATCATCCTGACACCAGAAACTAGAAGGGATGTGGTTGAATATGGAGTTTTCACAAGGTTCATTGTGAATAATGAATTTCTAAACACACTGAAGGGTGAAGCATGGGGCCATCCACTTTCTTCTGTGAACTGGAAGGGAACCACCCTGGGGCAACCTATCAATGACCAGGGGCAGATTGATGGTTCTGCTGCTGACACCAGCACATTGTCCAGTGTGGCTGCTGCAAATGACCTTGTTGTGTCAGATAATAACAGCCTGGTGGTGCTTTCAGGATCTGCGGGAAACATCATGCGCAGGAATCCTTCTTCTGATGAAATAGAATTTGTATCACCAGGGAATGATTCAAAGGTGGCTGCTTCGAGTGGAACCAATTATGCCATAGATCTGGACAGTGGAAACCTGTTTGAAATCACACTGGATAATAACGTGACCTTTACTGTCACCAATCCATTTGCTGCAGGTAAGTTCAGATTGATTCTGATTCAGGATGGTGGGGGAACCAACACAGTGACCTGGCCAGCTTCTTTCAAGTGGGCGGGTGGCGTTGCACCTGTGCTGACAACTGGTGGGGGTGATATCCATGTTCTGGACTTCACCACATCAGACACTGGAACATCCTGGCATGGTCTGGCGCTGGTTCTGGATAGTCAGTAATTTCCCACACTGCACACAACATCTGCATGCGCAGGTTCAGGGTGGGTGCCTGTCGGCACCATAAAAAGAAAGTTAAAGAATAAGGGGGAATATTCCCCCATTTATATGTTCTTCTTCTTATTTGGGACGTTTGGGACAGCTTTTCTGAACCTAATATTTCCTGTAGGTGTGATATTTTTGGATAGTCAGGAACTTGTCTGGGCAGAGAACCCCCATTCCTAGGGGTTCAAATGGTGATAATTGGACATGCCTATCACTGCCAGGTCATTTGATTTCATCCCTATGGCACAAGTGGTGCGATACCAGCCAACCTACTATGCGGTGCAGTGGATGAACCCATTTCACTTTTTAATCCTTCCAGAATCGAGGGGAAGCAAAGGAGCTTGTTTAATGCTTAAATTGGTCTTCTTCAGATCCGCATGGCATTCCGTCTGAACCTGTGGATACAAAGATGACCCGTTGCTGAAGCGGGTCTTTGAAGGGAGAATCATAGAGATTCATCCTCTCGCGAAACATACATAAATCAAGTTTCCCTTCATTTAACCCGGATCAGGGGTTCAGCAATTCCAGACCAGGGAAAAAAAAAGTGGTCTGTCAAATAAAAAGAAAGGTGGTGGGTGGCAATAGGCTGTCTTTTTCTAGGTGCCACCCACCTGATGTTGAGAGAACAACAACATTCAAATGTTGATCTTTATGTAAAGGAAATAAATTGACAAACTACAGTAAAAAGGCAGGGAATCCCAATTGAAATGGAACAGAAAACAAAACAAGTGAACATCGTTTTGCCATACCCAGTTTATGAAAAACTGAAGCAGATGGCAGACGAGGAATGGACGAGTTTAACAGTGTTTTTGAAGCAGTTAATCATCAAAGAACATGGAAAGGAACATGGAAAGGAACATGGAAAACGAAACGAAAAAAGCTGAAGTGCATAGAATCAATGTGGTTCAGGGGATAGTGGACAACACCCAACAGGTGCTGCAGCAAGCAAAGCCTTTTGAAGCATGTCTGTCACTGGCAGTTGCCATCAAGGACATGAGGACGGAATTGAAACCATATCTTCCTTCCATCAAATATCTGATGGATTCCCATTTGGGATTCAGAACAGACAGGGCAGGAAAGCCACCATATTCAGATGAAACCATCACTGACTGCATCATCACTGCTGCAATGCAGGGTCTGAATCCTGCAGGAAATCAATTCAATATCATAGCAGGGAACTGTTACATCACCAAACAGGGGATCACCCACCTGCTGAAGAAGGTCAAAGGCCTGACAGATATGAAGCTGAACTTCGGGATCCCTGTGCTGAAGTCAGGGGGGGCATTGGTATCATTTCATGCATCATGGAAGCTGAATGGAAAGTCAGATTCAATGGCAGGGGATGTTCCTGTGAAGCTGAACAATCAGATGGGTTCTGATGGTGCCATTGGTAAGGCTGAAAGAAAAGTGAAGGTCAGGATGTATGCACAGATCACTGGATCTGAACTAACAGACGGGGAAGTGAATGAAGACATTCCAATGAAGGCTGTGGAAAAGGTGAACCCATTGGATGCACTGGAACAGGAATGATGAACAGTGAAATTCTATTCAATGAAAGCAGCAGGGACTACCATGCGAATCCTGCGCTTTCAAAAAGCAAACTGGATGACTTTATCAAAAGGCCTTCTTTCTATGCGCTGAAATACATCCACAAGGAAATCAAGGAACCTGAAAACAGGAACTTCATTGTGGGATCTGCAACACACAGCCTGATCCTGGAAGGCAGGGAAGCATTTGAAAAGGAATATTACCTGATTCCAGTGGGTGTGGGGAAAAGGACAATCAGGGATAAGGCAGCCAGGGAAGCGCTGGCATTGGAACATCCTGGAAAAGACGGCATCGAGGTGGACGAATTTGAAAAGATAAAGATGATGCAGAAAGCCATCCAGGGGAATTTAAAAGCAAGCTTCCTGGTGGATTCATGCAAGTCAAAGGAAGTGACTTTCAGGGCAAGTGTGGGGGGTGTGGATCTGCAGTGCAGACCTGATGGATATCTGGCAGGGGAATCTGGGGTCATGGTGTTTGACCTGAAGACCACTGCAAAGTTCCTTTCTGATGATCTGAAGGAGATGGAAAAATCCATCCTGGATTTCAACTATCACATCCAGGCCAGCTTTTATTCTTCCATCATTACAAAGGTCACAGGGAAGAAACCAGTGGATTTCAGATTCATCTTTGTGGAAAAGAACCAGCCACACGAGTGCCAGGTCATAAGTCTTTCAGAAGAAGCAATGGACATAGGGAACAGGGAAGTGTTCCATGCGCTGGAAAGGTTCAAGGGGTGTCAGGAAAACAATTTGTGGCCAGGCCTGGATGATAAATTGAAGGAAGCTTCACTGCCAGCCTGGTATGTCAGACAATATGGATAACCAAAGCCATATGGTGTGTGGGGAGAACCTACAACAAGCGATAGTTGCTGAATGAAACAAAGGCCAAAGTCATCCGTATGTTGTGTGGGGAGATCCCATGCTGGGTTTAAACTAGCCACAAGAAACAAAGGGTGCAAATGAAGGGGGAAAGGTCATCACATCCAGGGCAATCTGGTAACATGGATCCAGGTGTCTTGTCAAAGGTGGCCTTTTCCCTGGACATGGATCCACCCACAGCAACTGCGCAGCAGAAAAAGGTGGTCAGGGGAACAGATTGCTTTGGTAAAAAGATATTTATCTTTAAGAAAGACAGTGTGAAAAAGGCAGAATCCCTGCTTTACTATGCGCTGTATCCATACAGGCCAAAGC
>Ga0114899_1001903_pt1 | contig 11640 bp, 14 predicted proteins | sample MalvireepMed_215_FD_83497 | JGI IMG/M metagenome (GOLD analysis project Ga0114899, IMG submission 83497) | Marine viral communities from the Global Malaspina Expedition - Malaspina viral metaG DeepMed_215 | ecosystem: Environmental > Aquatic > Marine > Oceanic | place: Mediterranean Sea... | reverse complement strand
TGGCTAGTAGTGATTCACGGTGCAGCGGCGACATGCGCGAGTAATGCCAACGCAATGCGCTGAGGCCGGCCGGCGGCGGTTGTTCTTTGGTGCGGTGGCCGGCGAGCTCTAGCCATTCGTCTTGAGATTCGACGAAGTAGCTGGCAAGCTTACGCACGGTCTCGGTTTCTGGTGTTTGCTCTGGGTGATTTATAATTGTACTTATCGCGTTTACACGAAGACCAGCATATGTTGATGCCGCCCTTCGTGATACATTCTTTTCTGAAATAGCCTGTTTGACACGTTGACTAAATTCTTTTGACACACCAATATTATACCATTTTTCTTGGGGATTTTCACGTATAAACCATTGACAAACCCCGGTTTTTTTTGTATAATGTGAACAACACTATGTTCGATCAAACAAAACAAGATACGGAGGGGTTGATGGACGAACTTTATATTAGCGTAACTTCAGAACAGAAGACCGCCTTGAGATATTTAGCCAAATTACCACCTAGGGCTACCATGTCATATCTAGTGCGAGATGCTATTCAAAAGTACATTGTTCAGCGGCGTCATGAATTGCCTAGAGATATGACTGTTTTTTTTACTGGTGGCGAACGCGATGATGTTCAATTGCCAGACACGAAGGTCGATTCGGTATCGTTAGATAATCAGCCGGCGTAGATAAGTAGCGATACCTGCCGCAATCATTCGAAAGGAGATGGTATGGAGAATGTGGGGCCGCAAGTGGTAATGGAGGAAGAGACAGACGATGACACCGGGATGCCATTATGGCAGGCGGTGGCAATCGTGAATGTCTACGACATTTTGCGGAAGTTGATGAAAGAGGCTGAGGCCAAAGACGCCGCGGATGAGGCGGCCTAGAAGGGGGATGGTATGTTGAAAGAAGGAAGGCCGGCAGCGGGGTGTAACCCACTGACCGGCCAAAATCAGAATAAAGCTTCTAGCCACAGTATAGCAGAGTACCCAAGGCTTGTCAACGAAACATTTGCATATGTGATAGACGCTCATGGTAAGGAGTATCGTATCTGGAAGCGTTGCAAATGCGGTAAAATATCAGCCGCAATGGGCAAAGAGTTATTCGAACTTATTGATTACGTGTCTCGGGATCGTTGGACATGCCCGCCCTGCCGGCGCGAAGAGGAAGGGGTGTGGCGGGTGTTCAACAGGATGGAGTTGGCGGCATGAAACGTTGCGTATGCAAGGCCGGCGAGTGTATTACTTGTGGCGGAGAGGGCAAGACGATTGCCGGCGAGTGTCCGGGGTGCAATGGTAGCGGTGATTGTAAGTTTTGCAAGGGGGATTCATGAGGATAATTCCGCATATTAGCGATGATGGCAAGTTGGCATGTTTCGTGGTAGTCGGAATTACGCCAGGTTCGGTAAGACTTTATCTATCTAACCTGGAGAAATCATGGCAGGCTCATGGTTATATGCACGATAGCTATGACTTGGAAAGTGCAAACATGTGGGCTTGTAGCAAGCTTGAGGCATACAATGCGGCTGTGGAGCACGAAAAAGCGGAGAAAGAGAATAAACCGGAACCAGAGTTAGATATTGTAGTTTGATTATTGCGCCGGCGGCTGCCCAGGCCGGCTTCCCAAAGGGGGAAGAGTCATGAATCAATTAGCTGTCCGGAATATAGACGAGACAATCAGGGTTGGTGAGATTCTAGCCAAGTCTGGGTTTTTTGATGACGTCAGAAGTGTGTCGCAAGCTGTCGCGAAAATAATCGCTGGTACTGAACTGGGATTCCCGCCGATGGCGTCCATGACGGGGATTTACATTGTCAAAGGTCGTGTGACATTGAGCGCTAATCTTCTGGCGGCTGCCGTAAAGCAAAGCACGAAGTACGATTACAGAATTAAAGCGCACACCAATGAAGTTTGCACCATTGCGTTTTGTGAGCGCCAGGATGGTAAGTTGACTGAGATAGGAGAGTCGGCTTTTACAGTTGAGGACGCGCAAAATGCCGGCCTGAGCAAAGGCGACAATTGGGAAAAGTATCCACGTAACATGCTGTTCGCGAGAGCTATGAGCAATGGCGCAAAGTGGTTTTGCCCTGACCTGTTTGGGAGTCCTATCTACACGCCTGATGAGTTTGATTTGGATGTAAACGAGGAGGGCGAAATCGTTGAGGGTCAAGTTGTCTCGCCAATGGAAAATCACGTCGAAGACAACGGCATCAGAAATGGCAATCACGAGCCGGCGATACAGAAGAACGGCAACTCAGGGCAATGGCCGGCGCGGCCATTGCCTCCTGATGTGTTGAAAGAAGCCATGTTTAGAAAGTCTGTTACAAATCCGAATCCAGTAACGCAAGAATTATTTGCAAAGACGCATGCTGCTTTTTCTAATCTGAACGTTGATGACGAAAAGCGACATGTGGTTCAGCGGTATTTGTTTGGCGTTGAATCCAGCAAGGACATGACGTACGGTCAATGTCAAGCGATTGTTGACTGGATTGGATCTGTTCCGGAACAAGATGAAGAGGATAACACTGTGTATGTGCCTAATGCTGATTCGATAGCCGAAGTTAGCCTGATTCTGGCACAAGAAGTGCCACAACATGATTTTGTGGAAAAGATAGCGTAGCGTTGCGGCTACTGCGCACAATAGCTTGTGCGTAGTGGGGGAAGTGCTACTCATGCGCTTTTCCTCCTCTTTTGGTCGGCGGCGGGATGCTTTTGCCGCCGGCCACCTCAAACACATCCAGGGGGGTGTTATGAAGAAGTATTGTCATACGTGTGGAGAGTCTGTTGAGCCATCTCACGACAACACATGCGGAGTGTGCGGTTCGTCGTTAGCCGGCTCGTACAAGCAAGAAACCACACGGAGAAAAAGCCGGCGTGTGAGTGAGCTTGCGAAACGCACGAGGAGACACCAAAATGCGTGACAGAGACCTCCTCTTGTTCATCTTCTGCCTGATCATCATCGCATATTTCATGCTTAGCTCGACGCCGGCCAGCGGGGAAGGCACGCCGGTGCCAATTGGCCGGGCGTATCCGGACGGCTGGATTTATCTGCCGCTGATTCGATGAAAACTGTTTGTGGGGATTTAATCGAACTGGCGTTGCAATCGCGGTTTGATGTGATTGTTCACGGCTGTAACTGCCAGTGTGTAATGAGAGCCGGCATTGCAAATCAGATTGCCAAAGCCTTCCCTGAAGCCGGCGAAGCCGACAAGGAATACAACCCGGCAGGTGGCAAGTTAGGCAAGTGCTCGGCTGCGATTATCATACGTTCAAATGGCGTATTTTCTGTTGTGAATGCTTATACGCAAGAATTTTACGGCCGGAAAGGAAAGTATGTGTCTTATGACGCCGTGAATGAAGTCTTTGGCCGGATTAAAGCGGCTTACAGTGGCATGAGGATAGGATATCCTCAGATAGGAGCTGGGCTAGGCGGTGGCGATTGGGAAATCATAAGCGCAATCATTGATTGCAGATTGCGCGACGAAGATCATACATGTGTGGTTTATGATCCAAATGCATAAGTAATCATGTGCCTTGTGGCCTGAGGGCTAAACGTCCCCGTGTCCGATCATGAGACGACCGAGTACAGGTGATACCGGTATCACCCTATCGAAATATTCGAAACGTCAAGGAACTGTGACAAACCAGTGGGCGTGACAGCTAGGAGAGACTAGCACTTTAGGCTAAAAGGCACATGTAAAGGTGTTGGCTTTCGGCTACTGCCTACGATATTCGTAGGCAGTGGCCGGGGGTAAAACTCCGGGACATTCTCCTCCTACGCGCTACGCGCTGGGCCTGGGTCTTGGGACGCTCAGGTCCAGCCGGTATTCAGAAGGGAATCAGAATGATACAATGGAGTGTGTTTATCGATCATCAAAACAGACGAGTAGCCATCTATCGGCGAAATAGACATCATGTGTATAGAAATGCAACAATGTCGAGCATCCAAAGATTGGAGCAACTATCACGTTTGCCCCAGTCGAAGATCGTCACGAATGCAAAGCCATTTCGCTATCAGTTTGCAAATCGTGAGCCAAACCGCCGGCCGGCGGGTAGACGTGATAGTTGCTCCAGCGCGCAGGAGGAATCATGCTTACTCTAATCTTGCCGCCGATCGCTGGTGCCATAGTAGCAATCATCTGCGCAACATGGCTTAGAGATCACTACCAAGCACGGTTGGACTTCATACTGGAAAGCAAAGTCTGCTGGCAAGACAAAGCCAACAGGCTAGAAAAAGACCTTCAAAAAGTGACAGAGGAGCGCGACATGTGGCACAAGACGGCCATCGCATACCATGATCGGCTACCAGACGCCGAGGAAAGTTATCGCGTGTACAACTTCTCGCGCAACTAACGAACTAACCCCCTGCCCGCCAAACAACGAAAAAGCCGGCTGATCTGTCCATCAGCCGGCTTCAACCAAAACTGAGCAAGTAAAGGTCTATGAATATGTCGATAAATGGTGGACAAATCCTTCGGTTAGATGAGCCAAATTATACGCAGGTGCCTAATTCGTTGATTGCTATGATGCCGGAGTTGAAGGGATCTGAGTTGAAAGTTGCGCTGGCTATTGTGCGCCAGACGTTCGGCTGGCGTAAGGAATGCGATAAGATTAGCTTGTCGCAACTGCAGAAACTGACGGGAATGGGCCGTCAAGGTACGCAAAATGGCATTAATGGGCTGCTAGAACGTGGTGTTATTGGCCGAAAAAAGGTTGGGAAGCAGTCATTTTCCTATCATTTACTAGTCTACGAAGTGGACCAGCCTGATGAGCAACTAGTCCACGAAGTGGACCGGACTAGTCCACTTTGTGGACCGGAACTAGTCCACAAAGTGGACACACAAAAGAAAGAGAAAGAAACTATACAAAAAAAAGATAAAGAGCAGGGCGCTGACGCGCCGGCGGCTGTTTCTGGCGATTTTGATTTTTCGGAAAAAGCAGACGCGGTTGAGGGTGAGGCAGTTCAGCCAACGGCGGAGAAGAAAAAGCGGAAACGGAAAAAGTCGTCGGTGGTTGATAAAAGCGCCGCGGTGAAGATTTTCCACGAAAAGCATCATTTGTGGCCGGCTGCGAGACAAACGCCGCTGATTGATGCGACTGTTGAGGATCTTGAACTGTGGTCGGCAGTGACGGAGGCCTGGGTCGGACAGGGCTATAAGCCGTTGAATGTTCGAGGCCAGTTGGATTGGTACGAGAAGGGGATACCGTCTTGGGCCAGGGAGGGGGCAAACAATGGGCGACCTGAAGCCACTAAGCGAGGTTCTGCCGGCAGCATCGGGATGGCGGGCACGACTGACCTCAACGTCTACCGAGAGGCTGCTAGAGCCAACGGACAACAAGTGTGAGTGCGCTGGCATTGGTTATGTCAGTTATGATGTGCCGGTTGATGATGCGCGATTCGGCAAGGCTGTGCCGTGCAGTTGCGCTGACGGCCAGCGTGCGCAATCACAGGGATCGATTAATCGGCTTGAGCGTATATCACATCCGGTGCCGTCGAATATGACGTTTGATGTGTTTGACAGGACGTGGCCGGTGTCGGCGGTAGACCAGAGATCGTTGTATGAGGCTGTGTATTTGGCGCGGCACTATGCGGTTGATGCTGAGCCGTGGTGCCTGGTGTTGGCCGGTAGTTACGGTTGTGGTAAGACACACCTTGGCTGTGCGATTGTGAATTGGCGGAACCTGGTTACGAATGGTGCCGGCGGCGCGCTGTTTTTGGTGGTGCCGGATTTACTGGAACACATGCGGGCCGGCTATGACAAAGGCGGCGAATACAGTTTCTGGGATCGGTTTGAGCATATTCGACAAGCGCCGTTTTTGATTCTTGACGATTACGGCGCCGATAGGCTAACGGCCTGGGCGGAGGAGAAAATGTTTCAGATCTTGAATCACCGTTACAAGCTGTTGCTACCGACTGTAATTCTGACGAATGCGCCGACTGCTAGCAGTTTTGCGGACCGGGTAGCTAGCCGGCTCGCGGAGGCGACGTATCATGTGATTACCGCCGGCGACTATCGGAAGCAGGCGGCGCTCACCAGTCCTAACGGTCACACGCTTGAGCCGGCATAAAGCAATCATAGGGGGAATTATGCTACAGCAACCAATCATGGATTCATACACTGAATTTCTAACTCGCAAGATCACGATCTCGGAGCGGGCCGGCATGGACGTTGATGTTGAAGAGACCCACCCATCACTCTTTCCGCACCAGAAAGCCACTGTGCAGTGGGCCCTTCGGCGTGGTCGCGCGCTTATCGCACAGAATTTTGGTCTGGGTAAAACGCGTGTGCAGTGTGACATCGCGAGGCTGTTGCATCAACGCAATGGGAGCAAGTTTCTGGTCGTCTGCCCGCTGGGGGTCAAGCACCAATTCGCTGAGGTGGACGGGCCAGCCATGGGTATGGACTGGCAATACGTCACCAGCGATGCCGAGATCGATGGCGCCGAGACGCCCTACCTCATCACCAACTACGAGCGAGTGCGCGACGGCAAAATCTCGTCACGTCACTTCGCCGGCGTTAGCCTCGACGAGGGGGCAACACTGAGGTCGCTGGGCTCTAAGACCTTCCACACCTTCAGAGAGTTGTTCGCTGGCGTGCCCTATCGCTTCGTGTGCACGGCTACACCCAGTCCTAATAACTATCTTGAACTCATCAACTACGCCGACTTTCTCGACATAATGGATAGGGGTCAAGCATTGACAAGGTTTTTCAAGCGCGACTCGACCAAGGCCGGCCACCTGACGCTCTATCAGAGTCACGAACGAGATTTCTGGTTGTGGCTAAGCTCTTGGGCACTGTTCCTCTACCGCCCCAGTGACCTGGAATATAGCGACGCCGGTTACGACCTACCCGAGCTGCGCGTCCACTGGCACCGATTGCCAACGGACCACCGCCGAGCATGGGACATGACCGACAGTTGGGGGCAGCACAAACTCCTTCTGGATGCTGCAGAAGGCGTCGCTGAGGCCTCTCGCGAAGCCCGCGATACCATTGATGTTCGCCTGGCCAAAGCCATCGACATCATCGACCAGAAGCCCGAGGCCCACTGGTTGATCTGGCACAACCTTGAAAGCGAGCGCCACGCCATCGAGAAGGCCATACCCGAAGCCGTCACTGCCTACGGCTCCCAAAAATTGGAGCTGCGTGAACAATGTATCTTGGACTTCACCAACGGCAAGATTAAGATCTTGGCCACCAAGCCCCAGATTGCTGGCTCGGGTTGTAACTTCCAGCACCATTGCAGCCGCGCCATTGTGCTCGCAGCCGATTACAAGTTCCACGACCTGATCCAGGCCATCCATCGCATCCACCGCTTCCAACAAGCACGACCGGTGGACGTCCATATTATCTACACGGAAGCTCAGGAAGCCATTGCTCAGACGCTGGAACGAAAATGGCGCCAGCACGACGAACTCACAGCCAAAATGCAAGCCATCGTCAAAAAACACAATCTATCGACCGAGGCCTTGAAAGGCGACCTGGAAAGGAAATTGGGCGTGAACAGACAAACCTATCGCGGCGAGAAGTTCACCGCCGTCAACAACGATTGCGTGATCGAGATGCCGAACATCGATGCCAACACCGTTGGCCTGGTGCACACGTCGATTCCTTTCGGCAATCACTATGAATACACCATCAACCTGGAGGACTTTGGCCATACGGCTGACGACGATGAATTCCTGGAACAGATGGATTTCTTGATCGCGGAACTCTATCGCGTGCTCATCCCCGGCCGGCTGGCCGCTATACACGTCAAGGACCGAATCCTGTACGGGCACCAAACCGACAGCGGGTTCATGGAAGTCAACCCCTTCTCCGACAAAATCGTGGATCGGTTTCGCCGGCATGGCTTTCTTTACCAGGGCCGGCGCACTATCGTTACCGACGTCGTGAGAGAGAATAACCAAACCTATCGCCTCGGTTGGACTGAGATGACCGAAGGCGACGCCAGCAAGATGGGCAGTGGCTTGCCCGAATATCTCTTGCTTTTCCGCAAGCCGCCATCGTCGCAAGACACAGCGAGATCGGACGTACCCGTGCTCAAAAGCAAGTCAGATTATTCGCGTGGCCGCTGGCAAATCGATGCCCACGCATACTGGAGATCGAACGGCAACAGTCTGGTTCTGGCCAACAGACCCTACGCCCACGAAGCGCATGTCGCTCGGCTCGATCACCTGGACGACAAAGGCAACTTGCCGGCATCTTACTTCGTCGAGCCACCCATCTCGCACAACGGCTGGGTCTGGGACGACATCATGCACATGCGCGGACTCAATCTGAACCAGAGCCGGCGCAAACGAGAAAACCACGTCTGCCCGTTGCCACTGGACATCGTCACCCGCACGATTCGCCTGTACAGCAACGAGGGCGAGATCGTGCTGGATCCCTTCGCCGGCATCTTCACCGTGCCGTATGTTGCCATCCAGCTTGGCCGGTGCGGCTACGGCATCGAGCTGAATGCCGAATATTGGGAAGCCGGCGTGGAATACTGCCAAGACATAGAACGCGAGATCAACGCGCCAACACTCTTCGATCTTAGCATATTCGACAAGCACCGTTTTTGATTCTTGACGATTACGGCGCCGATAGGCTAACGGCCTGGGCGGAAGAGAAAATGTTTCAGATTTTGAATCACCGTTACAAGCTGTTGTTGCCGACTGTAATTCTGACGAATGCGCCGACTGCTAGCAGTTTTGCGGACCGGGTAGCTAGCCGGCTCGCGGAGGCGACGTATCATGTGATTACCGCCGGCGACTATCGGAAGCAAGCGGCGCTCACCAGTCCTAACGGTCACACGCTTGAGCCGGCTTAGGAGATCAACAACCATGCTTCAACAACCAATCAGGGAAATGGTGGAAGTTGTTACCTCACTCTGCCATGCACAACGTCACAAGAGGAGGAAGCAATAATGGCGGAAAACACGAAGATTGAGTGGTGCAACGCAACGTTCAATCCTTGGATTGGATGCTCGAAGGTATCGGATGGATGTAAGAATTGCTACGCTGAAACACTAATGGATAAACGCTATGGTCGTGTAGAATGGGGCCAGGCCGGCGTGCGCCAACGTACTAGCGCCAATTATTGGAAGAAACCGCACCAGTGGAACAAACAGCAGTGGAAGCAGTGTTCCGATTGTGGTTGGCGTGGCGATGTGCGACCGATCGTTGTTCCTGGTGGTTGTCCATCATGCCGAAATTGGAACCTTAAGAATGCCCGTCAACGTGTGTTCTGCGCGTCCCTCGCAGACATATTCGAAGACAAACCGGATCAGCCAGAACTCGAGGAATGGCGCTTCGATCTATTCAACTTGATCGTTGAGACGCCTAATCTGGATTGGCTTCTCCTCACAAAGCGACCTGAGAACATCAACCCCATGATCGAGCTCGCGACTGGATTTTCAGATGCCGGCATGTGGTTCCACGCCGCACGAAACGTCTGGGTCGGAACATCTGTCGAGGATCAGGCGACAGCAAACGAGCGTATACCGGAACTACTGAAGGTGTCGGCTCGGGTGAGATTTTTGAGTTGCGAGCCGCTGCTTGGCCCAATTGACATCCCACTGTTCAAATGCACTGAATGCAATCAACCAACAACACAAGACGCATCTGAAGAGTGGGGGCATCGTTGCGCTATTGGTTGGGACAATGTTCCTGCTGGTACCGGTAAATGCGAATCATATCTTAGGCAAGGCATTCACTGGGTCATCGCCGGCGGTGAGTCCGGTCCGAGCGCGCGTCACTTGCCCCCCAAATGGGTCAGGGTGTTGCGCAACCAGTGTGTCGAGACTGACACACCTTTTTTCTTCAAGCAGTGGGGAGAGTGGCTGCCCACTGAGCCCGACATCGAACTCGACAGATTGGGAATCGATACTACGGCGGCTTTCTCAAAAGTGGGAAAGAAAGCCGCCGGCCGGCATCTAGACGGCGAGCTATGGAGCCAGTTTCCAGGTGTAGGTGCGGAAAGATAATCCTGATTTTGACACGGTCGGCGAGTTAATCCTTGTAGAGCTACAGCACAACGGTGTCAGCGCCTGAAACCATCACGTGTAGATACATCGAAAGGTGAATATCATGATAACAAAACAGCCGGTCATGTTCAAAAGTGATGATCCAGTTCGGAACAACCAATATTCGTGTAGTGATCATGCTCCAAACAAGATTCTGTTATCAAAACAACAATGATATAATTTCATGTACCCGTAAGTGGGTGTTGGCCGGCCAGCATGTTCATGGGCCGGCATGCTGGCCGGCTGAAGGAGGATTAACGTTGTGAATTTTGGTTCATTGTTTGCGGGGATAGGTGGGATTGATCTTGGTTTGGAACGTGCCGGCATGACTTGTGAATGGCAAGTCGAGATCGATGATTATTGCAACAAAGTCTTAGAAAAACACTGGCCTAACGTCGAAAGGTTTAAGGATGTCGAAAAAGTCGGAAGCCAAAATTTACGAGCAGTCGATCTTATTGCAGGCGGATTCCCCTGTCAGGATGTCAGCTTGGCCGGCAAACGAGAAGGTCTGTCGGGAGAACGCTCTGGACTGTGGTCAGAGTTTGCCAGAATCATTTGCGAGCTTAAGCCCAGATGGGTCCTGGTTGAAAACGTGCCAGGGCTATACTCAACTGACAATGGAGATGGCTTTGGAACGGTTCTCAGAGACTTGGACGAAAGCGGGTATGATGCTGAATGGGATTGCATACCAGCGGCAGCCTTTGGTGCCCCGCACTTGCGTTACCGGGTCTTCATTGTTGCCCACATTAATTCGAGAGGACTACAAAGATCGAATAGGAGAGAGACCAAATATACAGAACAATCGAGCAATTCGTCCTGGGGGAGGATCTTTCAGCATCCCATTGGGGGGGATGGCAAAGCACAATCTGTGGCCCACGCTTACGGTCGAAGGGTGGAGATCGATGGGTCAAATAAAATCTTTACACAAGATGGTAGAAAAGGGCATAACCACAATCGCGGAAGCACAAAAAATGGCAGGAGGTTCCCTTTTCCCATCGAGGATGCTCCCAACTTTGACATCTCGGGACTGGAAGGACCAAGGGCCAAATACCAATTATCAGAAAGCGAAAGAGAAGAGCCGGCTCGCCGGCTCGGTTGGTGGGACACTGAACCCGGAGTGGGCAGAGTGGTTCATGGGTTTTCCAATAGGTTGGACCGACGTAGACATAGATTGAGGATTCAAGCACTCGGCAATGCGGTAGTTCCTCAAGTAGCTGAATGGCTGGGGAATAGGATCATGCGACTAGAAAGGCTTTAATACTCAAATGAATGCACACAAGCATCAAACAAGCTTACTACGCCCAAATTGTTTCTTTAACATGGATACAAGTTCAAGAAAAATGATTATATAAGGATTTTGGTGACAGAGGAAAGAGAAAAGAATGAAAGATAGCAACTTGAGAGAAAACACGCGGTGCCCAAACTGCCTGACCGAAATAATAGGTTTCATCAATACACAAGGACAGATAACGCACGAGGTTTCGTTCGATATCGTATCAGCGACTTGTACATGCACAAGGAAAACGCGAAAATTGCTTTGTTAGCAGCACAACAAGAACGACTATCCGAGCTAACTGATGTAGTTGCTAAGTTGGAGGAGAGCATTCAAAATGACGAAGACGATGATTAGCACAACGATTGACACTGTAGAG
>Ga0114899_1001899_pt1 | contig 11649 bp, 17 predicted proteins | sample MalvireepMed_215_FD_83497 | JGI IMG/M metagenome (GOLD analysis project Ga0114899, IMG submission 83497) | Marine viral communities from the Global Malaspina Expedition - Malaspina viral metaG DeepMed_215 | ecosystem: Environmental > Aquatic > Marine > Oceanic | place: Mediterranean Sea... | reverse complement strand
TTCAAGGCCCCTACCCCTTGTCATGCCCACAGGGACGACTCTCTATCTATCATCATTTGTACCACGTCTCCATTCCTTGGGTACCCACGGTATCCGTCAGGTATGGGGCACGTCGGGCATCCAATCGGCCCCAATCGTTCGGGATCGCGCAGGTCTTCTTTATTCACCTGTGACACTACGGCCCCCGGGGACATAGCCACGACAATTGACAGGCCCATCACATCCGCATCTTCGGCTGTTTCGTGTTCCATCTCCCACACAATACGGCCGCCTGATTCGACCACCTGCACTACCGTCCCGTCCTTGGATGGCATCATGATATCGCCACAACCTTGCGCTCTGCCTCGCTCTTGACGGCATGGCACGACCTACACAAAGACTGGAGATTGCCCCAGTCATGCGTACCACCGGCTCTCAGCGGGCGTATATGGTCCACCAGTTGTGCCAAGCGGCTGCAATGAGCGCATAGAGGATTGTGCTTGAGAAACCGCATCCGCACTTGGCGCCACCGTGCATCATACCCGCGCTCTGCTGCGGTCGGTCGTATATCGGCTTCGCTCATGTGGTCCATACAGAATCCGCTTCTATGGCTGGTGGTGTTGGGACATCGGCGATTCCGGCATGCTCGCTCTGGTTTGTGCGGCATCAGTCGTTCCCCATGAGATCCAAGTCAAACGCCGCTGATACCGACATGTTGTTAGCGGTGGATTCCAGCACCCGCATTCTGATATCGCTCAATCTTGGTATGACGATATGGTGCGGTTCCTCGTGAATCATCATTCCCCCGGCAGGTTGAAAAATATGGAGCTCCAAGGTCCGCCATGCTCCGACCTGTGGACGCACTTGAATCACTCCCACAATTTCCCACGTCCCTCTGCCGGCACTCATCACCCAACCCTTGAGGTTTCCCTCCCAATAATCGGCCGGTACGGTGTAGCCGCATTGCAGCGTCTGTCCCAATCCTTCGCCGTTCACAATTCCAATACGCGCCAAGACGGTAGAGCTATGCTTGACATCGATATTCCCTTCGTTCAGCGTGGCCGATCCTGCTGTCGCCACATAAGCCCGATGCACCCGTATGTACTGCGATACTGCCGTTGCTGCTGCCGATCCGGCCAAATCGATTGTCTCGGATTGTTCGTAATAATTGCTGTCAAGCCCCTCGATCGTCACCGACCTTGCACCTGATCCATCGCTCGTATCACCGGCCTCCGATGAGAGAACCGTCGTAACTGCCGCCGCTTCGGGAAATGGAATATCATTTACCGTTGGCCCATATATCCAAACATCTTGGGGGTTGTCCGCTGAATCTATATCCCCGTTGTACCCGAATTTCTCTACCGCCGTGATAAACGCTGCCATTACGAAGCCTTCTCTTCCAAAACCTGTTTTCCCTTATCCGCAGTCGCCCACTCTTCTTTCATCTTCAGAATCCGCCGTATATCGTTGATCGTCTTCTGCGCCATAAGATCCGGCAGATTCATCCGCCCCGCGGCACGGTGCGATTCAATCTCCGCCATATACGCTTTGATCCGCAGGACCGGATCGTCCTCCGGTGGGAGCTCGACATAGTGCACGCCGTTATTCGCAAACTGCACGGTAAATATGTGGTGCTTCGCGTGGAACAAGTCCGCCGTGTCGATGATTCTTTTGTTCGTAAATCCCTTGATACCTTCGCCCATCTTCCCCCGGCGATCAATCACAGTCTCGATCGGCGCAAACGGCATTTCATGTAGCACCGACGGCGTGGCTGTCTGGATGCACTGCACCAGATTTAGCCTCCACGCCGAGATGATATTTCTTTTGTAATACAATTGGATGACGGCCGTCTCTACACCGTTCTCCGACATCACCAGTTTGTCTTGCGGCACTTCCCCGGGAACGTCTTCCACCCATTCTCCGTTCACGAACTTTCTTCCAGTAAACCGTCCAGCTGCGAAATTCGTCCCCACCAGGTAAATCGGATGATACCCGAGCTCGGCCGCCACTTGCATCTGGCCGGCCATCGCCGAGCCCATGGAGGGAATGGTTGCCGTGAGATTGAACCCGCGCTTGGTCTTGGGGCACGTGCTATACATCAGCTTTTGCGTGTTGCTGTAAAATGGCGGGTTGTCTTGGAGCTTGCGGAAAGCCGCGATCTTCCCCGGCCACTCACCAATAAGACCAGGATGAACCCCAGGGTGCGTAATGAGCGTAGAGTCATGATCCGTCCAGCTCCCGTCGATCGGCATCTCGTCAATATGGCTGGCGATATCAAGCGCCATGATGTAGGTGGGCGGTTTGCCGTGATACACCATCGTGCTTGCATGGCTCGTACTACATATCGTATCGCCCTCCCAATCCTTCAGGAGAGGAAGGGCGTCATCTAAGCTCACTCCCGATGCGATGCACAATATCGGCTTCTGTTTGCGTGGCCGGTTCTGCCCCTCTAATTCCGCAGGCCGTAAATCGGTGTAGTTGAAACACCGGCCCTCGTTACCAGCTTGCTCGAAGGTTTGCCAATTAACCGCCGTCCACCTGATCTCGTCTTCCAGCGTCCGCGCGGTTGTATTTCTGTTGAATTGATCGGTGTTGAGCTTGATGTCATGTTCGGGCTTGATCATTTATCCGTTGTAGCCTTTGCGGCCACCGGCTCAACCAGGCGCCACTCGGTCACGGTATCGACCGGATGCCCACCAGCTGGCTCCCCGGGATCTGTACGAACCCAAAACCTCTGGTGCTTGTAAACGGCCGCCGTAGGTACGCCGCCCAGATTCACCGTCACTTGCTCGCGGTCTTTAGGCTTTCGCTCTTTGACCGAAATCCATTGTGCCATAATTGCCCTCCCTGGGCGTAAGATTTGTAGGGGTCGCCTTGCGCCAATAAGTAGTGCTCCATGAGCTTCTCGCAAATAACGAAGTCGTCCCCATCGTCTATATCATACCTCTGCCAGGACTCGAGGCCAATAGCCGTCCAAGATACATGCGGCACCTTCAATCTGCTATTCACCTCGACGTATTTATCTTGATGTTGCTCGATGTACCATGGAATGCTAACCACACCAAATCCGCCGCCTTGATCCGCCATGCGCCAATCCAGGCCAGCAATAAGCATTTCAACATGGGTCTCGTCGAGCCACTGATATACCAGGTGTTCCCGCTGGCAAGAAACCGATATCACCTGTTCTACGTCGCTCTCTTTGAAAAGACGTATGGCATAGTCGAAATCCCATGGATGTCGCAGGGGTGAAGTCGGCAGGATGTTGACGGCAATATCCAGATCGAATCCAATCCCCAACAACTCCTGCATCATGTTTACGTAGATCACTGACGCGCTCACAACCCCGGGATCTCTGGTCGCAACCTCGGGATCTCGGATAATGAGGCAACCGTTCCGCTTACCGATTTCCGCGATCTCATCATCGTCCGTCCCCAAGGCCACGATATCGATTTCCCTGCTGCACTGCGCTTGGACAATCGACCACTCCACCAGCGGCCGGCCGCATAGGTTACGCACGTTCTTTCTCGGCATCCGTACACTGCCGCCTCGAGCAATAATCAATCCAGCGGTCATAGTACCTCGATCTCGACCTTCTCGATGGTTGTTCTACTATACCATTTTTTCTTTCTTAACGAAATACCTATCAAGTTCTCACCAAGAGCCAGGCGCGCTTTTGGTATCATCCAGCGGTGGCTCTTCTTTCTTTTGACATCCACCGGATGCGCCAAGATGTTATTCACCCTGACCTCTATTTCCTCCGGACGAGACAACTCAACCCTGATTTCCGCCATCCCTATTTTCGAGACGTACATTTTCAATATAACGTCTCTCAGCGGGTTCGCGTAAAGCAGCGCCGGTAGTTGGCCCTCCATGTTGGTATTGCAATACAACCACCTCGGCGTATTCCAATCCCACGGAAACGAGTTGAGGTGGGGTGAGTGTCCGCCGCCTCGGCGCTGAATGACGAAGGTCACTTTGTCATCGTCAAGGAAGGTGTCGCCCACCTGTAACTCTTGATAAACCCGACAATGCAAATCCCACTGAGATTGCAACCATTCGCTGATTGTCAGCTTCCCGACCATGGGATGGTTCTTCAGGTACTCGGGATCTATGCGCTCCACCATCGGATTCGAGTTCTGGAAGTTGAAGGTCTGCACCCCGGTAAACCCCTGCCGGCGCCAGTTCGCAAACACTCCGCGAAACACCTCCATCGGCGGGTTGCGGTATCCGTCGGTTGCGTGGATGTCGTCGATGCACGGGTAGCACCGTACCGGATTATTCGCATGGGCTGTCAGGTCATGGAACGCTCGATAGTCCACCTCGAACGATCGGCAGCCCAAGGTGAGGATATCCACGGATAGCGACTCGATCCACTGCTCAACGTCCAGCCCATCGAAGTGGCAGCCCTCGAGAGTTTCCGGCACCCTGGCCGCTACCAGCACCGGTTTCTTGTGGTGCCTCGCCTCTTCGTTGCAGATATCGCGAACCCCTGCCATGAACTCAGTGATGGCCCATCGGAGCTCCCACTGCTGACCAGGCGGCAACACCGGACATACGCGCGCAAAGTCGATCTCCACCCCGTCGAAATCATAGCGGTCAAGCGCTTCTGCGATTATGTCGAGCTTGTGTTCTCGGACTTCTTTGATCGCGAAGTTGTATGGCGGCGACTTCCGGTTGAACGTCCCTCCGTGTATCAGCCACTCGGGGTGTTCCTGCTTGAATGGCGGTATCTGCGCGATGTGCTTGCCAGGCGATACCGGGTCCGCATCGTTGCCGTTGATGCGATAACTGAAGAACGACTCGAGCCCCCGGGCCTTGGCACCCTCATGACACAGCCCGATGATGTCCCATCCTTCGTCTACCCACTTGGCGAACCGGCCGAAGTTATAGCTCGGAGTGTGCTTGCTCTTGTACAAGGAATAGTTGCCTTCCCCCCAATTCCAGAAAACCGAGTCAATCGGCGAGTTCGGGAGATCGGCCGAGCCGAACATACTCGTCACCAGTTCCTCACCATCCAACCACGGCATGAGGCCGGCAACTGCATCATAGTTCAGGATCACCCGCCGTTGTCTCGTCACCGCTTCAAGGTATGTCAACGTCTTTGCCCTCTGCGTATGCCTTTCTCTCGGCGAACTTCTTTTGCATGCGCCCATTTATCCTTTCCACAACAATCCCTTTCGGCACCTGCGGTTCTGTCGTCTGGTGATACTTGTCCGCCAATAAATCTTTTTGATCCTCTTTCGACCATGCAATTATCTTCGCAGCCTCTTTTTCAGAAATGCCCATTCTCCGCGCAATGCCTATAAAACAACTCAGGCATATTTCTTTTTTAAAGTCCTCGCCCCCATATCCCTCAATGCCGTTTCCCTTGACGATGACAGTATATTCATGATCGAGTTGATCGCCACATCCATCACACAGCAATATTTCCCACGAGGCATCAACCGCCATTACCTGTTCGTTTACGTGCGCCATTTTTTGCTTCATGCTCGAATTCCTCCCCACCTCGTCCTGCAACATGGCTGGTATCTTAAACCTTCCATGCGCAACCTCTCGTTGACTTTCTCCACCACTTCTCGTTCGCTGTCACCCTCCGCCACAATTCTGGCGCATCCCCGCGCGTGCCCCTTGAATCCTGCGCCTGTCGATTCAACGACAACCACATATCCTCTCCAATCCTCAATACCCTCGACATATGTGACCTTTTGTTTTTCTCCCTTCCATGGCCAGATATACTCGACGACAAACGGGTTATTCCGCGACTCTTGGCCATACATCACTTTTCCCTTGCCGTCGCCATGCCTGACAAGCATTAACAGTTCGCCCTCTTTTCTGTTTCTTAGTTTCCTGCCAGTACGGGCCTGCGACATACTCTATTCCACCTTGCCGGCGTAAAAATGCCCTGAAATCAATCCGCCATATTTCCGGCTCACTGCGCTAATCGTGAATGCGCCCTCCAATACTTCTTTTGGCAAGATCCTCTCTGCTTCTTCTTCTGTCAAATGACTCCTGTATTCTGCCTTTACTCCTTTTGCGTTCCCGGATTCCAGGAGCCATTTGGGAGGCGCCCATGGATCTTCTCCAATCCAATAGCTTCTCCCGTTGTGTTACGATGGAACATGAGCTTGCAGGTCGTTACCTTGCCCGCCAAGTCCATTTTTGCGAGCAATCTATCCATGAGAGTCTGCGGCATTTCTCAGCTCATCCGTTTCAAATCCTGCTTCATACACCGATCTCTTCATTGGTTTTCCTGCCAATATCTCCCAGATCATATCCATGGGACCATATATCGGAATAGAGCCTGAAAATCGTAGTCTTGTCTCTTTTACGGTTCCCATAACAAAAGCCCATTTGGCTTTGTCACCTTTTACACGATCGCTCACAGACCAGTTGTATCGTGTAATGAACCCTGGAATGTCCGTTACGTTCCAATCTATCGATCCAGATCCAGCACAACGAAGAACGGCGGTATCCGAAACGTGAATGAGCACGTCCATTCTATGCTGAATTTCCAGAAACTCTCCTATCAACTCCAGGTCAATATCTCCTGGACCATTAGGATCTATATAGATCAACCCTCTTAGATTGTGCGCGTCCGGCAACACGTGTGTTCCCAGAACCTTACGGTAATCTGCATTCCAAATATCCCATTCGCTGCCACGAAAAACATCGGCAAGTAGATTGCTTGCTACCTTGTCTTTCTCGAAAAGATATCCTTTGACATCAACACCAGCCTCCCCCATAATGTCTCTAAATATCACCGGACTACCTTCGTGCTCCCCATACTTACCTGGTCCAGCGCAGCAATCCACATAAACAACCTCTTCTTCATCCCTGTAAATATCCGAGAGTTGTTCATAGGCGTTCCTTAACTGCGCCTGTTTTCTCCAAGTCCTGTCGCTTACACCTATCTTCACAGAAACCTCTCTTTCTTTCTGATTCCTGTCGGATACCCTTTTCCCCATAATGGGGCAAATCGGTCCAATAGGGCCACGGTTGATCTATGCCCCATGCCTACCGTTCTCCCGATGAACAACAGGCTCCCAGGCCTCGCGCTGCAACACCTTCCCGCAATACGGACAGCGATTGAATGTCTTGATTTAGCTCGGTATCCGGAACCCGTGCGCGATGGCGTATCTCACAACGAGATCGAAGCTCGGCATGCTGCCCGCCCATTCGGCGCAGTCGCAGCGCACCTTCATGCGTCCGTCCTTTCGGCGGTTTTTCCATTCTTGAACAGATCACTTCTTTCGCGTTCAAACCGATCCGGATCGTCCCCTCCGTATTGATGAATCGCTCGCAAGGCAACAGCCGCAACCTGAACCAATTCATGATACGAAGGATATCCTGTCAGTCGAATATCCTCCCATAACTCTGTCACCTCTTCTTGAAGAACGGCCATGAATTCGTGACCCGAGGCGAACTTCCCGTATCGCTCTTCGCCTCGGCGCATCTCGTTTTCAACGTTTGTCAAATGGCGCTCATCCAACCTCGGCCTCCTCAAATAACGGCAACTCTTTGTGTCGATACATCCCCTCGGCTCGTTGCAGATTCTTGCAGGCGACTTCGTAATATTCCGCTTTGAGCTCGCATCCTATGAATCGCCGACCGTCGATGATTGCTTGATGTCCTTCCGATCCGATACCGGCGAACGGTGAAAATACGATCTCATCAGGCGCCGACCACAGATATATCGCGCGGTGAATCACGCCAAGTTGCAACGGGCAAATATGCCGCTCGTCATCACCCGATCGGGCCGCTCGCACGTTCAGCACATCCGTTTCACTGATACCGCCGGGCATCTCCGGTCGATGTCGATACCATATCGGAGAGGCCCACTCGATCCATTCTTGTTCCGTGATCCATCCACCTCCCTTATTGTATCGTTCCGAAACCCCCGCCTGTATCGGATTTTTGTTTTCTCCTGGCTTTCGGAAATACAGCAGATAATCCGCCAACGCCTGGCGCATAACCGATGAGTCATTAGCAAGTGACTTGAACAGTAACCCACGCTCTTTGTTCCGCGTTGCTTGGATCTGCGGATTCTTCTCGATACACACTTCACCCGCATAGATCCATCCTTCCTCGCCCATCATCTGAATCACCGCGCCTCGATAATCCTTGATTCCGATATACCCGTCCCGAGAATTCATCGCCGTGACCTGGGTCAGATGAACCGCGCACAATCTGCCCGGCATCAATATCCGGTAGAGCTTTTCCTTCGTGACGAAGTATCGGAAGTGCTCGATCATTCGTTCGATGCTATCGACGTTTCCTACATCACGCATCGAATTTGAATACGCATACATGCCGGGGAACGGCGGCGAGAAGACAGACAGCCCGATCGAGTCGGAATCTATTTCATCCATGCGCTCAACTGAATCGCCCAGCATCATCGTATACCGATCCGACTCTGTTGATTCCGTTCGATATTCCATCTCCTGCCTCCTAATCGTTTGCAATTGCGTTTCTTTCATGTGCGCCACGAGCTCATCAAACATCTGCGAAACCTTGCGCTCTTTCTCCATGACGTTTGCGAGTATGGATGTCTCTGCCTCGGAGATCACGATATGCACGTCAACCGGACTCTTTTGCCCGAATCGCCAGCATCGCCGGATCGCCTGGTAGAATTGTTCGTATGAATTTGAAAGCCCGGCAAATACGATATTCGAGCATCGCTGCCAGTTCATCCCGTGTCCGGCAATCGATGGCTTCGTCACCAAAGCATGGATATCGCCTTCGGCAAATCGCAAGAGACAATCCTCTTTCCATTCCCGCGTGTCTGATCCTTTAACCTCCGCTGCCCCGGGAATTGTTCGAGACAATAGCTCGCTTTCCTTGTTGAGATTGCACCATACGATCCACGGCGAATCATCGATCAAGCTAGAGGCGGTATCGATCCGCTCTTGCATGCTAGCCCGCTGCGCGGCTCGTTGCTCGTTCAACCCTTTCGCCTCGATCGGAAACAGGAATCCGTCCGGTGTTTTGCTTTCTATAACGTGATGGTGAATCCGCAACTCCGGCAGAATGAATGCCGATCCGTCAAATCCCAGATCTTCTGGGGATCGAAAAGCAATCGACCAACTGGCCATCCATCTCCAGAAGTCCTTGACCGCATGTTTCTTCAGCCGCCACGCATGCGTGGTATTGCCGTCTTGGGTGAAAAACAACGCGATCATTTCCTTGCCGCGCATGACCCCCAAATATTCCGCGTGATTGATCAATTCAATCAAATCGTTCGGCGCCGGAGTTGCCGTGCATGCGAGCCGATACTCCACCTTGTGCGAGAAATCCGTCAGCTCTTTACGATACTTGCTACCATACGATTTTAGGATTGATGACTCATCGAGAACCAGTCCGCCGAATTCTTGTGCGTCAAAATAGTGCAGCATCTCGTAGTTGGTGATATTCAACCCCGGCCCTATATCCTCCTGGCTGCGCGCGATTGTCACCGATACGCCCTTTTCAGCATAATCAAGCAGCTCTGATTCGCGCAGGGTCTGGTTGCTCACGGCAAGCGGCGCGACGATGAGAATAGGTTTCTTCGTTTCCCTGTGAATTATCCTGGCCCACTCCAATTGCATTAGAGTTTTGCCGAGCCCGCAGTCTGCGAAAATAGCGTACCTCCCCGCCATGATCGCCCGCCTTACAACGTATCGCTGGAAATCATAGAGAACGGGAGATATCTCCTCGTCCTCTATCGCGATCCCCTGGTCATCCTCCAGGATGCTCTTGTCTGAAAGATATTGCTGATAATCTCTCATAGGTTTGTCCTCCATCGTGTTTTTATTATCGGACCCTTCACCGGAATGCCTTATATTTTACCGGTTCTGATCCACCCACCATTCATACCAAGCAACAAACGCCGTGAGCAGTATGGCGACGACAACCAGCACGATAATTGTCCCCGGATCAATACCCGGCTCTGCTTGGCGCAATTCTTCAATCCACGGTCCTGATACCATGTCACTCCCCTTTTGCGGCAAACTTCTGCCGGTCCCGCTCTTGCTTGCTCTCGATCCCGAGATTTCGATTCTCGATAGCCGACGACCACGCCGACATCACCTCTCGCGGTATCATCGTCGACTTGCGCTTCCCGAGCGTCTGCAACATCGCGGCTACCATGATCCACATCTCAAGATCGCCCATTCCGGCAACATCGCTATCTACTCCCTGCGACCGCCAAAACGACACGAGCCCGACGTTGGAGAGGCAGGTCCATACAACGAGGCCATGCGCGATCAGCGTGGCAACAATCGTGCCGGAATCCCTCGTCAACGATTGCACGATCGGAATGACAACCAACTGCCATGCCAGCATCGTGAATATGAGATTGAAAAGCACCGAGATACCGATCGCCAAGTTGATCCGGTTTCCCCGCTTCCGTTTGTCCTCGAGAGATCTCAAAACTGCTTCGCTCATAGATCATCCTCCCGTCACTCAATTATCCGCTATCCGCCGTCCCGTACCATTTCTTTTTCTTCGGCGGATGATAGCGAACCGTTGGATTGTCGACTTGTATTCTGCCGGGCCGTTTTTGCAGCCGCGTCACGAGATACGTCAAACCGACAACGACAGTGACCAAGATCGCGCTGGCCACAACCTGTTCGATCGGCACGTCACTCATCAATTCTGGAATACTCATTTTCGCTCCTCAAAAAAAGGATGGGTGATGCCCCGACACATCAACCCATCCAGTCGGGCTTCCTTCTGCCGGTCAAAGGAGGTGAAAAACCGGCGCGTAATCACGCGGGATCGCCCTGTTGTCATATCATCGCCCTGGTTATATCCGCTATCCCCTGGAGGATCGGATAGATTTGCTGAGGTACTACGGCGTTTCCAAGCTGTTTAAGTCGGTCCACCCGTCCCTTTTCGCTTCCTATCGTCCTTGCAACACCAGGCCATTCTGCTACCCATCGACCCTGACAAGCTGCCAAGATGACCCAATCCGTTTCTTCACAAGATAAGGAGATCCATGCCGCTTGTAACGTGTCAGATGGGTACTGCAAAGAGAACGCCTGTATGAAGGATTTCCACAGACGCTGCATGGCGGCTTCTCTTTGGGTGTTATGATGTCTCCCCTTTCGTGATGCAATCGCGTATGACACGAACTGCACAGCGTCCTTAAGTTCGATGGATCGTTGTTCATCCAGTCCCCGTCTTCGTGATGCAGGCAAAGAACCTTTGAACTCATACAGTTCTCGCATTGCATCTTCTTCAGATGGGAATAACGCTTCTGGATTGCCGATCTCGTCGGGGATTTCTTGATGAAGGCCAAAGCCATGCACGTTCTGTTGCAATACTTGCGACGAGCAAATATCGCGTTGTCCTCCAGCCGACCGTTGATTCTCTTGCGTTCCAGAATCTCTCCGCAATATTGACAGTTCTTCATGGCCCCCATTATGCGGGTTCATTCTGTTTTTGTCCATCCCTTGGGAAACATCATGAGAAACTCTACGAATTCTGGATTCAGTTTCCCATTCACCGCCATCGACAGATCCTCGCCAGTGCTCCTGCGCTCGAATTCCTTCGCTCTCCCTTCCGGTGTTCTCGTTCCCTTCTCGCCATCCGCTGATCGTGGCGTCGGAAACATCGTTACCGCGTTCTCGAGCCCCACCTGGCGCTTCTTGCCGTCCGGCATCTGACCCGTTCGACTCATGCCGTTCTTCG
>Ga0114899_1001894_pt1 | contig 11668 bp, 7 predicted proteins | sample MalvireepMed_215_FD_83497 | JGI IMG/M metagenome (GOLD analysis project Ga0114899, IMG submission 83497) | Marine viral communities from the Global Malaspina Expedition - Malaspina viral metaG DeepMed_215 | ecosystem: Environmental > Aquatic > Marine > Oceanic | place: Mediterranean Sea... | reverse complement strand
CGTCGTACGCGCCCCCGTCGATGTAGTGGAACAGGAACGGCGGCAGGCGGCGTTTGGCGGCGAGGCGGTAATCGTGGGTGGAGGAGATGATCATGGTTGTCTCCTGGTGGGGTGGCGAACCGGGGAGCCTGGAGAGGAAGTATTCAAATGGTGTGCGAACTAAAGGTCGGCCTCTTTGAACAACTGCGCGGCAGAGACGTTCAACGCCCTGGCTATACGCAGAATGTTCGCCAGGGAGACATTTCGTTCGCCCCGCTCCACCGCGCCAATGTAGGTTCGATGAATCCCGACCTCGGTGGCGAAAGCCTCTTGGGAAATACCGGAGGCCCGTCTTCGCTCCCGAATCACGGAACCCAACTTTTTCTGTGCGTCATTAATGTGAGTAGTCATATTTCAAATTGTTCTTATAGATGACTATAAATCTACATACTATAAGTAGCATATCTGACCGCCAGCTTCTATGATGACTTTACGTATCATCGAAACTCATGGAGGGAATCATGAAGAAGCGCAAACCGAACATTGAGATCGGGCACTATCGTGGCGGCCGCTACTGGGGCGTTTGGGTTGATTCAGAGCTGCTTGCGGTGGTGTGTTATCGGAAGGGAGCGGAGGCAATCAAATCGGCTTTGCTGAATGGTTAAAGCTTCAAATGGTAAGCTAACTAAGGAATATGATCAGCTTTGCGCACTTTTGTAGCGTCTGACCTAAGCGGCGCGGCTTTAGCCGCGTCCGGTGGAGGCTCGAAGGGCCGGAACGCGCTTGAGCGACTTGTTAGCTTTCATCCAGCGCCTCAAGGAGACCCCGAAATGCGCGTACGGCTCTATTGTGATTAGCTATGGTGTACTGGTTTGCCAGCCATTCGATTTCGTCCAGTTGAAAAAGATGCATCCTATTCCGGATTTGCCAAAGCCAGATAATGTCATCCCGTAGCTCCTCGCTTATTAATTCGTGCTCGTGGAGGTACTCTGCTCTGCTGTTAAAGTTCCGACCACACCTTCCTCGCAGATATACCTTCGTAACACTCTCCACAATTGTGCCTAGTAGGAATATCTGAAGCTTTATGACCATTTCCTTGGCCATGCCGCCAAGATCCGTTCGCATCATGAGCCAATGCTGTACGTCCGCGAGCTGCATGGTATAAGCAATGTTGCTTTTGAGGCTACGGTCGTTTAAACAGGAGAGACGGCCTCTAGCTTCCTGAGCCGTGCGAATATACCCACGCGGGAATCGAACTTTGGCGCTCCGGGAGAAGTCTCGTTGCACATAGTCTTGGATAGACTGTAAAGTGGCTCCAGCCTCTTCGACAGCTTCATATAATTGCTCGTCGTTTTCGATTGTCATTTCTGAAAGCCAACCCCGCATTTTTCAGCTTGTGATGCTCCCCCGATAAAATGGACACGCTTCGTTCCACGCCACCATCCTCTCGTATTCTGCCGGGGCCACTCGCCCTCTTTCTTCTCTAACCCATGAAGCCTAACGAGTACATCTGTGAAGCGCCCATAGTACTCTGGGTCGAAATAGTATTTAGAAGCCAAAATTCTGGCCTGCTCATCAGAATACTCAGAGATCTTGAAATCGCCAAATTTAGACTCAAACCCACTGGCAATGCTATTAACAGATAATACGAGTCGATTCTTGTCAAAAAGAAAAACATTTTTCCTATTCTCAACTATCGCTCGACAGGAGAAATATGCAGCAAATGCGGCAATGATTGAGGACAAGAATTTAGTAATTTCCTTAACCCACTCACTCACAAGGCACTCCCCTTTTTTATTTAACGTCTTGCTCACCAGCAAATTACGAGCAAAGCGAGTAATGCACCCGCGTGCAGCAACTTTTTAGGCAATCAAACTCCCGCTAAGCGGCCCAGCGCTGATGATTGATGGCCAGATCCAGCGTCAATTCAAAAACCCGGTCACGCTTCTGTATAAAAAGGTCCTTGTCGTAGCCTTCTTCGGGAAGGTGCTCATCCAGCACCGCACCTACTTCATCACGCACGGCAAGCCTCGTCTGCATATCCTTGTACCAGCCCTGCACCAGCACTTTTGGCTTTTCCTCGGTAAGGCGCTTAAGCAAAGCTTTGGCCGCGAGGCGCACCTTCTTTTCCTCGGCCTGGGTCATATTGTCTTTACAGAGCAAGTCGTATATTTCCAGCTCATCTTCGGTTAGCCCTTTACGGATATGTCGATCTTCCTCTTCCTTCAGGGCCGCCATCTCTTCCAGAAGCTGGGCGTAGGACTCATCCGCCGAGCTACTGCCCGCGTTGTAGTTATCGATAATCTCTTGTAGGCGCTCGGCAAAATCGCGGCGAGTGCGGTTTTGATTGAGCATATCCTGTAGTTTCTTCTCCAGAAACACGCGCAGATCGGCAATTTCTATGTTTTTGTACTTGGTCTTATCAAAATCCTCTTTGAGTTTGTCGAAGTCGACTTTGCTCAAATCCCAGGTCTTGCCTTTTTGTGTAATTTGCCAATCGGCTGGATCCTCTTTGACCTCGCCGAACTTCTTATCATCGACAATCAGGCTTTCATCAAGCAATTCGTTGATTTTCCGGGTGGCGGAATCAATATCCTGCTGTTCGATAATGCTATCCAGGACACCACGCAGGTACTGAAACAGGGCCACTTTGCGAACAACAGGGTCACCCAGAATCTCTGGCTTGCAGGCTTCATAGAGCGCCGTAATGGTGTTCTCGAATACGTTAAAGGATTTTCGCCATTCATCTTTAGCAAGCAGAGTGTCTGCCCACGCTTCAAACAGGCCCACCTTCTTGAATACATCGTCGGAAGCCAAGGCCTCGTCGATAACAATATCGCGCTCTACACAAAAGAAGCGTGCCTGCTCAATGGCATCTACCAACAAAGTAAATAGCTCATCCTTATCCTTGACCGGCGGTTCATCCCCTCCGTCGTCACCCTGCCCATAGTCCTTGATGGCCTTCCTCAAGCGACCGATCACGCCGTAATAGTCGACAATTTCGCCGTTCGTTTTTTCCACGCCATTGATGCGGTGCGAGCTCACGCGGTTGGCGCGGGCGATGGTCTGCATCAGGGTGTGGTCTTTCTGGGGCTTGTCGAGGTAAAGCGTGGATACGGTGGGCGCATCAAAGCCGGTCAGCCACATGGCACAGACGAACACCAGTTGCAGGGGATGTTCCGGGTCCTTGTAGTTGTATTCCAGGTCGTGGCCATGGGCATCCAGTTGATCCATGCGTTTGCGGTGCGGGCGAATGTCGAGATTGTGGGCGTCGAATTTTTCTTCCTCGCCGTTTTCGGCGCTGACGACCACCGCCATCCCCACCTTGCGCATCCATTCCAACTGCTTTTGCAAACGCGCTTTGTGCAGTTCATCACTAGTCTTTTTGATCTCGCCGCGCAACGCTTTGATCTCGGCTTTCCACAGGCGCTGCACCTTGTCATACATTTTCACGGCGGTGAATTTGTCCACTGCAATCACCATGCCTTTACCCAGGTAGCCCCGGCGTGGAAAGTGGTAAACCAGATCCCGGGCAATGGTCTCCAGCCGATCGTCGCGTTTGATGACTTGCAGTTCCGTGGCGAAGCGGCGCTCCAACTTTTCCTGCTGTGCCTCGTCGAGGTTTTCATCTTCCAGAATCTCGTAGAACTCGTCGCTCAGGTCCTCGTTCTGGTTCAGCACCTCCGGCACACGCTTTTTGTAGAACAGCGGCACTGTGGCGCCATCGTCCATGGACTGGCTGAAGTTGTATTCCGAGACATAATCACCAAACCAGTCGTTGGTCTTGCGCTCGCGCCCCAGCAGTGGTGTGCCGGTGAAGGCCAGGTACTGGGCGTTGGGCAGGCCGGCACGCATGTTCTCCGCCAGCGTTTTGTACTGGGTTCGGTGGGCCTCATCGACAATCACGATGATGTCGTCGCGATCCGACAACAGCGGGTAGCGCTTGCCTTTGGGCCAGCGGAATTTCTGGATCAGGGTAAACACCAGTTTCTTGTTCTGGCCCAGAAAAGCGCGCAGCTGTTCGCTGTCTTTCGGCTGGGCGGCATCGGCCTTCTTGACGGTTTCGGTGTTGAGGAAGTTGCGGTAAATCTGCCGGTCCAGGTCGTCCCGATCGGTGACCACCACAAAACTGTAATTGCCCGGCACTTTGCGGATGATCTTGCGGGCATAGAAAATCATGGAAAAACTCTTGCCCGAACCCTGGGTGTGCCAGAAAACCCCGAGCTTGCCACCGAACTCCCGCCGGCGCAGAAACTTGTCGAACCCCTTGTTTACGCCGATAAACTGGTGGTTCTGGGCAATGATTTTCTGCGTACCCTTGTGGTAAATCACAAAGTTTTCCACATAGTCCAGCAGCTTTTCTTTGGCACACAGGCCCTGAAGTAGGCGCTCGGTACTGGTGCCCTGCTCGCGAATCTGGTCGCGGCGTATTTTTTCTTTCTCGTCTTCCGGGCGCAGCCAATGGAAAAAGTGCTCCCACTCGGCGCTCAGGCTGCCCAGGCGTGTTTCCAGGCCGTTGCTGAATACACAAAACACATTAGTGAGGAACAACTGGGGAATATCGGCCTTGTAATTGGTCAGATTGTCATCGTAGGCACTACGCAGCTTGACGTTGGAGTTCTTCAGCTCGATAAACACCAGCGGCAGACCGTTGATATACAGCAGAATATCCGGCCGCCGATAGCCCGCCTTGGCCGCCGCACCGGTGCTTTGAATCCACAGCTGAGTCACGGCGAGGAAGTGATTGTTCTCTGGCTGCTCAAAGTCAATCAGTTTGACCCGGTCCCTGCGGGGGCGCCCCTCACTATCCTTGAACTCCACCCGCACGCCGTCCCGGATCAAACTGTCCAGCTCGCGATTGGCCACCATGGTGGCCATGGCTTGGCGCTGGTCGCAGACCTGCTCCATCGCATCGTCGATGGCGGTCTCGGGAATCTCCGGGTTCAGGCGCACGGCCGCCGCTTTCAGGCGATCGCGCAAAATCACCTCGCGCTTGTCCGCGCGCCCGGAGCCGTCATTCAGGTCGGCCGCATCGGTGGTGTAGCAATCCAGCACATCGTAGCCATACAGGTGCTGCAAGCGCTGCACCATGGCCTGCTCGATATTGTCTTCAGACAGGAAGTTCGGCATTGGCTAGAGCGCTCCCTGATTCTTCAAAGGTGGCATGTCCAGGGGCGGCAGATTGAACAACAGCTGCACCAGCTCACGATTGATGTAGTAGTTTTCGCGCCCCAGGCGATGTTTGTCGAGAATACCGCCTTTGGCCAGTTCATCCAGGTATCGGTTGGCGGTGGCGCGCGATACCCCCAGGTCGTATTCGACAAAGGCTACCTTGGTGTAAGGGTGGTAAAAAATATTGTTGATCAGGTCCTGGCTGTAAAAGCGGTAGTGAGCCCGAATATCGTGCTTTTGCTTTTGCAGCAAGCGGGCGATCTGCTCTACCAGCGCGGTGGTGTGGCGGGCGGTTACCGCCACACCATGGAGCATATAGAGCAGCCAGCCTTCCCAGTCGCCGCTGTCGCGCACCTTCTGTAACTCGGCATAGTAATCCGCCTTGGTCTGACTGATGTAACGGCTCAAGTACAAAATGGGCGAATCCAGCAGCCCGGCGCGCACCAGAAACAGGATATTGAGAATGCGCCCGGTGCGGCCATTGCCATCATAGAAAGGGTGGATGGTCTCGAACTGGTGATGCATGACCGCCATGCGCACCAGCGGGTCCAGGCCTTCGCCCTCGTCGGCATGAATCCAGCTCACCAGCTCGTCCATCAGGGCGGGCAGCTGCTCCGGCGAGGGCGGCTGATACACCACCTCGCCAGTGCGCTCGTTTTTCAGCACCGTGCCAGGCGTGCGGCGCAAGCCGGCGTCATTGCCCTCCAGCGTGGCCTGAACCTCAAGGATGGTACTCAGGCGCAACAGCCCGGAGGTGCGCACCGCCTGGAAACCCACCTCCAGGCTCTGGGCATACCAGGCCACCTCCTTGCTGGCCGGGTCCACCGAGCCAGGCTGTACCTGATAGCGGTAGAGCGCGTCCTGGGTAGTAATGATGTTCTCGATTTCCGAGCTGCTTTGCGCCTCCTGCAGCGACAGGGTGGACACCAGCAGCCGCTCGTTGGGGATGCTGCGCGCCACACCTTTTAGCTCCGCCAGATGCCGATGCGCCGCCACCAGCGCCCGCAGCACCGCCGGCGTCTCCAGCGGCCCCCGGGGCGGAAAGTGTTCGCGGATGGTCAGCACCATGGCATCGATTCCTTCGGCTAGCGACAAACCTGCTCAATATTGGCTTATTTTGAGCAGGTCATAAGGCATCTTCTCAGATTTCCGTTGTTTTGAACAGTGACCGGCGCCTGCTGGTGTTCCGGGCTGCTATCGGCTACGGCTTCAGGCACGGCGGGCCTCCGGCAGAGATTCCTGCTCAGCCGTAGCTTCCTGCATGCTGGGCGGGAACTGGATATCCAGGTCTTCCACGGATAGCTTGCCGGACATCAGACGTGGGAGGAGGAGATCGCGAGTAGCTCGAAGGCGTGCCTGCATTCGAGCAATGACGCTAACATCAAGACAGTTGATTTTTGCCAGATCAATATTTGCTGGGACCACGATCTGGTGTCTATCTAGGAAACGTTCGATTTGAAGGTTGGCGATTCCATTGGTGGCGACATTTTGGTATATCTCGAATAGCCCCTGCTCAAAAATCATTTTGAAATTTAAGTGTAGGAGTTTTGCGAATTCGCGATTCGCGGGCCGCAAAAGCTTACAAAAGCTCGCACAAATTACGTCGCCATCGAACAGCTTTAGAATTCCTTCGGTGATAAGAATGGATTTGCCAGATGTGCGTGATGCATGGTTGACGGAGTTTTCCATTACGATGTCACCCGGCTGCAACTTTCTAGATTCGACTGAAGAAAATTTTTCATACCTTAGGGGCACGGAGGTTACGTCTCCTACTGCTACAGCATCGAAATCTGTTCCTCGAATCACATATACGGGTTGATTTTCTCTACCCTCCGGTGAATCCGCGCCCCAGCCGCCACCAATATAGTGTTTGATGTGTTCGCGAAGTGGAGAGACTTTAGCTCCCTTCGGCATACCTTTTACAAAACGGGTGTCCTGATAACCGGGAAAGCGCAGGCGCACAAACCATTCGCGGTAAAGTTCCTCGGCCATTTTTTCCAGCAGCGCAATGCGGCGCTTGTTGACTTCGATCAGATCGTCGTAGGCCGTTAGGATGGCGGCGATTTTGCGTTGTTTACTTATAGGTGGAATGACAACTGGCAGCTTACCTTGGCCTGTAATCCCCAAATAAGCGCGAGTTGCTCCAGCACCAGCCCACATAGATAGAGTTTGTTGGAAGAGACTGCTATCGAAATAATGTCGCAAATAGCGCTTATCTAAAACTTCGGGATTCCTAATTCGGTAGTAGGTCACTTGTGGAGTGAGCATTATATATGGGTTTGCTTCATCGCCCACCAAAGCGGTCCTGCCAATAGTTGCTTTGTGGGTGACTAAAACATCGCCAGGCTTGGCGAACCCTTTGCGAAGCCCGTCTGCTTGTTTTTTAGTTATAAAGTTGCAATCGTCATAATTAATCCGACCTTGTACGAGGTCATTTGCCATAATGAATGGAATCCCCTCGGAGACATAATCAGCAACCTTAGGGTGCTGTTCTCCATGATTGCCATCCATCGGGCGATGTAGAACCCCATCAGCGACTAGTTGCTCGACTGTTGTGAAGCGGAATGTGTCATCAACGATTCCTATTTTCTTGAGATCACTCATTCATCGGTTCCAGTAATCGCGATCACGTTGTCGGTAATTATTTTCTGTAATGTCTTAGAGGTGTTGAAAAGCTCATTTAATTCATCATTCATGGACAATGTTTCGGCGACAAACTCCTCTTCTGTCTTCCCATCTTCCTCAATCACTACGCCCACATAGCGCCCAGGATTGAGCGAATAATCCTGCTCTTTCACGTCGTCCAAATCGGCCAGCTTGCACAGGCCGGTGACATCCTCGTATTGCGCCTCGGGGAAGCGCTCCTGTAACCAGTGGATATGGCCAAAGTCGCTTTCGGCGTTTTTGACTTCCTTGTGCAGTTCTTCCAAAGCAGCTTTCAGTTGCCGGGTGGCGCGATCACTGTTCTGGCGTTTGCCGGCTTGTTTGGCGGCTTCCGCCAGGGCTTTTTCGTGGCGGCGCACGGCCTTGTCGATCTGTTTAAGGCTGTCGTGCAGGGCGGTGAAGAAAGGGTCGAAGGTGGCGCGCAGCTCGTGCTGGGCACGGTTCTTTTTATCGGCGGTGGCCTTGGCTGTGTGTTTTTTCTGGTAGGCGACCCAGGCTTTTTGCAAGGGGGTCAAGCCTTTCCAGGTGTCCACCAGACTAGCCACGGCCTGCTTGCCTGCCTTATCGTCCAGCACCGCCAGCAGCTGTTCGGCCACCGGCTCCACCTGATTTTGGTTCTCCACTAGCCGCGCCATGCCCTGCTCAAAATAGCGCTCGACCAGCGCAACGAACTCATCGCTACGGCCTTTATGCAGGCGGCTGATAATGGCGATGTTCTGGATCTGCTCTTCCGAGAACTCGCGGTGGGCGCGGTCGATGGGGGTAAAGATATTGCGCGCGTCGATAAACAGGATGCGCTCGTCCGTCTTGCCCTTGTCGAAGAACCATAGAGTGGCGGGCAGGGTGACAGTGTAGAACATATTCGACGGCAGGGTGAGCATGCCGTAGATCAGGTTGTTTTCGATCAGCGTCTTGCGGATATCCGCCTCGGAGTGGCGCGCATCCGAGGCGGAGTTGGCCATGACCAGCGCGGCGCGGCCACCGGGGTGCTTGTTGTCCGGCTCGCGCAGCGAGGTGGCGAACAGGTTGATCCACAGGTAGTTGGCGTTGGGCACCGTCTCCTTGCCCTGTTCGGATTTTTTCGCCTTGGTCTTTTTGCGCGGGATGCCGTAGGTGTTAAAGCGCGGGTCTTTTTCCACGCCGGAGAGCGAGACTTCATCCACGTTGAACGGCGGATTGGCCAGTACGTAGTCGAAGTTGCCGAACGAGCCGAAGTGGTCGTCGTAGTAGGAGATGCCCTGCAGAATCTGCCCGCGCAGGCCGTTGACGGCCAGGTTCATACGCGCCAGCTTGACCGTTTCCGAACTCTTCTCCTGCCCGGAGACAAAGACGCTGGTGTCTTGGCCCTGGGCTTCGTACTCTTCTTTGTGCTTTTCAATAAACTGCGCCGATTGCACAAACATGCCGCCGGAGCCGCAGGCGGGGTCGAACACGGTGCCGCCGTGGGGTTCGATGATTTCGACCATGAGCCGCACCACCGAGCGCGGGGTAAAGAACTCCCCGCCGCCCTGACCTTCAGAGAGGGCGAACTTGCCGAGAAAATATTCGTAAATCTGGCCGAACACATCGCCGGTGGCGTCGTCCGGGATATTGTCGAACTGGCGCAGCAGATCAAAGGGCAGGAGTTTGGTCTCCTGGGTGCGAGTCAGCCGGTAGTACTCGTCCTTGGGCAGGCTGCCCTGAAGCTCAGGCTTGTACTCCTCGATGGCCTCCATCGCCTTTTCAATGGCCTTGGCGATGTCCTGGCTTTCGGGCAGGTTCAGCAGGTGGCTGTAGCGGGCGTGATCCGGCAGGTAAAAGCCGCATTTGGCCACGGCGATTTCATTCAGGGATTTTTCCCGGCGACTGCCTTTGAGCTTCTGGTATTCCTTAAGAATGGCCTCCTCATGGCGCCGGTAGTTGATATCCGCAAACTTGAGGAAGATCAGCCCCAGCACCGGCGTGCTGTATTCAGAAGCTTTGAGGTCGGAATTGGCGCGCAGGTTGTCTGCGGCAGCCCAGAGGTCATCTTCCAGTTGTTTCAGTTGCTTTTTGTTCAATGCTTGTCCTGCTCTATGTGTTTGGGTTGTGCCTAACAGGAATTAGGACGCCATCTCGAATATCCAATGAAAGCACCGGCGTCATATCACTTTCCCTGAAGCCCCCTAAAGAAGAATAAAATCAGAAAATTCAGCCGCTTACAAACTCAGCGAGTGTCCTCCTACTGATATCTTGAGCCGCCCTGTCCCGCAAAACACAAAAACCGCCGACACTCCCGCGCCGGCGGCCTTTAAGTAAGCCCTTACCAGCAGGCTAGATCAGATCACTCCCACTCAATCGTAGCCGGCGGCTTAGACGAGATGTCATACGTCACCCGACTGATCCCCGGAATCTCATTAATGATCCGGCTGGAGACCTTCTCCAGGAAGTCGTACGGCAAATGCGCCCAGCGCGCGGTCATGAAGTCGATGGTCTCCACGGCGCGCAGCGCCACCACGTATTCGTAGCGGCGGGCGTCGCCGACGACGCCGACGGATTTGACCGGGAGGAAGACGGCGAAGGCCTGGCTGGTTTTGTGGTAGAGGCCGGCGGCGTGCAGTTCCTGGATGAAGATGTGATCCGCCAGGCGCAGGGTGTCGGCGTATTCTTTCTTCACCTCGCCGAGGATGCGCACGCCCAGGCCGGGGCCGGGGAAGGGGTGGCGGTAGACCATGTCATAGGGCAGGCCGAGCTCGAGGCCGATTTTCCGCACTTCGTCTTTGAACAGCTCGCGCAGGGGTTCGACCAGCTTGAGTTTCATGTGCTCGGGGAGGCCGCCCACATTGTGGTGGGATTTGATCACGTGGGCGCCGCCGGTTTTGGAGGCGGCGGATTCGATTACGTCCGGGTAGATGGTGCCCTGGGCGAGCCAGTGGGCGTTTTTCAGTTTGGCGGCTTCGGCGTCGAAGATGTCGATGAAGGTGTTGCCGATGATTTTGCGCTTCTTCTCCGGGTCGGCTTCGCCGGCTAGGCGGGAAAGGAAGTGGTCTTCGGCGTCAACGCGGATCACGCGCACGCCCATGTGGTCGGCGAACATTTCCATGACCTGGTCGCCTTCGCCGTGGCGCAACAGGCCGTTGTCGACGAACACGCAGGTGAGCTGGTCGCCGATGGCTTTGTGCAGCAGCGCGGCGACCACGGAGGAGTCGACCCCGCCGGAGAGGCCGAGGATGACTTCGTCGTCGCCCACTTGTTCTTTGATGGCGGCGACGGCGTCGTCGATGATCTTGGCCGGGGTCCAGAGGGCGTCGCAGTCGCACAGTTCGCGGATGAAGCGTTCGAGGATGCGCCCGCCTTGCAGGGTGTGGGTGACTTCCGGGTGGAACTGGATGCCGTAGAAGCGCTTCTCGTCGTTGGCCATGGCGGCGATGGGGCAGCTGTCGGTGGTGGCGGAGACGACGAAGCCTTCGGGGATGCTGCCGACGCGGTCGCCGTGGCTCATCCAGACGTCGAGGAATTCCTGGCCGCCCTCTTCGTGGTCGACGATGCCGTCGAGCAGGCGGTTGCCTTCACCCTTGGTGACGCGGGCGTAGCCGAATTCATGTTTTTCACCGGCCACCACGGAGCCGCCCAGTTGCTCGGCCATGGTTTGCATGCCGTAGCAGATGCCCAGCACCGGCACGCCTTGCTCGAACGCCGCTTGCGGGGCCCGCGGGGTCTCGGCGGCGGTGACGGATTCCGGGCCGCCGGAGAGGATGATGCCCTTGGGGTCGAACTCGGCGATGTCCTCGGCGGTGGCGTCGAAGGCGCGGATTTCGCAGTAGACGCCGATTTCGCGCACGCGGCGGGCGATCAGCTGGGTGTACTGGGAGCCGAAGTCGAGGATCAGGATGCG
>Ga0114899_1001887_pt1 | contig 11695 bp, 9 predicted proteins | sample MalvireepMed_215_FD_83497 | JGI IMG/M metagenome (GOLD analysis project Ga0114899, IMG submission 83497) | Marine viral communities from the Global Malaspina Expedition - Malaspina viral metaG DeepMed_215 | ecosystem: Environmental > Aquatic > Marine > Oceanic | place: Mediterranean Sea... | reverse complement strand
TCAAACTGACCACTTTCATACTCTGGTGTTGCATTAGGTAGACGTGTGATTGTAATTTTAGGCATTATCTTCTTCCATCTGGTCTGAGTTGCAACTTCATGGAACCTAGTCTCCAGTTCGTGTCATCCACGGTATTGGACACAAAAGCGAGGTTCACGGATCGTCCTCTTCCGCGCACATCAATTTTTTGTGTTGAAGGTGTAACGTTTCCTGTTGTTGTTACATTAGCAGTTGATTGCGGATATTGTTCCAGAGTCAAGGTAACAGCAACATTGTTTGTCAGATTAGTGAAATCAGGAACAAATTTACTTACGGACATGAGATTATCTCCTGAAGCAATTTCAATGGATCCTGAAGTCAGGCTCGCGCTGATCGCCGTGCCATCCGCTTGATTGTTTCCTTTCTCGTGTTCGTAGACATAAGAGGCGCCAGCAGTCAATCCTAGAATAGTGGCAGAATTAGCCGTTAAAGTCGTGTTGTATTGAGTGGCGACAGGCTGTTCATATATTTCTGCCGCAAGCCAACTCGTACGATCAAGGCTGATGGTATACCAAGTATTTTCCAGATAATTATAGACCACTCCTCTGTCAATTTGAGTAGCACTGGCGGTGGCATAGTACCAAATAATTTCATTGAACTCAGTGTTCAGTCCGCATGCAATGTCATTTCTATTAGTGAAACTGAGGTCATCAAACACAAAGTCCTGTACGGAACAAGGCATTTTTTTAACCACACCGTCATACATGTAAAAGGAATTTTCCCCCATCCAGTAGGCTTTACCATTTACATCTATGCAGGCGTGTTGGGCGATTAATCCGCAGTTAGCCCCTAATTGACGTTGTCCGAAAGTATAAGGAGTTCCAACAAATTGAATACCGTGCAAGGATTTATCCGTCCAAGCAAGTATTTGTCCCGTTGATTTAACGGCTCCTATGATACGCGATCCATCTGCGATACGAAGAGATCCCGCTTCATTAGTCGCCACGGGAGTCCAATCCGTCAAGTCTTCCCTGTCCGACCATCTAAAAAACAAGTCATCCTGCGTGGCTGTGTTTGCGATCGTTGTCTCCGTTCCCATGCAAAAAAGGTGACGGGTGTCCGCAGACACTAGACTGAATCGTGAGGCTGTAGGGGCGTTTGTAACAATCGCCGCCCTGTTAGAAACACCGCCTGAAAGATCCCATTTATAAGTTCCTCCGTTAATGACCGTTGCGATCAAATCCTCCCCGAAGTTATCAAGTGACCAATTTCTTGCATAAATAACCACATCTGATGATGAACGAGCCGTGCCCCACGTACTTGATCCCCATGTGGACGTGCCCCATCCATATCCAAAGGTGGATGTCGCTTCTCCAATGGAGAGTTGATAATTGGCGTTTCCTGTTCCGCCTCCGCCTGAAGTGGATCCAGAGGCCGTACTCGTATGAATGACGGTGTAATTATTTGAATCCGTAATAGTCCTAATCTCAAATTCATTATTCATATCCAAGCCGTCAATGGCGGAGAATGAATCAAAGGTCACAAAATCCCCAGCCGAAGCATCATGTGAAGAATCTTGTACAGAAACCGTCGTCGTCCCGTTGGTCGTAAAAGGATTAGTAAGGGAGTCAGGTCCTGATCGTATGGGAGTGATGTCATTGAACACTCCTCCAACAAAAACATACAGTTTCCTATCAGTTCCCAAGGCAAGATGCCTTGTTCCATCCAGACTAATCCACGCATGCGTATCGCGGACCACGCCCACTACTGTTGTGTTAGGATTGGGAAGATAATCCCATCCGTTCCATCTTTCTGGTTTTCCGTAGTGAAAACGCACAAAATCAGAGTCAATGTAGCGCCGGTCGTCCCCCGCCGCATAAGGGGAATCCTGCTTGTCCACTCCTGGTTGAAATTTTAAATCGGTCAGTTGCATAAGATTATATAATAAATTACTTCTTCTTCGGTGGCAAGAATTGAGTGCCTACATTTCCTCTGAAAGCGTAGGTTCCGTAATGGGTGAGCCCGCTCATTATGTCCGCGTAAACGGTACCACCAATTTTCTGCCATAATCTACAGAATGCATAGTCCTCTGACAAGTATCTTTTTGAATCCGGATCAATCATCGTGTCGAAAAAGGCGTAGTTCCAGTCAGACGTGTCGTGACCTTTAAATTTGTCTTCGTGAGGCTGTCCCAAATGTTGGTCATTCGTGAACTTGAGCTTAGGATAGGACATCTTCATTTTCTTAAAAACATTTCGCTTGATGAGCATAAAGCCCGTCGGGGCGTCCATCACTTCAATGAATCCTTTCTGCATTTCAATACGCTCAGGATTTTTGACATTTAAATTATATTGAAGGGAAAAGGCGTGCAACTCTTCAGGAGTGACATCAGGCTTTTCTTTCAGTTTCTTTTTTACCTTGCGCCAGTCAATGGCTTTGCGAGGATAAATAGAGGCCACCACTTCCTTATCCATATCCAGCATTCGAAAGATTGTTTTAGGCTCAAAACCAATATCCGCGTCAATGAACATTAAATGCGTATATTCTTTCTCATCGTCCATAAACAATTGAACCAGCGTGTTGCGTGCCCTGGTCACCAATGATTCATTTCCAATGGTGGCAAACTGTAGTCCTATTCGTTTTTGTATGCACTCAGCCATCAATCCCATACAACTTTCAAAATAATTAGTTGTCAGCATTCCTCCGTAACAAGGAGTTGCGACAAATATTCTTGTAGAAGGTTTTTTATTTTCTTTTTGTACCATAACTTACCGTTAAATATTCAATATGGGTTACCCATCCTTTTGGAATAGCGACTACCCCTCCCCCTTGTTGATCATTTTTTTCTGAAGTCCAAGATCTCATAATAATAACTTTTTCAGGATTATTTACCATCATCCATCCCACATCTTGACATATAGCCAACGGTGCGTGGAGAATATCTTTTAGTTCAAGCCACCCTGTTTCCATATCACGAGCATCCGTCCATGTCACACGGACCATCGGGACATCCTTAATATCAATCACTTTTTTTATAAAATTGTTTGTTATGGAATGTTTCAGCGTTTCCTCCTGCCGTGCCCTCCTTCTTAATAAGTTCAAGATTGAAAGAAACGGATCGTCTCTCCTGTCCCTTGGTTCTAAAAGGATAGACGCCGTGCGAAAGCCAATTAGGAAATAAAAATATATCACCCACTTTAGGTGTGTATTGCAGCTTATGTCCGCTGAACGTCGCCGCTTGACCGTGAAAAAAAACTATGTCACCTACTGTTGGATAATGATCCTCTTCTTTGTATTCTTGTTGCAATCCAGGAGGAATGCGTAAATATATGACTCCTGACAGTTGTCCTTCATGAATATGAAAAGGATTAAAATCTCCCGCCCACTGGCTCACGGTCCACATTGATTGAATGACGAGTTTGCCAACAAACGCAGGACTGATGGTTTCATTTGCAGGAGGAATGGAGATATAAGCTTTCACCATCTCTCCTATGTAATCAACCATAGGTTTAAATTCTTTGGTACTCATCCACGATGAAGGAAAACGCACTTCTTTTTCAACATTGCCGGCCAGATTTTGCGCGTGATTAAATTCTTTGGAAAGTTGTTCACTTCCCAGCATTTTTGTCGCCTTCTTATCCAATAAATGAATAAGATCCATGGGAACTGTTCCTCTGATAACAGTAGGACCAAACGGCCTAATAGCCTCAAATTTATGATTGAAGAGCGGTATTGATTCTGTCTTATCTTTCTTAGGCATTTACCTGTTGTCATATACCAAGAATTTGACTATAAATATAGAATAAAATTGGCCAATTAAATAATTGACGTCAGTCAAGTTACAAGTGTTGCCTTCTTGCAGATTTTTACAATATCATGAATTGCTAAGGAGAACATGTTTAAGAATTTTTTTAGAAAAGTAAGGAAAACCCTCAAGGATATCGGACCGGCATTGGGAGCTGGCGCGGGTATGATGCTAGGCCCTGGATGGGGCGCTGGAATCGGAGCGTTACTGGGACAATACGGCGGTAAAGAAGGAGTGATGAAAGGCGCTGGACTAGGCGCATTAGGAGGATTTGGAAGAGATTATTTTAAAGGACAAGGACTGTTCGCCCCCAAGGGGGTCCCTACTGGCGCAGTGACAAACGTTGCCAGCACCGCTGCTGGCCCGGGGGTGTACGGAAAAGGCGCAACTTCAGCTATACAAAACGCAGGAATTCCTGGAGCAACCCCTACGGGTGGCACCAGTTGGATGGACAGGCTCAAGGGATGGGGAAGCAATCTCTATGACACTGAAGAGAAAGAAATGACCGGACTGGGAAAGTTGCTTGGAGGACTGGGCACGTCCCTCGGACCAGGACTTTTGACCTATATGGCACTCAAAGGTGACGTACCTGATCAACCCGATCAAAAAGCTTACAGGAGTCCTGTTGATGACTATTATGCGGCAAGGGCGCGGGGAGAAGATCCCAACCCGGCTGATTTTGGTCTGGCACCAACACCACAAGAGAGAATGGTGAGCGAAACCCAATACGATGAAGTTACCGACAGTTATAAAAACGCGGGAGGACTCGCAGGTCTGCAAGGTGGCGGAATGCCTTATGATGAAACAGAGCAGTTTTCAGAAGAAATAGTGCAGATGCCAACTGGAATGGAAGAACTGTGGCAATTACGCGATCAAATAAACACTCCCAGAGGCATGAAGTCAGAAACCATAGGAGGAGTGGTGGGACTGGCGCTCGGAGGAGAACCAATGTTCCCACGAAAACGAGGCGCGATCCACGGCCCAGGAGGACCCAAAGAAGACAAGATACCAGCGATGCTGAGTGACGGCGAGTTCGTCATGACGGCAAAATCGGTTGACAACGCGGGAGGACCGCACGCAATGTATAATTTAATGAACAGGCTCGATCCTGATTCATCAAAACCCCCTAAAAGGATAGCATAATGGCCGAGCCAATCACCCAGATAGGAATTACAAGAGAAGCTCCATTTCTAGAGGACTACAGACGTCGTCTGATGGATTCAGCCTTCAAGGCTGGCGACAAGGCTCTAATGCCATTGGGACGCGACATTTCCGCTTTCCAACCATTTCAACAAGCAGGTTTCGGATTAGGGGCGGAACAGTTAGGATACACTTATGATCCTGCGACAGGAGGATTGACTAAAACAGGGGCACCTTCATACGATCCATTCTTTCAACAAGCGCAGGCAGGACTAGGCGCGGCGCAAGCAACAGGCTTGCTGGGAATTCCGGCACTTGCCTCCGCACAGGCTCAATACGACCCTACAACAAGCAATTATCAAAATTTTTTTAACACTTATCAGGCCGATGTGACATCAGAAGCCCTCAAGCAAATGGATCAGGAGGCTCAGAAAGCTAAATCCAATTTAGCGACTGAAGCTCAACGAGCCGGAGCTTTCGGAGGATCACGGTTCGGAGTTCGCGAAGGAGAACTCGATAAAAGTCTGCAAGACATTAAATCCCGTCGAATATTTCAAGACCTGGCACAAAACTTTCAACAGGCGCAGGGAAACGCCATGAATACTTTTGAACAGGCTCGGGCTAGAAACTTAGGTGCAGGACAAGGACTAGGACAACTGGGAATGGGTCTGGGTCAACTCGCCGGTCAATTTGGAAACTTAGGCGCTCAGCAATTTGGTCTGGGACAACAGGGACTTTCTTCCATGATGGGAATAGGACAACAACAACAAACAATGGAACAAGCGAAAGCTGATGAGGCTCTTCGTCTGGGAACAGCTAAGCAACAAGAACCATTCGGACGCATAGGATGGCTACAAGATATGCTGTCCCGTACTCCTTCAGTACAGCAAACATATGGCCAACAGCCAATTCCGTACACTAATCCACTAGTAGGAGCCGTCGGAGCCGGTATGGCGGGCTTGGGCTCTTTCATGGGTACAACTTAATAGGGGGATAAATGGTTGAATTCAACACAGGCGTTGAAGACATTTTTGAGGATGAAGAAACAGTCACTACAGGAGCGGATTTAAATCAAACTCCGACAATGCCCACTAAAATTCCAGGCAGTATGTTTCAAACTCCTGTAAAACCAGGAGCCACTCCTGAATTAGATGTTCAAGATCTTTTGACAAACGAAGCGTGGTTCGCTGAAACATTCACACGACCTAAAAAAACAGAGGAAGAGCTTGCCGCAATGTATCCTGAAACGGATTACGGAGATGACAAGTGGTACGCGCTGGCCAAGGCCGGTTTCGCGTTAATGCAACCGACCATAGGAGGATCAGTAGCCCCTTCCATCGCCAATGCGGGAACTCAATTACTCAATGACATGGGGGAGATTCGTTCAGCGGAGCGTAAAGCAGAAGCTGCGCGTAAGTCTTCCATGCTAACGCTACGAGAAAAAGAAGAAGGTGACCGATTGTCTTTAATGGCGCAGGCCTACGGCATGAACCAGGAGCTCTTGACAACGGAAGCCATAAAAAATCACGAAGAAGCCGTTAAACAGAACACGGCGATGTGGGAGAACTATAATACAATCACTAACAGTAACATGGAAGAAGCTTTGAAATTTGGAATCAAGAAATTCGAATCAAAGCCTGTTACTTTTAGATACACCAATAATAATGATATCAGACAAGAGGTGGCGGGATTCCTTGCTAATGATCAATACTGGATCCCAACCACTCAAAAAGACCCTGAAACAAATACATGGCTTTATGAACTGGCTCCTAATCCTGACACGATAGAGCTTATTTCCACTAAAACGCAAGAAGTGGACAAGGTAGGAAAAGCAATGGGCAACTTTATAAAAGTTAAAGGCGCCTTTGATACGGCGGATAAAGCGATTTATTCGCTCGATAAGATCATGCAGTCACTGGATCCTCTGTACGGCGGAGATCCTACGCGTGCCGGTTGGATCGCTGGACTGCAACTGTCACTTCAATCCTACGCGATGATTGCCAGTGATTTCACCAAGCAGTTTTTTTCCGGTGACAATTCATATCAAGAGGATGGAAAAACGAAAAGCAGAGCTGTGTGGCTGTCCGATCTGGTGGACATCGCCGGTAAAAGCGACGCTGCCCCTGACTGGGCGCAAGCGGAGTTCGGCGCCATTGATAACATGTTGAATCAATTACAGGCTGAGGGAGAAGCCTATATGCAACGAGATTTCTTCGGCGAAGGCAATCCTTTGAATATGACACCAGGACAGGAAGGGGAGGCTTTTGAAGAAGGCCAACGTGAATTAATTTTCGGTCGAATTGGATATGATAAAAAACTTCCAGAGAACGAAGCGCGTGCCCAAGCCATCATTTATGCGTTGGCGAGAGCGCGTAAGTCAACTGGACGATTGAACTTGGACGATATTGAACGTGCGGCGCAATCCATAAATATTTTCGGAGCAGACGCCAAGGGCGTCATAGAAAAATTGAAAGTGGTGCGTGAGGACTTGATCATTGACAGAAAAAATCAACTGTATATTTTAGAAAGAAATTTTCCCGATGTGGTCGCAGACATCATCACGGAACGCGGATCAAAAGATTATCAATTCAACTACTACGAGGATTTATTTAGAACATCAACCACCCCTGAGAGTACAACATATAATGTTGTTTTTGACTATGATGACAAGGGAAACATTATTGGAACAAAATTTGAAGCTCAAGGAGTTGGTGGGGGAACTCAATAATGGCGACGTATACCATACCAGGAGATCAGCTAGGCATTACAGGAAACTTTAACATTGAAGTTCCTGACATGGTGGACGGCATACCTTTGTATGATCCAGGAACGGGAGAAGATAATTTTCCGCGGAACGTCCAAGAACAACAGATGATTAACATAATCAAGAAGCAATTTCAGACTCAAGAGAACATCATCAATCAAAATACAACTCCTCAAGCAGGAATCGTACTCAAGGACGAAAAAGCTGAAGCGGCGGTATTAGATTGGGAAGAAGACCGGCAGCGTCTCAGAACCCAGGATCCCATCAGAACAGACTTGAATGTCGCTGAATACTGGGCGGAGCAATCCCCTTTTGGAAAAGCTACAGCGCTCGATCAGCTTGGCAATATGCTTCCTGGAGGCGATGAATTTCGTCCTGACATTCTAGGACAAAGCATCAAGGACATGATAGTTCGAAGAGCTCCTGATGATCCAAAAAGAGCACTGGGGGACATGTCAGTCATTGCATCGGATATTTTCTTAACGGCGCTTTCCATCGGCAATACGAGAATCAGGCCTGGAGGAAAATTCAACATGCCTCTTTTCACTAATGAAGTGAGAAGACAGGGATTGAAAGGAATGATGGAGGCGCATCCCGCGAAAACAACAGTGGGGGTCAACATTGCAGCCCGAGCAGGCTCCGACGCGGTGTATGACATAATGAATAATATATACCGCTACCTGGAAGGCATTCCCTTGGATAAGACAGACGATCCGACAGTGGAAAACATTCTCAATGTGCGAAGTGAATTTCTGTGGTCAGGCGGAGCCGTGGGCGTCGCGAAACTGTTCCCTCACATCAAGCCTTTCATTGGAAGAACACTGCTTGGAACGGGAGGAGATCAAAAAGTTCACAGGCTGATGATTGGTGGCAAGGAAGTGGAGATGACCTCCGCGGAGCTGGCGTCATTGGCTCGTAAGAACAACATTCCTATGAGTACTTTCAACATCACTCAAAACTGGGTCGGGGCTCTCCCTCCTATCATCGGACTGTTTCCGATAGTGGGAACAGGAGCGCGTCGCGCGAAAAGTGCGCAACTGGTGGCGGCCTATAAGGAACTTCAAAAAGGGACTGAAGGGCTCTTCGGGAAGGAAGACATCGCCAGAGCGGCGAAACAAGCGAAATTTGATAAGGACGTAAAAATGGCATCGGCCTATGAGGACATGCTAAGGTCCATTGAAGAGGGATCCCCTTACGCCCTCTTGCAGGACGCCGGTTTAATGATTGACGCTGGATTCAGAAAAACAGTGAGCGATTTTGGCACGATGAAAGGAACACTGTTCAAGAACGCTATGAAATATGCAGATTCAATGAAAAAGGAAGCGTTCATTCCAACAAAGAGATTTAAACAATTAGGATCGGAAATACGCGAGCTATTGGAAGCGCAACAGATTGATGTGGGAACCAAAGGAGTTGGCAGAAACGCCTATGAACAAATAAAATCACTTGATGAAACATTTGAAAGCATCGCTGGAAATGAGGACCATATTCTCAAGGTTCTTGCTAACATGGACGGAATAAAAGGTGATTTTTTAAATGGTCATCAAATGGTGGGTCTTCTTAAAAAAATAAATTCAACGAAACGAAACCTGGAAAACTTAAAAGTTGATCCGGGAAGTGACGCGGCGCTCGCTCTTCAGGATTTTCATGTAGAAGCGATCCGAATGCTGAATGATCCAAAAACGTGGAAGAAAATGAAACCTGAGCAACAGGCGCTTGCGGAACGGTTTTCAACCGCTTACGCGGTCGCCAATGACTTCTTCTTCAAGAACGCGGACACATTAAAAGGAAGAAGCTCAATGCTTCTCAAGCAGACCGATCCCAACATTGCGTTGGCTGGAGCGCCACAGGCGCCAGGCTATTACTTTGCCGATCAAATGGCCAAGATCTTCTTTAACGACGAAACAATCATGTCACCTATGGCATTGAAGGAAATGAAAAAAGCCATTGGTGATGACGCCTTCTTTGCGGCAAGCAGGGTGTTCTTTGATGACATTCTTGAAAGCAACACCAAGTTTGTGAACGCCCAAGTTAAAATACCAGCTGCGGCAACCAGCATCTGGGCTAGAGGAAAAGCAATGATCACGGGAAAACCCGTGGGCGAAAAAATGGTTACGAAGAACTTCAACATTCCCGTAATGGACCTTGATGCGATCGCCAAGGGATTTGGATTGAATGACATCAATCGCCGAAAAGGAATTGAATACGTTTTTGAAGCCAAAGGACGAAACGGAAAGGAAATGCTGGAGAAACTGGATACGGTGATGGAACTCGCCAAACGGGTGGATGCGCCTGATTACGGAGACGTGTCATCATTCGTTAAAAGACGTGGCTTCTTAGGAGGCCTTGGCTCCATTGTCAGCCTGGGAACAGGGGGATGGCTCGTAGGCGATCCTATCACTGCTGGCGCTACAATGCTCATGGGGCGTTGGGGAATGTCGGCGTTGTCCGATCCCAAATTCCTGGACAGCATGGTAGTGGCGATGGACCCGACACTTGCTGATGTGGCTAGAAAAGCCGCCTTAGTGACTTTAGGACGAAGCGTTTTTGATCCTGAACGAGCCGTGGAGCAGGGATATGACATCAACAGCATTGATGACATCCTCGAGCTTATCATCTTAGGTGACATGGACGAGTCTCCTGGATTCAATACAAAAGCGCAGGACGCGGAGAAAAAAGCGTCACAAGCAGGTCATCACGCTGACATAGTCAGGGAAAGAATGATGGCTCAAAAGGATCCGTTCCTCGATCCACTGCCGGAAGGCTACATGGATCAGGGCGTGGGACAACAAGAGCTACTGCAGCAAATGTCTCACATGCAAAGCCCAAAAGGCACGGCACGAGGACAAATGAATCCGAATCAACGCTTAGCAATGGCGGGAGGAAACCTGGATCAGGCTATCGCCCTGGGGCGACCTGACATGTCAAAATCTACCATAAAACCGGCAGGTAAAGGTCAAGGATTGGGAAGCCTGAGAGGAATGGCGTAATGGCTGTCTATGTAGGAGGAAGAAAAGTTCAAGAAACTGGCGGCAAGTACCAGTCTAAAGGAATTCCTGAGAAATCATCTAGCCAACCTCATCATACAAAAAGGGAAAGAGTAGGATCACGTGAAACTGGATTTACTTTCAGAGACACGCCGATAACAGGTGGAAAACCACCACACACACCAGCGGAGCAATTCGAGGCCCTTCGTTTACGAAAAAATGAATTACAACACATCCCTTACTCGGGTGACGATTCCGGACGAAACATGTATCAAATGGGAATTCAGAATCTCCTAGGAAGAGGGGATCCGTATAAGAAAGCATATTTACAAAAATACCCGATAGGAGGAAGAATCAATCTTGGCGTTCCAGCGGCGTTTAACGCGATCATGAGTAAAGTTGTTCCTGGTGTAAGCAGCATCGCTAACATGTTTGGAGACAGGATGTCTAGTGTAGGCCAGGGAATAAAAAATGTTTTTTCCGGACCGACGCAAGATCTGGGATTTCATAAAAACAAGTTCATGCAGAACTTATCCCAAACCCCATCACGTTTTTGGAACGATTTACAAAAAATGCTGAGAATAAACCAGAACCCAAATCCCAATCTTGCTGATGTTAAAACAACACAGACGACGGAGGACATAATCAGTCCTGCCGCTTTAAGCAGAACGGATTCTGTAGTTGCTCCTCAATTTCTTGAACTTTACAATCAAGGACAGGGAGAGCAAACACCACAGTATCCTTTAATGATTCCTGAAGAATACAAAAAGAGACAACTCCTACAACAGGAGTTGCACCAGAATATGTTTAATCAGATGGATCCCTTCCTTCAACCTGAAATTCCTTTCTTAGACCAGGGAGCTCCTGTTAAATTTGCGCACGGCGGTGAAATACAAGATGATGCTTATGCCAGATTAAAAGCCATCAACGATTCAATGCACGAGATGTAGACATGCAGTTCGATCCTAATGAAAGAAGACAATTTAATCCCTTAATACAATCTGTGGGAGCCGGTATAAC
>Ga0114899_1001886_pt1 | contig 11696 bp, 9 predicted proteins | sample MalvireepMed_215_FD_83497 | JGI IMG/M metagenome (GOLD analysis project Ga0114899, IMG submission 83497) | Marine viral communities from the Global Malaspina Expedition - Malaspina viral metaG DeepMed_215 | ecosystem: Environmental > Aquatic > Marine > Oceanic | place: Mediterranean Sea... | reverse complement strand
CAAGGACGCCATCATCGATGCGGCCAGCAAACGCTTTGTCAGTGACACCGTGGATCTGATCAAGCCGCTGATCCCGGAACTGGTGCGCCTGGACATCCGTGAGGCGATTGAGAAATTGTTGTTCAGTTTTCGCGACTTTCTGGAAGAGAACAACCAGCTCTACCTGCGTTGCGCCCGCCACGCCTTCAGCATGGACATGGTGATTTACCAGTCACCGATCAACAGTGCCCTCATGGAGCTGTTCACCCAGTACCTGATGCATCACCCTGAATTGCTGAAACTGCCGAACATCCCCACCGTGGCCTATTTCTATATCAACGGCGGCATCTTCACCGTGGTCAGGCATCTGTCCGAGGACAACCCGATCCAGAGCTTCGAGGAACTGGCCACGGTGTTCGGGGATATTCTCGCCAGCTACGTGGAGAAGGAGGTGGAAGCGGCAGGCTGATAGTCCTGCGATGATGGGAGCTAGGAGCCCCTCTCGAGGGGAGAGCGGGAAACAGGAGGAAAGCCAGGGAGTGTGCTTTTTGGAAAGACCTGTCGAGCTCTGAGACTCCTGATCGCCCTGCGGGCAATTTCCGCGCAAGCGCGGTTCGCCCCTCAAGAGGGGCTCCTACAGAAATGTAGGGTGGATTAGCCGAAGGTAATCCACCCTACATTGCCTGACAGCCTCGGAAACACCCTAATGCAACGAGCGTAGCTCGCAACCGTCAGGCGGCCTTCTTTTTCTCCGCGCTCTGGTAGACCACTTCGTAGTCTCCTACCTTGAAATCGCTCAGGCGCCTCTTCAGCTCCTTCAGCGACCAGGGCCAGGCGGCAAAGTTGCGGCCGTTCTGGTCCAGGTAGTAGCTCTTGCAGCCACCGCTGTTGAACACCGTGGTTTTCAGGTGCTTCTGGACCTTGTCGTTATGGGCCTTGAGCACCTGGGGCTTGATGGCAAAGCGGGTAATCCCCTTCTGCTTCACCTTTTTCAGACCGTCGATGATGTAATCGAGCTGGGCTTCCGCCAGGCCGATAAAGGAGTCGTATACCAGCACGTTGGGACCCAGCACCAGGAAGGCATTGGGAACATCCTTCATGGTGGCGCCCAGGTAGGCTTCCGGAGAGCTGTCTTTCCACAGGTCGGAGAGGCGATCACCGTTGGCATCAATCACCTTCCTGCCGATCGGCGGGTGGGACACTTCAAAACCGGTACCCCAGATAATCACGTCCACCTCGTGACGCTCACCGTTGGCGGCAATCACGGTATTGCCATCCACTTCCACCAGGCCATGGGGAATCAGGTTGGCATTGTCCGCCTGCAGGGCCGGGTAGTAGTTGTTGGCGAACAGGATGCGCTTGCAGCCCAGGGTGAAATCCGGAGTTACCGCCTTGCGCAGGGCCTTGTCTTTCACCTGTACGCGCAGCAGTTGTTTGGCCGCCGTGCTCACCGGCTTCAGGGCCGCCGGGTTACGCAGACCGAAGTTGATCACGTTCAGGGAGGTGGCCACCGCCTTGCGCCAGCTCTTCTGAATGATCGGCAGCTTGTCGATCAGCTGCTTGCTGGTATCCCCCAGATCCATGTCCGGCTTGGGCAGCACCCAGGGGGCGGTACGCTGGAACACGTGCAGCTCTTTCACCTTGGGCTGGATCTGCGGCACGAACTGGATCGCCGAAGCGCCGGTACCGATCACCGCCACACGCTTGCCGGTCAGGTCATAGTCGTGGTTCCACTTGGCGGAATGGAACATTTCGCCCTTGAAGCTATCCAGGCCCGGCAGCGACGGAATCTGCGCTTCGGTGATCGGCCCGGTGGCAAACACCACGGTGCGCGCCAGGGTCTGGCCTTTATTGGTATCCAGTACCCACAGGTGGCGGCTTTCGTCCCACTCGGCATGTTCCAGTTCAGTGCCGAACTCGATCAGATCCTTGATACCGAAATCCTCGCTTACCTCTTCCAGGTAGCTGAGAATTTCCGGCTGGCGGGCAAACAGATGGCTCCACTTGCTGCTCAGCGCAAAGGAAAAGGAATACAGGGAAGACGGCACATCACAACCACAACCCGGGTAGGTATTTTCCCGCCAGGTACCGCCAACGCGGGAGGCTTTCTCGATGATCTTGAAATCGTGATAGCCCTCTTTCTTCATCTTGATCGCGGCACACAGGCCGGAGATGCCGGCGCCAACGATAAAGGTGTCGTAAATCCTGGCCGCAGAAGCCTTGCTCTTTTGGGTTGCTGGCATGAGAAATAACCTCGCTTAATTCTTGACGAACCGGTAGGAAAAACCGAGCAGGTTCGCGTACAAATTGGGGGTGGCGCGCTTCATCATCCAAAACAGCTTCGCGTCCACCTGGGGAGTGGTATACAGCTCACCCTTGTCGAGACGGTTCAGGGTCAGCTTGGCCACGGAATCACTGGTGGTCATGGCGTAGTTCATCAGCGCATGATCGGCCAGTTTGGAATAGCGCGCGGGAATACGGCCATCCTTGATGATGTTGGTGGGCACCAGGGTCGGACACAGTACATTGACCTTGATGTTGTCGCGTTTGAGTTCCGCGTACAGGGTTTCGGACAGGGCCCGCACGCCGGCCTTGGTCACGTTATAGGCACTCATTTCCGGCGCAGCCGTATAGGACGCGGCAGACGCCACGTTGATGATGGCGCCACGACCCTGCTTCTTGAACCCGGGCACGAAGTAGTGACAACCGTGCACCACACCCCACAGGTTCACGTCCATGGCCCATTTCCAGTCTTCCAGGCTCAGCTCTTCGAACTTGCCACCAATACCCACACCGGCATTGTTGATGACCATGGTGACCGGATGGCCCAGCAGTTTTTCAGACTGCTCGGACAGCTTCTTCACCTGGGCCGCCTTGCCCACATCGCAGGCCACCGCAAAGGCCTTGCCGCCGGCCTTTTCGATCAGCGCCACGGTTTCCTCGGCGCTTTCCAGTTTCAGGTCGGCGCAAACTACCGCGCTGTTTCGTTTGGCCAGCTCCAGGGCGAAACTGCGACCGATACCACTGCCGGCACCGGTCACCACCGCGTAGCCATTATAGCTCGGCTTGCTGGAACGAAACTTGAGAATATTCAGCATTACCTTCTACCTATACAGGTTGAGTATTCAGTGTTCGCTCAGGCACGCTTGGCCGGCACGAATTCCTTGGTCAGATACGGCGCCAACAGCCCGGTTTTCGGATTCAGCAGCTTTTCCTTGTAATACTCCAGGTAGGCGCTGGTGTCGTGATCGCTGGGATGAAAATCCCGGCGGGTGTAATCCAGAATATGCTTGATGGTGCTGCCGAAGACCCCCTCTTCAGGACCGGCCAGCACCGCCAGGCTACGCTTCACATCTTTCCAGTATCTGGGGCTCAGCAAGTTACGCGGTTTGCGCATCACCGGAATCAACGACGCAGCAACCGGAACCAGGAAAACGATGGTGAATGCCGCCAGGCCAAAACCACGCATACGCAGGGCATAGTCACCGGACAATTCCTGGAACACGTCGTAGGCAACATCCTTATGCTCAGACTCTTCCAGCATGTGCCACATCCACAGGGCCCGCTGCTTCTCGTCCAGGGACTCATAGAAGATGTCTTCGTTCTTCATCATGTATTCCGCCAGCACAGCGGTGAAATGCTCAATGCCCGCCATCAATGACAGCTGCATGCGGTTGGACAGTTTCTTGAAGCCGTGTTCGAACACCTTGTCGGCAAGGAAGCGATACAGGCCAACAGGGTAACGGTGCTGGGCCAGCACATCGTTGAACTCGTTGTGCATCTTGGAGTGGATGGCTTCCTGACCGATCAGGGCAGTTACCAGACGCTTGAGCTCCGGATCTTTCACAAACTGACGATGGTAGCGAGCGGTATCGATCACCAGATCTTCGCCAAAGGTCAGAAAGATGGACAGGGCTTCGAAATAGGCCGACGCCAGTTCAGTGTTGCGGAAGAAGGTGTCATCCAGCTCCTTGGCATCAAACTGAAAATCCATGTGGCGAATCGGCATCTCAGGCCGTTGCTTGGCGGTTTTCGGCACGTATGAATGAATCGTTGCAGTCGTCATTAGGTCACCTGTCCAATAGGGTCAAAGCCGATGATGTTGAGCGCCATGGAAGCCAGATGGGCGCGCACTACTGTTACATTGACGAGTGACACAATAAAGCGAATGCTTGTTCGGATTCAATTCGGTTCAGCACGACGCTTTCAGCCCGGCCATTACAGGTCAGCATGCCGATAGAAAAGCCCCCTTACAGGCCACAAAGAAACACCAAAAACCACATAAATCATTGATACACAAAACAAAATAAACTATTCCCATTTCATGGCAGGAGCCCCACCCCCTTTCCCTGGAATAGTCATTTTTCTGCACCAAAGGCAGCACTGTTACTGCCCACCACCAAAAGCGAACACCTTGTTCGGATTTTGTCGGCAACATAGGGCACTATTTGCCTAACATTGCCCTCCATTACCTGCCGCCAGCTCTCCCGGGGGATATAACAGAGCATTACAATCTATGGGTAGGAAAAGCCCGTGCACCCGGCAACAATGAAGTAAATCAATGGCCATCGGGGTGCCCATGCTCAACAAGGAAAAACTGAATCAATCAAAAGTCCTGCAGCTGGTGGACTGGCAGTTCAATCGCTACCTGTCCATGCAGTTGCTGCCGCTGCTCTACCTGCTGATGATTATCGGCGCGGTATTGCTGGTGGGCTTTTTTGTGGCCGCCAGTTTTTCCAGTTCGTTATGGTTTGGGCTGGCCACCGCCACCCTGTCGCCGCTGATCCTGCTGGTGATGATTGCCATCGTCCGGGCCGCCCTGGAGTACCTGGTGATGGCACATCGCACCATGAGCATCGTGGAAAGTATGCGCACCTTGCCCGAGCGCGTGGAAAGCCTGGACAACAAAGTGGATGCGCTCAACGACCATGTCATTGATCTTCATGAAATGCTGATGCAACTGCGTCCACTGCTGCGCTCTGCGGGCCTGCCCGGACGTTTTATCGAATCACTGCGCAAGGGGGATAGCAAGGAAAACGGCGGAGACAAATAAGTCCGACTGACACACGACGCTTTCAGCCATCGCAATTGCCGTCCTTTTCAGGTGTAATTTCCTCCTTGCGGACACCGATATCGGCGTCCACGCCCAGTTTTAGCAAGGAGTCACCATGTCGTTACCCGCGTCCCTGCAAGACCGGCTGCGCCTGCCCGCCGTCGCGTCGCCCATGTTTATCGTCTCCAACCCGGATCTGGTCATCGCCCAGTGCAAGGCCGGCATCGTTGGTTCTTTCCCGGCACTGAACGCCCGCCCGGCGGAAGAGCTGGAGGTGTGGCTGAAGCGGATCACCGAAGAGCTGGATGCCTGGAACCAGGCCAACCCGGATCAGCCGGCGGCGCCCTTCGCGGTAAACCAGATTGTGCACAAGTCCAACAACCGGCTGCAGCATGACCTGGAACTGTGCGTAAAGTACAAGGTACCGATCGTGATCACTTCCCTGGGCGCCCGGGTAGATGTGAACGAGGCTATCCACAGCTATGGCGGCCTGGTGTTCCACGACATCATCAATAACTTTTTCGCCAAAAAGGCCATCGAGAAAGGGGCTGACGGCCTGATCGCCGTGGCCGCCGGCGCCGGGGGCCACGCGGGCACCCAATCTCCCTTTGCACTGGTGCAGGAAATCCGCGAATGGTTTGACGGCCCGGTGCTGCTGTCCGGCTCCATCGCCAAGGGCGATGCCATTCTCGCCGCCCAGGCCATGGGCGCGGACCTGGCCTACATCGGCTCCGCCTTTATTGCCACCGACGAAGCCAACGCGGACCAGCGCTACAAACAATCCATCGTCGACAGCAGCGCCAGCGACATCATCTATTCCAACCTGTTCACCGGCGTCCATGGCAACTACCTGCGCAGCTCCATCGAAGACGCCGGCCTGGACCCGAACGACCTGCCGGAAAGTGACCCGTCGAAGATGGATTTTGGCGATGGCAGCTCCAAGGCCTGGAAAGACATCTGGGGCAGCGGCCAGGGCATCGGCGCCATCAAGAAGATCGGCCCGGCCAGCGAGCTGATCGAACGACTCAAGCAGGAATACAGCAGCGCTCGCCAGCGGATGGATCAGCTGCCCTGGAAATAAAGCTGCAAGCTGCAAGCCTCAAGCTACAACGCGCCAGAAATTGGTATTGAACGGAAACGCATGAGGCCGCGCTCAGAGCTTGAGCGCGGCCTCATGCGTTTACTACCAGCCACCCCACCGCGCTGTCGCTTGTAGCTTGTAGCTTGTAGCTTGTAGCTTGTAGCTTGTAGCTTGGATTTTGGGCTTGCAGCTTTCGACTGCTTCTCCCCGCCAACCGCGTTACCATGAGACTACCTCCTGCGCACAAGGAGACGTCCCATGCGATGGCTCGGTTCCTGTCTGCTCGCTGGTTTCCTGATAACAGACGGCGAAGCGCAAAACTGGCACAACCCTCATCCCTGGCGAGCGGACGCTGTGGTGGAGGGGCGCGCCCATGATTACAACAACGAATACTTCCTGCACGCTTTCAGCTATCGCCACCTGATCGACCACCCCTCCCCCCTGGAAGAAGGTATTCGCGGCACCGCCGGCAGCCTGACCAGCGACCGCCTTTACATGGACTTTCGCTACCAGCAGAGCTTTGCCTTCGACAATCCGAATCAGGCCTTTACCCTGGATATCCAGCGCGGCGAGGACTTTGACGGCAGCTACGACCGTCAGCTGGTGGGCTTTCGCCAAACCCTTGCACAACGCTGGCAGCTTTCCCTGCAGGGCGATGTGTTCAGTGACAAATCCCTCACCGATATCTATTTCGGTGCCCGGCGATTGCACGGTGAAGGAAGCTGGTTGCAGCTGAGCGTGGTGTTGCCCAATGCCTACTTCAACGACAAGACCGACAGCCAGAGTGAACTGGTTGACGAGCCGCGCACCCTGTTCGCCCAGTGGCACCAGCAGCACAGCGACCAGGCCAGCACCACCCTGTCCGTGAACCACACCCCGGATGCCACCCTGGATGATCGTACCCAGGGCGATCGGGTATCCAGCCAGCAGACCCGGGTTGCCCTTCGCCACCGCGCCCAACAGGGTGACTGGCAGTGGCAGGCAGATCTTCACGGCGAGCGCACCCGCCGCCAGCATCAGCTGGATGAAAGCATCGCACCCCGGGCCTTTCGCCGTGACATGGCCTCACTGACCCTGGCCGTGCGCTACTGGCCCCATCGCTGGCAACCCCAGGTAGGCGCCCGCTATTTCTGGCTGGATGAAGATGGCTGGTTCGGGCGCGAGCTCAATGGCAACGGTGAAGTCAGCCGGCAGGAACCCATGCTGTTCGGTGGCATATCCCTGCCACTGAGCGACACCCAGCGACTGGCCCCCACCGTCTACCTCAGCCGCCCGAGGGTGGAACAAAACGTCAGCGCCAACAGCCAGCAATGGCGGGGCCGGGATAACGATGAATTCGTGGGAAAACTGAGCGTGCCCTGGCACATCACAGTATCAAAACAGAACGGCGCAGTACTGAGCATCGTACCGTCCATGCGACTGCACCGGTTTGCGTTTGGCGGGGGAAATGTGCAGCTGCATTGGCCGCTGTAGGAGTTTAAAGTTGAAAGTTCAAAGTTAAAAAGCGCGGGGAGGGCATGTGCTAACCAGCATATGACCTACACCCGCGCCTCATTTTTATCGCCTTACAGCGCGGAGCACCCAATGAGCCATCACCGATGAGCTGTCTTCGCGCTTTTCAACTTCCAACTTTTAACTTTCAACTTTCCTTACGCGCCGAGCAGGGACGCCACCAGCCCTTTCTTCTTCACCGGCTGGTAATTGCTGAATTCCAGCACACCATCATCGATGGCGCCATAACGCAGTTTCGGCAGATCCACCAGGTAGTTCTGCACTACCATCCATGGCTGCTTGGAGCCCTGGCGGGGCAAGCGGTCATCAGCACGCATGACATAGCCGGACTGCAGACCCAGGAAGTTCTCATCGGTAATGCAATCTTCGTTGTCACGGGGAATCACGGTCTGGGCGCCGGTTTTTTCCATGTGGTTAAGCAGACGACATACATACTCGCACACCAGATCCGCTTTCAGGGTCCAGGAAGAGTTGGTGTAGCCGAACACCAACGCCATGTTGGGCACATCACGCAGCATCATGCCTTTGTAGACCAGCGACTCACGGGGCTCTACGGCCTTGCCGTCGATGGTACCTTCCACCCCGCCAAGCATCTGAACATTGAGACCGGTGGCAGTGATAATAATGTCTGCCTCCAGCTCCTGACCGGACTTGAGCAGAATACCGTTCTCGGTGAAACGCTCGATATGGTCGGTAACGATATCGGCCTCACCCCGGCGAACGGTCTTGAACAGGTCACCATTGGGCACCGCACACAGACGCTGATCCCAGGGGTTATAGCTGGGACGGAAATGGGTCATGTCTACATCATCGCCAAGCTGACGTTTGGCAGCCGCCAGCAGGGCGCGACGCACTAGCTTGGGACGCTGCTTGGACAGCTTATACACCAGGCGCTGGATACCAATGTTACGGGCGCGGGCCAAACGGTAGACCAGCATCTCCGGCATGAAACGGCGCATGCCCACGGAGATCGGGTCCACTTCCGGCACGGTGGCAATATAGGTGGGGGAACGCTGCAGCATGGTGACCTTGGCCCCTTCCCGGGCCATGGCAGGCACCAGGGTCACGGCGGTGGCACCGGAACCGATTACCACCACTTTCTTGCCTTTATAATCCAGGTTTTCCGGCCAGTGCTGGGGATGAACCACCTGGCCCTTAAAGTCTTTCTCACCGGGGAAATCCGGTTTGTAACCTTCGTCGTAGTTGTAGTAACCACTGCAGGAAAACAGGAAATTGGCGGTAAAGGTTTCCTGCTCGCCGGTTTTCTCATTGGTGGTTTCCACTGCCCAATGATTGTCGTCACTGGACCAGTTTGCCTTAACGACCTTACGCCCGAAGCGGATGTGCCTCTTGACGTCGTATTCGTCTGCGGTGTCTTCCACGTACTGGCGAATGGAGTTGCCGTCGGCCAATACCTTGGGCTCGGTCCAGGGGCGGAAGCTGTAGCCCAGGGTGAACATGTCGGAATCGGAACGGATACCCGGGTACTTGAACAGATCCCAGGTGCCGCCAATGCGTTCGCGACGCTCGAGAATGGCATAGCTGCGGTTCGGGCTCTTGCGGGTCAGGTGGCAAGCCGCCCCGATGCCGGAAAGGCCGGCACCGATAATCAGAACATCAACGTGGTTATTAGACATTTTCTTTTACCTCCAGCCCTTCGGCCGCCTGGTCTCGGCAGTGCAAAACATTGACATCATTCAATGGCACCGTTTATTGGCAGACAGAATAGCCGTACTGGCGGGTATGAGAAAAGGCCAAAACAGGCCGTTAATTGGCCCTGGAGACGGGAAAAAGTGCCGCTAGGGACGGCAAGGATGGCGCAAGCGGCATAAACACTGGGTCTACTTTCCCTTACCGCCTGTCTACCGGCATGGCGGTCACGCCGTTGATGGCCTGCCGCTACTCGCCGATTTTCATAATAAAGTGGTACGTGAGATCCAATATCATCGTGCTATCACCGATTTGTGACCTCATCCACATTGCTGCCCTACCCACTTCTGCATACTGCCTGCGCGCCACAGGGGAAAGGCGCTCACGGGGATGGATAACACACAATAATTATAAAGGTACCGGCATGTTCGATCTGACTGCCTTCGGGGATACGTTCGTCTCTCACTCCTGGCTATGGATACCGCTATCCTGCGCCGCCATTATCAGCCTGCTGCTATGGAGCGGTCGCATCCGCCAACCCGGCATGGTCAATCTGTTTGCCATCGGCCTGGTCCTGCCCTGCATCAACATGAGTATGGTGGCCACCGGCGCACTGGTGGCGGCGGATCAGTTGACACTGGATCTGGCGGCCTTGCTGCCGTTTTAAGAGTGGCGAGTTGAAAGTTCAAAGTTGAAAAGCGCGGGGCAGGGCCGTACCACCCGATCCATGCCCTGCCCGCGCTTCACGTCCTTGAGCCAGCAGCGCGAAGCACCAAGCTCGCCATCAATAACGAGCTATCTTCGCGCTTTTGAACTTTCAACTTTTAACTTTCAACTCCACGCAGAAACGCCAGCTGATCCGCCAGACTGATATCCCGAGCCTCGCCCTGATAGATATCAAAATGCCCAATGGGGTAGCGTTTCACGGTGGGCTTCGCCATGGCTGCGGCGGCTTTTTCTGCGGCGGATGCCGGCGCCACGGTATCGGTTTCACAGATCAGTACCAGCGCCGGGCAGGTCACCTTGGCCGCCTGCGTCACCGGGCGGAACATTGGCAGCACCAGACCGATGCGGGCGGCCACTTCATTAGGCACCCCCGCTGGCATCAGGGCGGTATAACCGTCGTAGGCATCATGGCTGGACATGGCCGCCAGCTCCCCGGGCTTCCCCGCAGATGGCAGCATGCGCGGCCCCAGACCCAGCAGACTGCTGATCACATCCCAGAGCCCCAGCCCGGTCATCTTGATGGCTTGGCCAATGCCCGCATAGCGCACCACTTCCAGCACGGATGCCAGACCATCCATCATCGGACACTGGGCGATAATGCCGGCCACGTCCGGCTCCCTTGCTGCCACGGCAGTAACCAGCCCGCCGCCAAAGGACGTGCCCCACAGCACGATGCGCTGGTTATCCACTTCCTGTTGCTTGCGCACACAGGCCAGCGCCGCCTGCCAGTCCGCCACTTCCCGGCTGGGCAACAACACCTGTCGCGGCATCCCCTCACTTTCACCGAAGTGCCGGTAGTCGAACAGAAACACCGCATAGCCGGCCGTTAAAAAGGCATCACGAAACGGCTCCAGCCCACAGGCCTTGGTCAGTCCAAAGCCGTGGCCCATGATCACGGTCAGAAAGGGACCGTCGCCCTCGGGCAGATACAGATCCCCCCGGCAGGACTGGCCATCGCTGACAAATCGCAGCTCACGCATTGTGCTCATGGAAACTCCTTGGTTTTTTGCGTCAGACGTCTGACGTCCGACATTCACCCAATCGCCGGGGCGATAAAGCGCCATTCTTCGATGCTCTGCCCCAGCACCAGGAAGTGGGGGTTGAGAATGTCTTCCTTGTTGTACTGCAGCGGTTCAAAGGCGGTGTTCACCACCACCCCGCCGGCAGCGGTAACCACCGCGTGGGCGGCGGCGGTGTCCCATTCGCTGGTGGGCGCCAGACGCGGATAAATGTCGGCACTGCCTTCTGCCACCAGACACAGCTTCAGGGACGAACCCATGGAGGCCCGCTCCACCTCACCGACTTCCTCGCGAATAAAGGCTTCCAGCTTTTCCACCGCTTCCCCACCGTGGCTGCGGCTGGCCACCATCACCACCGGAGTAGTACGGGCACGGCACCGGATCGGTTTGCGCTCGCCCCCTTCCTCTTTAAAGGCACCCACACCACGGCCACCCAGGTAGGTCACCGCCGTCACCGGCACATGCACCACACCCAGCACCGGGGTGTCGCCTTCCACCAGGGCGATGTTCACGGTGAACTCGCCGTTGCGCTTGATGAATTCCTTGGTTCCATCCAGCGGATCCACCAGCCAGAAACGGGGCCAGTCCTTGCGATCCGCGTAGGCAATGCCGCCGGACTCTTCGGAAACCACCGGGATCTCCGGCGTCAGCGCCTGCAGACGCGCTTCGATAATCT
>Ga0114899_1001885_pt1 | contig 11700 bp, 8 predicted proteins | sample MalvireepMed_215_FD_83497 | JGI IMG/M metagenome (GOLD analysis project Ga0114899, IMG submission 83497) | Marine viral communities from the Global Malaspina Expedition - Malaspina viral metaG DeepMed_215 | ecosystem: Environmental > Aquatic > Marine > Oceanic | place: Mediterranean Sea... | reverse complement strand
TGCAGCGCTGCAATTTCATCAGTCATATTTGTCGCGTTCTTTTGCTGATTGACTGCTAACTCAATATGCTTTTCACTGTTACCGTTCATCATAAAACTCAATGCTATATTTCTCAGCCACCTGTCTCCAGAAGAGTGACCACTGATGGTGTTATAAATTGAATACCAAGTTGGTTCAAGCGAGTTGCCAAGGTAAGCCTTTAACTGACGGTGTTTATTAAAAAGTTTATCAGCGTCTATCGAAATAGATTGTCCGATTAAACTGCTTAATTCAGGAAGTTGAACTGCAAGTGCTTTAAGTGAATTATCAAGCTTTTCATCGTTAAGTAATTGATGAATGGCGCTTTGTAAAATATTGAGATCTGAATCATTGATTGAGGGTTCATTGCTGAGTAATATTTGAGTCATTAAGTTTTGACCAGCGTCCCAACGATTAAACGGGTTTTTATCTGCTGCAAATAGTTGAGCAAGATCAGTTTGACTATAATCATAAACAAGCTTAACAGGCGCTGAGAAATCTCTTAGTAGCGATGGAATAACAACGTCACTCTGACATTCAAAGGCAAATGTTTGTTTACTATTAGTCATGATAAAAAGTGTTTCATCGAAAAGTTCTTTAGAACCTGGCAAACTGAATTTAACGACTTTGCCTTGTTGATCGACAAAGCCGGTTTTTATCGGCAGCATAAAAGGAGCTTTAGAATCTTGGCCAGGTGTTGCAGGACAAGATTGCGTACAAGCTAGTTCAAATTGACCGTCGGCTGTTTTATTCAAAGTCACTTCTAATGTTGGAGTGCCTGCTTGGCGATACCAATTACGGAATAAAGACCAGTCGGTATTATTTGCATCTTCCATTGACTTGATAAAATCTTCGCAGGTAACCGCTTGTCCATCAAAGCGATTAAAATACAGATCCATTCCGGCTCTAAACCCTTGTTCGCCCAAAAGCGTGTGCATCATACGGATCACTTCTGCGCCTTTATTATAAACAGTCACGGTATAGAAGTTATTCATTTCTATATAGGCGTCCGGTCTGATCGGGTGCGCCATGGGACCTGAGTCTTCGGCAAATTGTGCCGCACGAATGATCTTTACTTGGTCAATTCGCTCAACGGGGTAGGACTGCATATCTTCGCTGAATTTTTGATCGCGAAAAACAGTCAAACCTTCTTTTAGACTTAACTGAAACCAGTCTCTGCAAGTAACGCGATTACCAGTCCAGTTGTGAAAGTATTCGTGAGCTATTACTCGCTCGACGCCTTCAAAATCAGAGTCCGTTGCGGTTTTTTGATTAGCCAACACAAATACCGTGTTGAAAATATTGAGTCCTTTGTTTTCCATTGCGCCCATATTAAAATCACTTACCGCGACAATCATATAAAGGTCAAGATCGTATTCGAGGCCAAATTTTTCTTCATCCCACTTCATCGAAGCAATTAAACTCTGCATTGCAAAGTGGCATTGCTCGAGTTTTCCTTTATCGACAAATAATTGTAATTTTACTTCTCGGCCATTCATGGTGGTGAAACTACTTTCAAGACAGTCAAGGTCGCCAGCAACTAAAGCAAACAGATAGCTTGGTTTGGGGAAAGGGTCATGCCACTCAACATAATGACGATTATTGCCTAACTCGCCTCGTTTGATCGGATTTCCGTTTGAGAGTAGGAGGGGGTAAGCGGATTTGTCGCCTTCAACTCTCACTTTAAATTCAGCCATAATTTCAGGTTTGTCTAAATAATAAGTGATTTTTCTAAAACCTTCTGCTTCACATTGGGTGCAAAATTTACCGCCAGATTTATACAATCCTTCTAGGGATTTATTGTTTTGTGGTTGTATTTTAACTTTTGTTCGCAAAATGAACCTTGAGACAGGAGTAAAAATAATTAAATGCTCATCATTTAATTGATAATCATCATTAGTTAATTTTTTGTCATCAATAAAAATTTCCTGGAGCTCAAGTTCAACACCGTTTAACTCTAATGGTAATAATTGTGCATTTTGATCCAGTGGATTTCTTTCAATTTGTAGTTCTGCATATACAAAAGTGTATTGTTCAAATAACTGAAAGCGTAATTGGGTTTGTCTGATCAGGTATTGGCTTGGTTGATAGTCTTTACGGTATTTTATGCTGGGTTTTTCTACTGAATACATTGTTTTTTTTTTACCTAATGGTCTAAGTTATAAGGTCTGGAAATAGTGAAAATAATAACGGAAAGTGTAGCAGTGCAAAGCAACAATAGAAAGCAGCTGTCGGGCCTTATCTGGCTGGTTGTTGGGGGTTTTAAGTTGAATAGTGGTTTGACCAGAAAATATTGTAAAAGTGGCTAAATGTGGTGAATTGCGGTAAATCAACCACTAAAAATGGCTAAATGCTTTAATTTTGCTATACAATTTAAGCACTAACCCTTATTATCCACTCCCAGCAAATAGCATCCAAATTATGCTCTTAATAACCATAAATAACCTATGGTTATCAAATGTCTAAAAGTTAGGCATTGAGTTTACAAATAACGCAGATTTTTATCCCAATCGATACGCTACAGTCTGCACAAGGTTTGTCGAAAGACTTATAATTCGACAAGTTTTGCTAGCGTTACATCATAGTAGGAGAAGTCATTTTGACCACAGTTGCTAAGTTCGAGATCAATTACCTCCAATACATGGACGAAACAGGCACTTTCATCAGTAATGATGCACCACCTGCTTTCGCTCAAGATATTGAAACCTTGAAGAAGCTCTATCGTGATATGAGTTTAATTCGCACTTTAGACGTAAAAGCATATGCATTACAAAGAACAGGGAAAATGGGCACTTACCCAGCGGCTACTGGCCAAGAAGCAATTGGTGTTGGATTTGGTAGTGCAATGACTAAGGAAGATGTTTTAGTCCCATACTATCGCGGTCAAGCGTCAATGATCCAACATGGGGTCAAAATGGAAGAAGTGCTTCTATATTGGGGAGGCGATGAGCGCGGCTGTGACTATCAAGATGCTAAAGAAGATTTCCCAATCGCAGTACCAATCGCTACTCAATCTTTGCATGCCACAGGCGTTGCAATGGCAATGAAATTACGTGGCGAAAAACGCGCAGTATTTACTGAAATTGGTGAAGGTGGTACGTCGCAAGGTGATTTCTATGAAGCGATGAATTTAGCTGGCATATGGAATCTTGGCGTGGTGTTTATTATTAATAACAACCAATGGGCTATTTCAGTACCCAGTGAAATTCAAACTCATTGTGAGACTTATGCTCAAAAAGCTATTGCAGCCGGCATCGAATGTATTCAAGTTGATGGTAACGACATCGTTGCAGTTAAAGATGCTTCAGAAAAAGCGGCTGAAAAAGCAAGAAATGGCGGCGGCCCGACAGTCATTGAGTGTATTAGTTTACGTTTATGCGACCACACTACAGCTGATGACGCGACTCGTTACCGACCAGAAGGGGAGATGGATGAGGGGTGGAAAAAAGAGCCCATTTTACGTCTGAGAAGATATTTAGAAAGTAAAAAGGCTTGGACTCAATTAGATGAAGAAGATATGCAAGCTGAGTTAGCTGGTGAAGTACAAACTGCAGTTGATAATTATGCCAATACTGCTGTTGACGCTCCTGAAGCAATGTTTGACAACCTTTACGCCGAACTACCCGAAAGAACTTTAGCTCAACGTGAGTTAGCAATTGCACGAGGAGCAAAATAATGGCCGCTATTACTTTAATCGAAGCAGTTAATATGGCAATGTCCTATGAAATGGGTGTTGACGAAGATGTTGTAATTTTTGGTGAAGACGTTGGTCTTAATGGCGGCGTGTTTCGAGCTACTGACGGCCTACAAGCAAAGTATGGTGAAGACAGAGTTTTTGATACACCTCTAGCTGAAGCAATGATCATTGGTGCTGCTATCGGTATGGCTTCTCAAGGTATGAAACCTGTAGCTGAAATGCAGTTTATGGGATTTATTTTTCCTGCTGCCGATCATATTATTTCTCATTGTGCACGTATGCGTCATCGTACCCGTGGTCGATTAACTTTGCCGATGGTTATTCGTGCACCATTTGGTGGTGGTATTCATGCGCCAGAGCATCACTCGGAAAGTACTGAGGCGATCTTTGCTCACGTACCTGGACTAAAAGTCGTTATTCCGTCAAACCCGTCAAGAGCTTACGGCTTAATGCTTGCGGCAATGCGTGACCCAGATCCTGTTTTATTTATGGAGCCGAAACGTGTTTACCGTATTGAAAAACATGAGGTTGAAGATAATGGTGAAGAGTATCCGTTAGGTGTATGTTTTGTCGATCGTGAAGGTACAGATATTACCCTAATTAGCTGGGGCGCAATGTTACATGAAACTAAACAAGCTGCTGAAAAATTGGCTGCAGAAGGTATTAGCGCTGAAGTGATAGATGTCGCCACAGTGAGTCCATTGGATATTGAAACAATTTTAGAATCAGTTGAAAAGACTGGCCGCGTTTGTATCGTTCAAGAAGCCCCTAAAGCTGGTGCTCTTGGTTCTGAAATTGCTGCAGAGATCGCTGAAAAAGGCATTATGAATTTACTCGCACCAATTGGTCGTGTCTCAGGTTATGACACGGTTATGCCATACTACCGTTTAGAAAAACAATATATGCCTAAAGTAGAGCATATTATTGAAGAAGCAAAACGTATCGTGGAGTACAAATAACAATGAAATTATTTAACTTACCCGATTTAGGTGAAGGTTTACCAGACGCGGAAATCGTTCGTTGGTTAGTAAAAGAAGGTGATGTGGTTAAGCTGGATCAACCAATGGTTGAAATGGAAACTGCAAAAGCCGTAGTTGAAGTACCATCACCGTATAATGGCACAATTACAAAATTACGCGGCAATGCCGGAGATGTGATTGATGTTGGTGCAATCTTAGTAGAGTTTGATGGTGCTATGGGTGAAAGTGAAGCGAATGTTGAAACACCTGCTGCTGTAACTACAGCTGTTGAAGTTGCAGCAGTTGCTGAAACTACTTCTTCAGCTTCTACTGATGTATTTACTCTACCTGATTTAGGTGAGGGATTGCCGGATGCGGAAATTGTCCGATGGTTAGTTAATGAAGGTGATATTTTAACTCTAGATCAACCAATGGTTGAAATGGAAACAGCTAAGGCTGTGGTTGAAGTTCCTTCTCCATTTGCTGCAAAAGTTGCTAAATTACACGGTCAAGCTGGCGATGTGATAGAAGTTGGCGCTGCACTAGTTTCATTTGGTGATTCCGCTACCTCTACTACAGCACCTACTGCTGTAGTCGAAGAAGCTGCAGCTCCGGCTGATGCTGGAACTGTTGTTGGTTCAGTAGTTGTTGGAAATACAGTTGTTGTGGAATCGGCAAATGCTGTAGTTAAAGCTTTAGCAAAAAAATTAAAAGTTGATTTAACTTTAGTCAAAGGAACTGGTGCTAATGGCTCTATTTCTCAAGCTGATGTTAAGCAAGCTAAAAAAGATGGAAAGTTAATTGGTACAGGTTCAAAAATAGCAGCGCCTGCACCTGTTGCCGTAGCGTCATCAAACGAAAATCCATTAGACTTCAAAGCATCTCCAGCCGTTAGAGCGCATGCTCACCGCACTGGTGTCGCATTATCAAGCTGTCGTCCAAGCGGAAAAAAAGGCTCTATCACTAAAGCTGATGTTGATGCTGCAGTTGGTTCGGCAAGTGCCGCGCCAGTAGCTAGCGCTCCAAGAGCTGCAGCGCCAACTGGTGGAGGCCTTCCAACAGTTCAAGTTAGTGTTAAACCACAAACTGTTCGTGGTGTGCGCCGCGCGATGGCGATGGGAATGACTAAAACAGCTTCTGTTGTTGTACCAACAACTCTGATGGAAGACGCTGATATTACTTCTTGGCCAAAACAAGATTCTTTAGCTCGTTATGTTCGTGCCTTAGTATTTGCTTCCAAGATTGAACCGGCATTAAATTGTTGGTTCGATGGTGAAAAGTTTGAACGCTTAGTTCATCCAAATGTTCATGTTGGGATCGCTATTGATTCTCCTGATGGACTCTATGTACCGGTTATCCATGACGCCGATAGTAAAGATGCCACTCAAGTTCGGGCACGGGTACAAGACTTGCGTCAAATGATTGAAACTAAATCGTTAAAACAAGATGATCAGCAAGGGGCGACAATTACTTTGTCTAACTTTGGCTCAATCGCTGGTCGATATGGAACACCAGTCGTTTCTACTCCTCAGGTGGCTATTCTAGGTACTGGCCGTTTCCGTAATGAGTTAAAGTTAACGACTAAGGGTATTGAAAACCGTAAGATGTTGCCTTTATCTTTGACCTTTGATCACCGAGCTTGTACGGGCGGTGAAGCTGCTAGGTTCTTAGCTGCGGTAATCGAAGATCTACAAAAGCCTTTGTAAGCTGTTTTAGATTGAAGAAAAGGGTGCCTTGGCACCCGTTTTTAATGAGAAAGGCCATTATCGAACTTCTATAAAACTCACCAACCCTTGCTTAATATTAACCCACCCCAAACTACGCTTCGATCGGCTTTTCCAAATTTAACTTCAGACGATTGTCCTCTGAGTAAATAGCTTAATCGCCAACCATTCTTGAACTGTTTGGTAACCCCAAGCCAAGCATCAAAAACTAAGTTTCTTACCTGATTTGAACTGTAGGTTATCTCACTGTGTTTAAACTGGCCTTGAAGAAATGAGTTGTACGCTCGTGCGTGGATATTAACTCCACCCCAGAAGTACAACTCGCTGACGGGCTTTTGTAATCCAGCTAAACTCGTTGATTTTTCTGAGTAGTCATTAAATTGTGGTCTAAAGCTATACCAAGGTGTATCAAAATCACCTACCCTTGCAGCAAGTCCAAAGGAAGCTTCAGTTAAGTAACCAACACTCGCTTGCGCAGTCGTACTGACTTCAAGTTTGTTTTCGCCAGAGTAGTCATAATGAACTAAATTTTGTTTTGCTAAGCTATAACGAAAAGTCAATTCACCACCGTCACTGATTTGGTTGTCCCAACCTACTGGAGTATCGCTGCCGATAGCCTTATGTAGTTCAGTTTGTACATCGCTAATTAGGTTTGAGCCAATAACGCCAAGGGTTAAAGTTGATATCCACGCGCTATCGTTGTCTAAATCGATCGATTCTTCGGTATTGGATAAATACAATAAACTGGCATAGGGACGGTCTCCCGATTGTAATTCTAAATCAGTGATGGACTCTGGAGTAAATACTGTAAAGCCAAATTCGATGCTATGTAATTGTCGATCTTTAGCAGCATGCAGCGTGTTGATACCGGTTAATTTATTTGTCCACTGTAGAGCAGGATCAATTGAAAAATCGTATTCCTGAGCTCTTTTACCCGCTAAGGTTAAAGAAAATCCTCCAGTGTAATCCTGATCACTACTACGTAGGGCGAAAAGGTCATTATCAATATATAACGCCCAGCCTGTGTCATAGGGTTCCACCTCACTCTCCCATATCCAGTCTCTATAGGGCGTTTTTTCAGCATTGATAGTTGCCACAATTGCTTGGTTGTGAGCGGTTGAGCTCTCTTCTTCAGTTTCCGCTGCTAGAATTGAATGGCTCAATATAAAGCTCAACAGAGCTGCTAACGTAACAAATTTCATATCGCTATCTCTTATGTGACCGGTCATCTTAAGGCGCTATATGACCGGTCATCTTAATGTTGGTTTAAAAAAAAGGTAGTTTTAGTTAAAGAATTTTTCTAACTGGTTTCTAAATGTCGAATAGGGCTGGCAAACACGGCAACTTTTCATTTTCATAATAGCTCCCTCCCATGCAAAGTGAAGAAACTCTGCTAATTCAGCCGGCTCGAAGCCCGCTTTAAGTTCACCTGACTCTTTTGCTGCGTTTAAATTGTCTCGCCAAAGTCTTATCTGCTGACACATAAGCCTCTCTACTGCTTCCCTAATCGCAGTATTTTCATCTGCCATTTCTAAACATAAGTTACCCAAAATACAGCCGCCATTAAAGTCATTTGCTTTCATTTGACTATGAACCGTATCAAAGAAACTAAAAAAGCGCTGTTTTGGGCTGACACCTTTCTTTGTTAGTATGACCTTAGCTTCATCGTTATGTTGTTGCGATATCTTTTCGATAGCCTCGATCACAAAAGCTTGTTTGCTTTCAAAGTGGTTATAAAAAGATCCTTTTGGTACACTTGCTGCGTCCACAATATCTTTAACCCCGGTGCCGTTATACCCTTTTTGTAAGAGTACAGCTGAACCAGCGTCTAAAATATATTCTCTGCAATGACCTTTTCTTCCCATGGCTGCATTATATGACCGGTCGTCTTAAGTGGTCAAGCGTAATTTACAAATAGAGCGATAATTCTGGCTTGATTAGAAAAAAGGGAAGTATCGAAAGAACTGAGTAGCAATAGAAAACGAGACTGTATATTAATAAGTTCGCTTAAACAAAACCAAGATAATTAACTTACTTTAATCCTTACAACTTTCATATACTCAAACTCTAAACCAGCAACAACGTCTTTTTCTGGATAATAGGTTAAATTAACTCTCTGACCTTTAGATAGAGTTTTATATTGTTGCTGGCGTTTAAACTTAAATGGCACGTCACAGCCTTCGATCATTAAACTATTAATGAACCAGTCATCTTTTTCTCTTTGAGTGTGACTGAGCACTTTTTGATGATCCGATTGAGTCAGTTGGCTGTGTTTTTTTATCATTTTGTCTGGATCGGTTTGCATGTTTTTTCAAACTCCATCTAGGTCAGGAAAAGAAAAATGGCGCTGTCGAAAAGTAAAACAATACTGCTACAAAAATAATCGCCAATGGTATTTTTATTGGAGATTGTTTAAATGCTTGCCAATAAGTTAGATTATCACCTGAATCTTTTAAAGACTGATGATGTTGGCTAATTCTTGTATATCTTTCTGATTGATATTGGTCTATTAAACTACTTGCTTGTTCAAACTGAGCTTCGTTTTTTAACCAAATTGCTGCAAAAGATAGTCCCCAATTTCCAGAAGATGTTTCATAATAATCAACTTCAGCTTGCTCTAAAAGCAATCGAACTTCTTCGGCTTCATCCTCTGGGACACTATTAAGTTTGAAAAGTAGTTTTGCCATTGAGCTTTAAATTCTGCGAGACGATGAATAAGCTGATTATACCATTATACAGGAGTGATTAATGGTGATTATTGATATTCGGCAGGGTATTTTCCACTAATATTTTGGTAAAAAGCTTTAATTTCTACCATATCATTTTCAATATCTCCGGTTGGATAAACTGCTGGTCCAACACCGCCTACTTTTTTCTTATAGTCTAAGTAACCAAGAACTATCGGAGTTTTGGCAAGATGGGCAATATGATAAAACCCGGTCTTCCAATACTTTACTTTAGAGCGAGTACCTTCTGGTGGTACTGTCACTATTAAACCTTCTGAGTTTCGCATTAGCTCAGCGGTATATTCGACCATATTATGAGAGCGACTTCTGTCAACAGGGATCCCTCCCATCCACATCATCAATCTTTTAAATGGGAACTTAAAGATCTGTTCTTTACCCATCCAATAAGGTTTTACTTTAAGAGCAAAACTAACGGTTAGCATGAAGGGGAGGTCCCAATTACTAGTGTGAGGCGCCGCAATCATTACGAATGACCTTTCTTTTGGAAGCGTTCCAGATACTTTCCAGCCTGTAACTAATAGGAATAGTCTAGATAATAGCCGGAGAATATCCTTGACTATAAAAGTGTCAAACATCGTTTTATGCATCATGTAGTTTATCTAGTATCGTAACAAAAACGACTATTTAGTGTTTAAATTGATTTACAAGCTGTTTTAACTCCGAGGCTAATCTTGACTGTTCATTAGATGCCACAGAGCTTTGTTCTGAGTTGGCGGTATTAGATACGGCGCGGTCATTAATATCAACAATTTTCTGATTAATTTCTTCTGCCGCTGTGTACTGTTGAGACGCCGCACTGGCAATTTGGGTACTCATGTTGTTAATTTGATTTACTTTATCGGTAACAACTTCTAATGCAGAACCGGCAGTTTGGGCTTGTTCAAATGTTTGACTTACATGGGTTTGGCTTTGTTCCATTACCTCAACCGCTTCTTTAGAATTAGATTGCAGTCTTTCAATGATTTGGTTAATTTCTTCTGTAGACTGCTGTGTTCGACCAGCTAATGTACGCACTTCATCTGCGACTACCGCAAACCCTCTACCTTGTTCACCTGCTCTTGCTGCTTCTATCGCGGCGTTTAACGCCAGTAAATTAGTTTGTTCTGCAACACCACGTATTACTTCGAGGACTTTGCTTACATCGTCACTGTCTCTATCTAACTGACCCAATACAGAGCGAGCTTCTTGTATCTTATCGACTAATACCTGCACTGAGCTCATTGCGTCAGAAACTTTGGACCTTCCTATATTGGTTTCTTGGAACGCATTGTCAGCGTTTTCTGATGTTTCAGCTACATTTTTTGAAACGTCTTGAACTGAAGCTGTCATTTGGTTCATCGCGGTTGCAACTTGTTCAATTAAACTTTGCTGCTCACGGATATTTTCGGCAGAGGAACTACTGATATGCGACAGTTCATTAGATGCTGCCGAGACTTGTTCAGAAGATTGATCGATTTTATCTAACACCTGACAGAAACTGATCATCATATTATCAAACACAGTAGCCAGTTGAGCAATTTCGTGTTGTCCTTTCATATCGACTCTTATACCGAGATCTTTTTCCGAGTTTGCTCGATTCATTGTGTTGGTAAGAATTTGAAGTGGTTGGTTAATACTTTGGAAAACCAAATAGATTAGTGCCATCATCAAGAACATAACGACCGCAGATAAAACGATATAAAGCTGGCTAGCACTCGCATGATTTTTATTGATAAACTGCTCTAGTTTAGCGCTACTTTGCTTGAATAACACTTCGCTTTGGTGAATAGTTGCACGCATTTTTCCTAATTCACCAAGTTTAGAGTTGAGTCCTAGAAGTTTTGACTGTTCGACAAATTTGTGAAAACTACTAGCGTAATTGTCCATTGATTGGTTGATGCTGTTTCTTGTTGAAGAGTCTAGTCCAGAAGCTTCTAGGGAGTTTTTAAATTTCTGAAAATCTTGGTTGAATCTATCAAGATACTTAAGATCCATGCGTAACATAAAATCTTTTTCACGACGCCTTAACATCAAAATATCGGAAAGCAGTTTGAAGTCCGACTGAGCTTTGACTCCTTCTTCAGCTGCGTGTACCGCACTTCTTAATTCACCATAAAGTCCTGTCTTTGGGGTTAAACCAATAGTTTTTTTCAGATTAGTTATGCTGGTGAAACTCTTGTGATAATCACTGAAAACCTTCGCTAAAGCAGTCGCCGTATTTTTCGCTGAAAAGTCTGTTTCTTTTACTAGCTTATCAAGTTGAGTGGTCTTCGAGCGCAAAGATTGATAGTTGTTGTCAAATTTATCAATGTACTTTTCATCGTTTCTTGCCAGGAAATCTTTCTCATTCCTACGAAGCAGAAGCATTTGTTTATTCATCTCTAATATAGTTATTTGAGTTTGGTTCAATCGAGCAGAATCGGCGTCAAAGTTAATTTTTAATGCCATCATAAAAAGCACGCCCAAAAAAGCAGTAACAGACATGACTATCAATTTCTGCTTAATTGTAAATCGCTCTAAAAACTTCATAGATATCATCCCATTAGTTAAAAGGTGGTAATAAACAAGTAATAATG
>Ga0114899_1001881_pt1 | contig 11718 bp, 12 predicted proteins | sample MalvireepMed_215_FD_83497 | JGI IMG/M metagenome (GOLD analysis project Ga0114899, IMG submission 83497) | Marine viral communities from the Global Malaspina Expedition - Malaspina viral metaG DeepMed_215 | ecosystem: Environmental > Aquatic > Marine > Oceanic | place: Mediterranean Sea... | reverse complement strand
TAGTTTTGGTTATCATTCTACATTCATGGGAAAAGTAAGGAATTATGAATTGGAAGAATTATGTGTATTTGGACACGGAGGAGCACAGCATTGCACCATAGCAATTATAGAGAAAAAAGTAAATGAGTGATAATTCTACTTTGCTCAAATTAAAAGAAGCTGAAGAAGCTTTAAAGCTAGCGCAAAAAGATTTAATAGCGTTTGGCAAGTTGTTCCTTCCAAGTGACTTTATGCGCAGTGATACTCCTTTCTTCCACTATGAAGTTGCTGATGTGATAGATGATAGGTCTGTAAAACAGGTAGCAATTATAATTCCACGAGGTCACGGAAAGACAGTATTAACAAAGGCTTCTATACTAAAAGATTTTTTGTTTTGCGATAAAGATGATTTCTTATTCTATGCTTGGGTGTCAGCTACACAGAAACTAAGTGTAGGGAACATGGATTATATAAGGCATCATTTAGAGTACAATGAGAGAATCAAGTATTATTTTGGTGATATGAAAGGAAAGAAATGGACAGAAGAAGATATAGAGTTGTTAAATGGATGTAAACTTATTTCAAAGAGTAATGTTGCTGGGATTCGTGGAGGAGCAAAGCTCCACAAACGGTACGACCTTATCGTACTTGACGACTTTGAGCATGAATCCAATACAATCACAAAAGATGCGAGAGACAAAAATGCTAATTTGGTCACTGCTGTTGTCTATCCCGCGCTTGAGCCTCATACTGGCAGGTTGCGTGTTAATGGCACTCCCGTACATTATGATTCTTTCATTAATAATCTTCTTACCAATTACAGCAAGGCTAAAAAGGCTAATAAACAATTTGCGTGGGAGGTAATTACATATAAAGCGTTCATAGATGAGGATACTACTCTTTGGCCGTCTTTCTTTGATAAGAAAAAGTTGGAGGAGAAGAAGAAGTTCTATGCAGATTCAGCTCAACCTCAGAAGTTCTTTCAAGAATATATGATGGAGGTAATGAGTGAGGAAGATGCTGTATGGACAAGGCGGCATATACAGTATTGGGACGGTTATTATAAGCATGAAGATGGAATTAACTATCTTGTTATGGATGGAGAGGAGGTTCCAGTACATACTTTCATAGGTTGTGACCCCGCTACTGACATTGACACTAAATGGTCAGACTTCAGTGTAATAATGGTAATCGCAATAGACGGCAACAACAAATTGTATATCTTGGAATACGAAAGACATAGGAGTATTCCTACTATTGGCAGTAAAGACCCTGAGACAGGTGAGATAATTGGGAAAAAGGGTGTAGTAGACTATATACTGGAACTTTATCAGAAATATAACTGTATGTCTTCTACTGTTGAGGACGTTGCTATGAACAGAAGTATCTTTCAGTCCCTAAATGATGAAAGAAGGCGCATAAATCGCTTCGATATTGCAGTAATTCCAGAGAAACCAGGCGGAACCAACAAGAGAAACCGCATTTATAGTGGTCTTTCAGGCCGTTTTAGTACAGGAACGGTACATTTAAGGAAAAATATGTTTGATTTAATTAACGAAATTCTTACTTTTGGGCCTAAAATGGCTCATGATGATACAATAGAGACTCTTTACTATTCTCAAGTTCATGCATTTCCACCGAATTTGAAAAAGAGTAAAGATAAAAAGAGTTGGTTTAAACCAAAGCGGAAGGCCAAGAGTTGGATAGTCGCTTAACAAATAACAGGAGATAAAATGGCACAACCATATGGACCGCAGCCTTCGAGAAAAATGAAGAGGGCAAGTCGGAAGAAGAAGAGACAGGAATGGGTTGCAGGTTTAAAGGCTAAAGTAGAGAAAGGCAAGTCCAGGCGTAGAATTAAAAAACTTGCTTACCAAGGCAAAGTCTCTCAAAAGGGAGAAAAAGTCGCTGCTAAAGAGTATTCCAGAAAAGGAATGAGAGGACAGGAAAAGGCAGTCCCAGGTTCTTCTAAAGTAGGTAAAGTCACAAAAGGTGCAGTTGGAGCTGTAAAGACCAAAGGCGGAACCTTTGTTAAATATAAGAAGGGTTCTAAATCTGCCAAGAGTTTTCAATCAGCTTTTAAAGCTGGATGTGCGGGAGATTCCAAGGGATTTATCTGGCAAGGTCGCAGTTATTCTTGCGCTAAAGCTCCAGCTAAGAAAAAGTAATGCCTAGGTTTGGGAGGCGTTCCAAACAGAGGTTAAAAGGCGTTGATGCGAAGCTTGTAAATGTTGCAAATGAGCTTGTAAAGCTCATGGATGTAACAGTACTCGAAGGCCTTAGGTCTCAGGAACGTCAGAACGAGTTAGTAGCTCAAGGAAAATCAAAGACTAAATTTGGAAAGCATGTCCAAGGCAAAGCTTTGGACCTTGCTCCATACCCAATAGACTGGGAAGATAGAGAAAGATTCCATTATATGGGTGGTCTTGCACGTGGTATAGGACACGTACTTGGAGTTAAAATAAGATGGGGAGGCGATTGGGACAGCGATGGTGAAATCAAAGATAATAATTTTGATGACCTTGTACATATAGAAATAAGAGGATAATGGCTGCTAAAAAAGAGAAAGAAGAATCTTTGATGGAAAGGTTATCTGACAGACTTGTTAAGGCTATCGACCCATTCTATTATGAACAAAGTTTAGTTGATTCAGCTTTGAGATTTATAAAAGGTGAGACTGATGATGAATACATATTAAGATTGCAGAAGCAAATGTATCCAACAGCTTTGAGAACAGGAGCTCAGGAAGAATGGAAAGAAGGCGATTTAGCTAAGGGTGAGATTCCCCCAATAATAATTCGAGAAAGATTGGATATGCTGAAAGTATCATCAGGGAAGAAACAAGAATATAATACTATAAAAAAGAGCAGGTTTAAACCTTCAGGGGCTGAATCAAAAGATGAGTTCTATACATTCCAAGACACTAACAAGTTGAGAGATATATATCACGGATTGAAGCAGCATATACCATATATGGAAAAAGAAACGAAGCGTAGAAAGTCAGCTGTATCCGCTGGGAGTGCGGCAAAAGAGGATAAAAAGAAAGGGTTCAATGTAGGTTATTCAAGCGATGTAAAAAAAGGTGAGTCTGATTTTGTTAATCCTAATGTGATTGGAATGGCAAGGTATCAAATTGGAGTAGGAGAGGACGAGCATGGAAAGTATATGTCTGTATATGATGAGTGGGATTTAGACCCTGGCAGAGGTCCTATTGTAGAAGCAATTGCTGATGCGGTTATGCCTGGTTTTTATATATACGATAGGTTTTATTATGAGCAACCTAAAGCGAAGTTGAGAAAGGCTAAAAGAAAGAGTCCTGAAATAAAGAAGGTGGTAGCAAAGAAGAAAACTGGCCGTAAAAAGAAGTTTGGTGTAGTGGGTAAGTTAATTGACCTTTGGAAAGAGCAAGAAAGAGTGAATATAGCAGGGTAAAAATGGCAAGACAAACAAACAGGAAAAGAGCTTTACTAAACAAACAGCTTTGGGAAAGAGCTAACAATGGTCATAGACAGAGATGGCAGATGCTAAGCCAGAAGGGATTTGACTTCTATTTAAACGAACAGTTAAGTAAAGAGGAGCAAGATGCCTTAGAAGAATCAGGGATGCCAACATTTACAATTAATAGGATAACTCCTATTATAGAGATTATGAAGTACTTTGTTACTAATAATAATCCAAGATGGAAAGCAGTAGGTGCAACTGGTGATGATGTAGATATTGCTCAAGTACACTCTGATATAGCAGATTATTGCTGGTATTTGTCTAATGGCAAGTCTATATATACTCAGGTGGTTCTTGACAGTTTAACAAAAGGCATAGGTTACTTTCTTGTAGATGTTGACAAAGATGCTGATAGGGGAATGGGTGAGGTTAGATTTAATAGAATTGACCCTTATGATGTATATGTTGACCCAGCAAGTAGAGATTTTTTGTTTAGGGATGCTACATTTGTTATGATAAGAAAGAATCTCTCAAGGTCAAGCCTTTTAAATATGCTTCCTGATTTTGCAGGTAAGATAAAGAAAGCATCAAGAGGTACAGATGTAGTTTCGTATTCAGAAAAAGATTTAAGTGTATCCGAAACTATTCAGCCAGAAGATATAACAATGGGGGTCAATTTAGAGGCTGAAGATGATGATATACTTCCATACTATGAAGTGTATTCAAAAAAGAAGTTTGCATACTTTAACGTATTTATAAAAGTTATTCCATCACAAGCTGAACTTGACAACATTAAGGATGAAGTAGAGGAGCAAATAAAAGATTTTAGGAATGAGACAGAAGTAGGGTTGCTTGAAAAAGAACAACAGATACAACAAGCTGTACAATCTGGTGAGATTATTGCTGAGAGGGCTCAACTTGAGATGGAAAGAGCCCGTAAGATGGCATCTCAGGCTATAGAAGAACAAAAGATGCAACTTATGTCTCAGGCTCAAGATGCTGCTACTATTATAAAACAGCAGATAATGTCTGAAGCAGATTATAATATACTTCAGAGTAGTAAAGATGCTAGGTCAAAGATTATTGACGCTATAAGATTTTATGAAAATAGGATTATGCTTAGTTGTACTGTAGCAGATGATATATTCTTATATGAGAAGAAGCTTCCTATAAACGAGTATCCTATAATTCCTATATCTTATATGTATACTGGTACTCCATATCCAATGAGTGCTGTTGTTCCTCTTATAGGCAAGCAGCAAGAGATAAACAAATCTCATCAGATAATGTTACATAATGCTAATTTAGCTTCAAACCTCAGGTGGCTGTATGAAGAAGGTTCAGTTCCTGAGGATGAATGGGAGCAATATTCTTCAGCACCTGGTGCTTTGTTGAAGTATAGGCAGGGTTTTACCCCACCTACACCTGTTTTACCTGCTCCCATAAATAATGCTTTCTATACAGTTGTACAGGAAGGGAAGTCTGATGCTGAGTATATTAGTGGTGTACCTTCAGCGATGATGGGTTTCACTCAACAGCAGAATGAGACATATCGAGGACTATTAGCTAATGATGAGTTTGGTACAAGAAGATTAAAGGCTTGGATGGGCAGTATAGTAGAACCATCTTTAGAGCATTTAGGAAGGATATTCCAAAAGATATCGCAAAAGCATTATACAGTAGAGAAAGTATTCAGGATTGTACAACCAGAAGCTGGTCAATCACCTCAGGAACAAGAAAAGGAACAAAGGATTAATGTAAACATATACAATGATTATGGTGAGGCTATAGGAAGATTTAAAGATTATTCATCTGCAAGATTTGATATAAGAGTAGTTGCGGGAGCTACAATGCCTGTAAACAGATGGGCTCTACTTGAAGAGTATTTTAAATGGTTCCAGGCAGGATTAATAGATGATATAGCGATGATAGCTGAGACAGATATAAGAAATAAGGAGCAGATAGTAGAAAGAAAGTCAATGTATGCACAACTACAAGGACAGGTTCAGGGGATGGAAGAGTCATTGAAAGATAAAGAAGGAACTATTGAAACATTAGAGCGTCAGTTGGTACAGTCAGGTATTAAGATGAAAGTCAAAGATGCTGAAGGTGAGATAAGGAAAGATGTACTTAATACAGAAGCACAGCAAAAACTTTTACGAGGTATGTTGAAGTCAGAGTTTGAGAAGCTAAAAGCAGAGATGAAAGCTAATATGCGAGCAGGTAATTTAGACGAAGCAGTGAAGACTTCGGATAAGACTGAAAAAGAAATACGAGCAGCTAAAGAGTAGTTGTATTTTTAGTGCTCTGCAACTTAAATTTTATTAACTAATAGGAGATTAGTATGGACCAACAAGTAGGCAACGCCGATACGGCCCCCGAAAGTGAAAACATACAACCTGATGTCGACTTTGATTCTGATGACTTTTTTCAGTCGTTAGATAATAGCGTCAATGCAGGGATTTTAGACGAACCTTCGCAGTCAACCTCGAATGAAACTAGTGATAATACACAGTCGAGCCCAAGTGAAGTTCAGCAGCAAGACAGTGGTAATGATACTGATGTTTTGCAAAAACGCTATAGCGATTCAAGTCGAGAAGCTAAAAGGCTGAATAACAAGCTCCAAGAGCTTGAGCCTTATATGCCTATCCTTGATGCTATGCGAGAAGACCCCAATTTAATTACTCATGTGAGGAATTACTTTGAGGGTGGAGGTCAGACCCCACAGAATATGGCAGAAAAACTCAACCTTCCAGAGGATTTCGTGTTTGACGCTGATGATGCTTTTTCCACGCCTGATTCCGATTCGGCTAAAGTATTAGGAGCTACAGTTGACGGTATAGTCAGTCGTAGACTTAATACTGCCTTAAGCGGACAGAAGGCTGAAAATCAAAGATTAACAAAAGAAACCAGTTTTCGACAGACACATGAAATGTCTGATGAAGAGTGGGCTGACTTTGTTGACTTTGCTAAGTCTAAATCACTTGAGTTGGATGATATCTATTATCTAATGAATCGAAACAACAGGGATGAGAAAATAGCAGATAACACAAGGCAGGAAATACAGGAGAAGATGCGCACAGTGCAAGACACTCCTGATTCACTTGCTACCACAGGCGGCACACAGGTCGAGGAATCACCTGACGACAGAGTTTTTGAAGCCATTTTGGGTTCTGACGGCGAGTTAGAGAAAGCTTTCGGTATGTAATAAATACTGTTAAGCTTTTTTAATACTTAACAAAAAGGTGAAAATATGGCTGATATTTTTAATCTTGAAACTCCTGGCGCTGGACCAGACACTTGGTCAGCTGGTTCTGGTAAATTAACTGGTGACCTTAGGCGGAAGTATAACTTCGGAGACCGTGTTTCCGAATTAGCTATCGCTCAAGACCCATTCTTTCGTTTCGTATCGAAAGTAGCCAAGAAACCAACAGACGACCCAGAGTTCAAGTTTACTGAAAGACGTCCATCTTATCACAAGCGCTATGCATATGCATGCGGGTTTGTTAACGGCTCAGGCGTTGATGTTTTTGGAGATTCTCAAATTATTGCTTCTAATGACGGTGGTGCTGGAACCGCTGTTGTGCAGGGAGACACTATTAAAGTGTACTTTTGCGGAGATTATAAGTCCGCTGGTAATATTCAGAATGTTTACGGAAACACAGCTAATGATGTAGCAGCTGGAGGCACTGGTACACGACCAGTATTCTTTCTTCCTGGACAACTAGTTAAGATTCCAATGACTACCACTATAGATGGTACTCTTTGGGGTTCTGAATACATAGTTGGAAAGGTAACAGCAGTTGATGATTCAACTGATGTAGACAGTAAAGAGAATGTTCGTGTTACTATGACCGTTATTAAAGCTGATGCCGTTGGCGGTGAACTTGCTGGTTGGCATACTAATAACTTTAGTCCTTCTGGCGATTCCGCTGGTGACGAAGTTGTTGCTGATAAAAGTATCGCATTGGTACTTGAATCTGCCCGTTCATATGTAGTAGGTAGTGCTCACGGACAAGGAACTGGATATCCAGAAACTTGGAAAGACCAACCTTTCTCAACTGGTTTTGGACTTACTCAAATTTGGAAAACAGCAATGGCAATGGATAACACAACTCGTGCTACCGTGCTAAAGTATGAACCAAATGAGTTTGCTCGAATCTGGCGTGAAAAGTTGATTGAACACAAGTGGGATATTGAGACATCCTTGTTATTTGGTTCACAAGGTTCAGTTGATAGTGTAAACTATACCCAAGGAGCTCTTGATTTTATTATCAATTATGGTAATATCTTCAGTGGCACTGGGATGGGTGGTACTGGCTCAAAAGCTCAAGATGATTTTCTTGATGATATGAGCAACTTCCTTGACCCAAGATACAATAATGCTAATGCAACATTGTTCATGGTTTCAACGGACGTATACAACTGGCTACATAAACTCAGTGGTTACTTTACTGCAAATATGGCGAAGACCGATTTAGGTTCATCGAATAGGTTCTCTGGTAGAGCCGATTTTTCCGTAGGAGCAAAGAAACGAGTCTTTGGAGTAGACATTACACAGATTTATACACCATATGGTGTCATGAATACTGCTCGCAATGTTCACTTAGACGGGACTACTGTTAAAATGCTTGGACTAAATATGAAGTACTGTAAGTACAGACCGCTTGTTGGTAATGGACTGAATCGTGATACAGCGGTTTATGTCGGAGTGCAAACCTTAGAAAACAGTGGTGTTGACCGTAGAGTTGACTTAATTCAAACCGAAGCCGGTATGGAATGGCAAATGCCTGAAGCCCATGCTGTTTGGAAGTAGGTACTGAATTATGGCTAACCCTCTATACGGACAAAACAAAGCTGATAGTCATGTCGGATGGCGTCAAAATAGCTCTGTTAAGGCTCATGGAGCCTTAGCTGGCAACCTAACTTTAGATGCTACAGATATGGTTAATTCAATGGTTCACACTTGCGACCCAGCTGCAGCTAGGAACATTACGACTCCTACAGCTGCTCAAATAGTAGCTGCGATGGAAGTTAAAGCTAGTGATAGCAAAGTTTCAAAAGGTGATACTTTTCAGTTCTCTTTTGTAAACGCTGGTACAGCTGGAGTTGATGAATCTTGCACAATGGTTGCAGGTTCAGGAATCACTCTTGTAGGTGGTGTAGTTATTGAAAACTATGATGCTACACACGATGCATTTAGTTCTGGTTCAGGATTATTTGCTGTGCAAGTTGATAATGCTACCTCTGGTTCCGAAGCTGTTTCTGTAATTAGACTGGCTTAAACATAAAATCTGAAATTGGCGAGGTAATAGCGTCATATAGGATTCAAGTATAGGGAGGCTCGATACTTCCCTATACTTCTAAAATGGCAACTACATATATAGAACAAGATATTGAGAATATCACTGGTGTTGCAGATGCTGATGACCAGTTTGTTATTTCTGCGCAGAAGTTTGTAGTTGCTAGTGTACCTAAAGATTTATTAACGTTTGCAATGGCGGCTTCATCGCATTCTACTGACGGAAGTGCAATTGCTTTTGAGAATGATTCTATTATAGATGTTCAAAGAAATGGGTATAGTTGTAAAGAAATACCATTTTCACAATCTAAATGGGCTTCTGATAGTGGAAGTTTAAAGAAGGCTACAGCTTTTTTTCCTGTATATTGGGTACAAAATGGTGGTATTAAAATAGCTCCTGATACTGATGGAAGTAATGCTGGATATGTATTTTATATTAATTCCGCTGCGATAGATGATGATAGTGATTTAAGAACTGCAGTTGTGTATCATTCATGTGCAAGTGAGTTTACAAAATTGGCAACTAGTAAAGTAATAGACTATGTAGATATATCTGTCCCAATAGCTCCTACATTAGTCGATACTACTGTAACGTTTACAGCATCTGCTCCAACATTTACTGCTCCACTTATGAGCGTTCCTGATTTTAGTGATACTAATAGTTGGATCACTACAGAGGAAGATAGTGAAATGTTAGCTGCAAGAGTACAGGAGATACAGGCAAAGATTGGTGAATATAGTGCAAGGATGTCAGAGGCTCAGGCTCTTTTTAATAAAGAGAATACAGAGTATCAGGCTAGATTGCAAGTAGCTATACAAAATGCTCAATTATCCTCACAGGATGATGCTAAGAAACTTCAAGACTATAGCGCAAAAGTACAGGCATATTCAAGTGAGGTAAACGAGATGGTACAAAAAATTGGAACCGCAGTGCAAAATATGAACTATTATTCACAAGAATCAAAAAAATATTATGAGTGGGCAGTAATGCATTTGCAAACATATATGCAGAATAACGAAAAATCGTTTAATAAGTCACTTGCGATGCAGGCTGTTTCACAGCAACAATCCAGGAGATAGTAATGGCAAATGAAATAAAAACTGATATTAGATTGATAGCTAGTAAGGGAGGTATGGAAGTTGATAGGCGAGAACAAAAGTCAGATATTACAATGACTGGAGACTCGATGACACATGCTGTAATAGAAGTAACAAATTCAGGTGGTGAAGTGTTAGTTGAGGCTAATGAATTAGGCTCTGCTGGATTAGTATTCTTAAAGAATTTAGATAGTACTAATTATGTAACATTTGGTACCCATGCAACTGATAATCATACTGTTAAATTATTAGCAGGAGAGTCGTGTTTGTTTAGAGCAGCTAATGCAGTATATGGTTTAGCTAATACAGCTGCTTGTAATGTAGAATATATTATTATAGAGGTATAATGACAGTACAAGAAGTAATGGAACGAGTTGGTATGACTGAAACTACGATGGCGATAGCATGGATAAATGATGCAATTCATCATATTCAATCAAATAGTAAGGAAAAAATAAAGGTAAGCAAGCAAGATATTATTAAGTCAGTGGATGGTGATGATAATAATTATATATTACCTGCTGATATGATTGCTCTGGAAAGTATTAGCATAAAGGATACGGCTGAAGATAAATATAAGAAAATTAGGAGGTTGAATAAACAACCTTATTATCTTATTGAAGATATTTCACCATGAGTAGTAACGTAGAAAGAGAGTGGTTTTATTATTTAAAAGGTAGAGACCTTCTTTTATATCAGTTACTAGGAGGTTCATCTAACGAAAGAATAAGTCAATCTGGAGTTATGAGGTCCAGAGGTAGGGAGTTAATGTATCCTAATGAGGATATTGCAGATGGATTAAGGATTGAGTATACCTCTATTGATGAACCATTCGTAGCAGAAGCATTAGAAACAACAACTGCTCTTGTAAGTGGGACTTCATTTATTTTTCAAGATACATCTACAGCATTTTATACAGGTTCAAGTGATATTGATTTTTATTCTTCTGGTAATAGGATAATTACGTTTGATGATACTTCAAAATATTTTTATGTAGGTCAATCAATAGTTATTAGTGGGACAAGTAGTAACAATGAGACTTTTACTGTTGCTGCGATTAATAATAGCGTCACAATATCGACTACTCAACCTCTTTCAACTGAAACGAATCAATCTGCTGTTTTTAAAAGTGCTACTGGAGCTATTTTAGGAGGGACTGCTGGTACAAATACATTTACAGATTTTTTAGCAGCAGATAAAATAAGAGTACAGGGTTCCGCTAGTAATGATACTGATTATACAATATCTTCTATTTCATCTAATGGAGATGCTTTAATTGTATCATCTGTTCCATCTGCTTTAGAAGCTGCTGGAGAAAGAATTACTATTACTCAAATCCCATTGGAGGACGCAAGCCCAGATGAAACATCACATATAAATCTTAATAGGATGTTGTCACTAGCGGTTGTAGACTATGTAAAAGCGATGTTGGCAGATAATCAAGGGGAAATAGAGAAAAAGGAATATTACATGAAAGAATTTTTTAGTAAGTTAGGTGACAACGAAAGTAATAAAAGGAAGATATCAATGGCATTTCCTTATAGTCCTTTCGCAGTACGATAAATAACATATGCCCATGAGAGTTGTCACGCTCGGTAAGGCATAGACAGGAGAAACAAGATGACAAACCTAAGAAAATATACAGTAGTAGAAGGACAGAACTTCGCAAATGAAGTAGGCTTTGGACAAGCTGGGTCTGTCTTTTTAGATGCAAGTGGGGCATCAAGTCCTCCGACTGGTGCTGTATTCGTAGCAATTACATTTTTAGATGATACAATATTCGATACTGGAGCTGGTGGATTAGTAGCTGAAGATAGTGCAAAGTTTGCTAATACAGTAGCAGCAGCTCACGATAATTTAGATGGTTCTGAAACTGCATCAGAAGGTTCTGGTGGAGT
>Ga0114899_1001877_pt1 | contig 11728 bp, 22 predicted proteins | sample MalvireepMed_215_FD_83497 | JGI IMG/M metagenome (GOLD analysis project Ga0114899, IMG submission 83497) | Marine viral communities from the Global Malaspina Expedition - Malaspina viral metaG DeepMed_215 | ecosystem: Environmental > Aquatic > Marine > Oceanic | place: Mediterranean Sea... | reverse complement strand
GCCTTAGTTTTTTTGGAAGTTGTTTTGTCATTTATGTGCACCCTTCCATTCTTCAAATAGTCTTCTTGCTTCTGCTATTGCTCGTTGTCTATTTGCTATTTCTTCCTTCTTCTTTTCTTCCTCACACCAATATTCTTTTTTTAGTTGTGTTAGTTCTTCTTGTACCATCTTCGTTAGATTTGGTTCTGACTTTTCTTTGTTCTTTTCTGTTAGTGCTTCTACTGTTTTGTTTACTTGTCCACTGTTAGTGTATGGATTACCATTGCATAATGGTACATATTCAGGTCTTGGTTGTAATGCATCTGCACACACCTTACCGAGAGTTAGACTTGGTTGTAATGCATTTGGAAACACCTTAGTAGTTATTGTTGTATCTTCGTGTTGGATTTTGATATGACAGATACACTCAGACTTGAGAGCTGTTTTTATCAAGCCTTCAACATCGAATTTTGAATTTCTGTAGTTGTTGTGTATTTTAGACATTTTCAACCTTCTAACTAGAAGATTCCAGTCATCATTGGCGTGTTCTAATGACAGTGTCATATCTTCATTGTGTCTGTCTAAGTGTTTTTGCACTAGTGGAGACTTTTCCCTATTGCATGGTACACATAGATTTAGGTTCTTAAGGTAACGACAATGACCATTACCTATACCAACTTTGTGTTTTCTTTGGACATCATCAAGTAAACTTGTGATATCCTTTCTTAGTGCCTGTCTTTCATTCAATGGTTTTTCTATTATTCTTCCATTGATGTCTGTTTTTAATGCATACTCAATTGCTCTAAGTCTGCATTTCTCATCCAACTTGTTAAAGAGAGCTTTTGGATATTGTTTTTCGATTGCTACCATTATACTTCGGTAACTCATTTTTTCCTTTAGTCCAGACGTTCTTACGAAAGGTCTTAAGAATTTAGGAAGTAAGCGTCTTGGTTTGCTTACAGACTTTTTGGTTTGATGTTCTGTAACATCAGATTGATTTAGTAAAGAAGTGATGTCAACTTGGGCTGGCTTCTTCTTTTTAAAAATGTCGAAGAATCCCATTATCTCCATCTCTCCAATTCGGCGTCCGTTTCACTTTGGTAGTCGTTGCACATTTTTTCAGAGGCTTCGTAAGTTCCTCTTCCCTCAGAGAAATTCCCTTGTGCTCTTTCTCTTTCTCTTATTTCAGCAACTGCTAATAGACTATTCATAACAATGCCTATTGCTGGTACTGGTGCACCCTCAAAGTGCTCTGAAGCGATACTGAAGGATATACTTTGCAGTATAATTATAGTGTCTTGAGGATTTAGACCACATCCTTTTAGAGACTTCATCACTTTATTTTGGACTCTGTCAATTTTTCTCATTTGTCATCATCCTCTACAAAATCTGGGACGTCTTCGTCTAACTCATCTAAGGCGAGTTGTGCCAAGACAACTTTGTGCTTGTGCCAAGAAAGACCATTAAACTTGGCTGTATAGCCTTGTCTAACAATCCAATCGTTAGCGTCTGCACCATCTCTATAGTGTTTCTCTACTTCATCTACTAGAGTTTCAAGTTGGTTATTTAGTTCCAACTCCTTGTCTAATAGTTTGCTTTCTATGTCCTTAGTTTTTTGGGCAGTTTTGTACTGGGTACTAAGACCAGATTTGTTAGAAGGCACTGCTTTCACCTTACTCCCAGCAGGGAGCGATTCTGTATTTTGTTTCATACAACATCTATATACAAGACTACTACATAAGTGTTGATATTGACTAATTTTGAGTTAGTGACTAATAGTCGTTTATAGGTCTCTTACCAAAGATTTCATCCATGGCTATTCTATGAGCTAAGACCATTCTGGCTAATGCGTGATTTATTGGGTTGAATTTCATTTTCTCATTCGACGAAGTCGAGCCATGTAACGCTTAGCTTCTGGTGAACCTTTAACCAATCTTCTTAATTTTCTCTTTTTACCTGTTCTTCTAGTTCTACGCCTTTTCGGTGCAAGTGCTCTAAGTCTGCGTGGCTGAAGTCCACGTCTAGCACTAAGTCTAGGCATGCCTTTACGACCTCTAGAGGCTGTAACAGTAATAGAAGGCAATCTACTCTTTTCTAACTGATAGCAAATCTTAGCTAAACGTGTTTTTGGTAATTTCTTTAAAGCCTTCATAATTTTTCGAATTAAACTAGCTTTTGTCATTTTTCCGTATTGTTGCATTGACATTAATTTCATATTATTTCTTAGCTCCTGATAGTAATAAAGATAACGCAAGTGCTCCAGTCGTTAATGCTACAATAGAAGGAAATTGAAAACCTTTACCTTTTGGTATTGTTGGTGTTGGTGTTGGCGTATCATCAGCTATTTTTTGCTGTATTAAGTTTCTAATTTCTTCTAAACTGTGCGTTACTGGTTTGTCAGTAGAAAAATTTCTTGACGCTAGTATTGTAGCTTGATAATTCTGAAATAACCAAGATGATAATTCTGAATGTATAGCTTCAGTTACAATTATTTCTGGAATATTAAAATGAGTTTTTAAGTCACCACCTGTACCAGTGAAAAATATTACACTAATGTCTTTATTTTCTGGTAATGTTGGTGTAATTGGTTGCTCTTTGCTAAATAACCAGCCTCTAGCTGTCATTGTATCAACAAAATTCTGTGTTACGTTTAATTGCTCAACCTCACCATTAGGACGTGTCGCCCACCATAGACTTAATTCAAGTTCTGGTTCTGGTTCTACATAACCATAATGACTTTTAATAAATTCTAAAGACGGCACTATATGAGTATCACCCGCATAATATAATTTTCCTTGTGAAAGTAATGATTGTTGGAATTCTATTGTTGCTTCTGGATAATATTCTGTTGAAAATCCACTTGCTGTAGATAAATCTAAATTATATACCAGAACTTTGTCAGTATGAATTGGTGCTGGCGCAAATGGGAAGGTAATTACGTTTGTGTCAACTAAATGATTATAACTATTTAGAAATTCCTCACTTGATATTATACCATCTTTAACATAATTCATAGTACTTTGTCTAAACCAATCAGGAATGATTATCGTTCCTTCAAAAATACCATCAAATATCTGCTGGACTTCTGGTGATAGCTGTGTTGGTTCTGGTGCTGTTGGAAGTGAATTATCATTAAGGTAATTAACAGTAAAACCAAAATCTCTATAAACTTGAATTTGATATTCTTGTAATTCCTTTTCTTCTACAATATTTCCAGCACTGTCAATAATGCGAACTAATACAGATGCCATTTTAATAACTCCTTGGCAGTGAAACGTCTAAGTTTTCAGTATATTCTTTATCTACACGGTCAGCGAAATTTTTAAAATCTCTCTCTGAGGTAATAATTGTTGATTTGTATTCTTCATAAACAGGTTTTACTATGACTGCACTCTCTTGAACTCTTTGTAATTGAGTTTTAAAATCTGAAGCTGTGCTATAAGCTAAAGTGAAATTTTCTTTAAGTCGCGAATTTTCTTCTTCTAATATTTTAATCTTAACTTTATCTGCTGAAAGTTCATCCATTAATTTTAAACTGTTATTAATTAAATCTGATTCAGCGATTGTATAAACTGGTAATGATGATTGAACAGTTTTATCAGTTGTTGGACAATTTATGCTTAAGCTCATTTAAATTCACTTTGAAAATTCCTCTCTTGTAATTTTACAACTAATTTCGAAACACCTGTAATAACTATAAAACCTGTTATCATTGCGAATATTGCCCAAGTAATATATGATACTTTATTTCCAGAGGCTTCAACTGATTTCTGAAAGTTAAAAGCAGTTGCAATTACAATTAAAATTGCTACAATGTTAACTAAATCCCACCATTTTACACCTTTATACCCAGTTTCATCAAATAATTGATTCCATGTGCTAGGTAGTTCTTCGGTTGATGGTACTTTTATGCCAATAAAGTTAGCGATTGCTATCCATCCGCCAGTTGCAAATTTTACAGCTTCCATAAATTTGGAAAATACAAAAGCAATAGAATAAAATAAAAATAAACTAGTAAGTAATGGTATAAAATCAAATCCTAAATGCTGTTCTGATATTTTACGAACCTGTTTAGCTCCTGCACTAGCCAACATTGCTGTTGGGATTGCTACCATTATCTGCCTAAACCTCCTGCAAATTTAGAAATCCATTTTATTATGGGTTTTCCAGCCAAGTCAATAATCTCTTTATTGTCTACAACTTTTTTTAACAAGTCAGCTTTATTTTGTAAACTAGCCATTTGTTTTTGGTCAGCTCCATTTTGTTTTAAATATTCAAGTTCCTGCAATACTTTTGCATACATGTTAGGCGCATTGTCTAATAAATCCTCGACTCCATTTTCAATACTTTTTTTTTGCTTTTGGACCTCTATACCTCTTTTAACTTTTCTTAATTGCGTACTATGATTTAATAATAATCTGCCAATAAAGAAAGCACCTGTTAAACCTACACATAAATAAATTAGTGGTAAAAAATCTAAAACTTCCATTATGAGCACCTTCCAGCTTCATCTTCGGCACAACCTGAATAATCCATTAACATGTCATTGTCTTGGTCTCTCCAAATTGGGTATGCATGGTCTAAAGTTGCATGGGCGTGTATTTCACACTGACTTAGAAGCCATATTTTCGGAACTGCTGTTTTAATGAGTGGGAAGACTGGAAGCATGCCTACTTGGTAAGTAGCAGTGCCACTTTTAGAACTTTCGGTCTGTATTCTTAATTTAACAGGTTTATTATTCCTAAATTTGATTTTGTCTAGTATGTCAGCATGAAACAAAGTTATCTGTTCACCTGTGCCAGTAAGATTAGATGCACCTGCATCAATTACTAAATCTTTTAAAACTATATCACCACTACCAAGACCTAATTCAGTTAATGTAATATGTATATTACCTAAGTTTACATTTCCACTTGTATGAGCTGAAACTTTAAGACCAAAGCCAATATTAACAGATATCTTATAACTCATGAAACTCATGTCAGGTTGTATTAACCAAGTCTTGTCAAAGTCTGTGTCATTGCCAGCATGCAACTGTTCACATTTATCAGATTCACTAATAAAACTTAAAACTTCATCTATAGGTAGTGCCGAATTTTCAGTTGTTTGATGAAGACTTGCACCACTAGGAGTTAAAGTTTGTACATTACTAGCTTGCATTAATGTTAATGGAAAACTAACATCATGACCATAATCACCAGTATTGTAGGTTGGTTTTATTCTTAACTTTGTAGGGTTTGGAGCTTCATAAGGCACATTAATTTCACCTTAAGTTTTGACGTAATCATATCCAATTTGGAAATTTGCCGTTGCAGTTAAAGCTTCTTCCTGTGTATAGGTGTGACTAATCAAACAGGAGCTCTTCATCGGCATGTGGATATTGCTATAGTGAGGCATTTTCGCAACATAAACTGAAACATGTGAACCTAAAGCTGTACTAATTGGTTGTATTGGAACTTTTAGAGGCATGCTATTACCAAAGTCATTACTGCTAACAGACATGTAACCAATATATGATTCTGATGCTGTTACAACTGCTGGAACGACTAGAGGGTAAATTCCTTCGAGGTACGTTGCATCATTGATGGTGATATCCTCGCCAGACACCTGAGTAGCCGAAGTCCCAGTATTCGTTTCATTAGTTGGTAAGTCATAGAAATGCTCTTTCTGAGTTGGTAGATTTTCAGAATAATGAAATGACATTCCCATTTTTGGTGCTACCGTATTAGCTATGAAACATTGACCTGACACTTGGAACTGTTGGGTGCTCCCAAGCTGAAGTTTCGTGTTACATTCCACTGCGTCTAACATACCTGATAATGCAGAAGTAAATGTACCAAGTCCACCACAAACAGGAGGAACTAAAAATTGTTTTGGTAACAAGTTAACTGAATTTGATTCTATAATTCCTTTTGCTAAAACTGATTGCCCAGCTGTTAAAGCTCCAGAACTCGCAATATATGGTATTACCTCAATCAAATTTTGTGCTTGCGTTGGTTTTGTTAAATTATTTCCACCATTAATGGCACTTTTAGCTACACCTGTGCCAAGACTGGTTGCAGTTGCTACGTCAAAACTAGTCAATTAAACGCACTCCCTGTTGGGTCACTTGATGGTGAATACATACCACTTTGTGTAGTTGCTTGTCTATTCTGTGAGATTACTGACATATTATTACCAAGTACTTGAGGTGAACTCATTGAAATACGATTACTACCATCCGGCGCATCGAACAAACCACCAATAGCCCCAGATATTAAAATTCGTTTTGCAATAGAACCTATTTTACCTTTTTGTGGTAGTTGTTTAATTGGTAAATTCTTATAAATTAATCCTGCAACACCTAAACCAGTCCATTTATTCGCAATTCCTGAAGGGTTTACAGTAAATGGAGTTGTATCAGAATTATACAAATTAGCTCCTTTGAATGGTGTCATTCCTGACATTCTACCGATTACAATATTAGCGAAAATTTTTGCTTTTGTTGCAATATTTTCGTTTTTATAACCTGCTTGTTGGTTAAGAACTTCATAATCTTTGGCTGTGATTTGATTACCAAATGCAACCCAAGGGATGACACTTTTGATTAGACCATAAACTCTGTCTCCAGCGCTAGTTGTTCTTCTAGTTCTAGATACTCGTCTACGTCTTCTGGTACGTGTATAAGCACGTCTAGCAGTTCTACGTCTCATTCCTCTACGTGTACTTCTTCTACGTGCCAATAGTTATTATAATATAATGAGGTATTTATGTAATCTAAAAAAAAGAGAGAATTAATCAATTTGTTAAAATACTAATTTCTAGTTTTTACCAAATTGACTGCGAATTATTGCAAGAACAATAATTCCAACTATGCCAAGTGTGGACAGTGCTTCAAATTCCATAGTCAAAAGTCAAATTAAAAGTTTAACTTAAACATTTCGGACATACAGCAACACTATTTTTCTTGACTAAAACGTCAAATTTTTCTTGACATTCTGTACAAAATATTCTAACTTGCTTACAAATCTGTGCTTTATAGAATGGTATTTCATACCATTTGACTCTTTTACTATGGAAATGCCCACTTTCATCATAGTAGTATACCAATGGATATCGTTTGGAATGTTCGTTAGAACGCTTTTTACCGTTGCGTGATACCCATGAAACACCCTTAACATACAACACTATTACAACACCATTTTACTTATGTATTCCCAATGTTTTTATACTTTTCAATTATAATACTATTAGTAGTTTTAGTATTACACCTATTTTGTGATGAATTATATAATAAAATAATTAGTTGATTAACTCAAATCATACAGAATCTGGTGAAATATAATAATCTAAGTTAATCAACAATTCTGGTTATCTTACTCTATAATAAAGGCTATCATAATTTTTTCAATCTGATTTGTCAACTTTTTTTACTAATCTCACTTATTTCATTATAAAAGAAATTGATATAATGACAAAAGATGATATAATGTACAGAAATCATGCAGTGTCAAAACAGTCAAAAGAGGCAATGGTAGACTCAGAAGATAGAGTAATTGTTCAATTTTCTAGACTAGTTTCAACTGTAGAAGGTAAAAAGTACATTAGAGCTTCAGTAAATTTTGGTGTGACACAATTTAAAGAAGTTATCAAACAGTATGGTCTAGAATTGTCTAATCGTTGGGAGATATGGGACAAATCTAAGGCTAAAAACGTTCCATTTCAAGAATAATTTTATGCTTGATTATGAAACAAACTAACGTTATTCATTATGTAGAGCGCCTCGGAATTCAGGCTGATACTATATATGATAACACTCCATACTTTTTTTTGTTTGTTGAAATTGATTCTAAAGATAAATCATTATTAACTTCTATGCTTAAAAGATTATTAAATCGTCATATTCCATTAGTATGGTACGAAACTAACAAAGGTTATCATATTATTAGTCCTGCTTTAATTCCTCTTCAAACTTGGTTAAGACTTTGTAAGGCTAGTCAAGAAGTATATCCCAATAAATTTTATTTGCATGATGTTATAAGAATTTCATTAAAGCTTAAAGATAAACAAATTATTTACACAGAAAATGGTGACACTAAAAATATTTATAAAATATCAGATAATTTATTAAATATATTAGAAAAACGTTTCAAGTGTAAATTACCATTTCCAAATAGAGTTAAAACCATGATTAATTATACTAAATATGAGGATATTGAACTAGAATGAATTTCTTTTTAGTTAAACCCAAAAAGGCACGTAAACCAAAACAAATGAAAATAATAAGGTATTTTTATGAGTGATTATCCATCAATAGATGATTATATTCTAAATACATTAGATATACAACCAGAAGATTATGACAGTTATGAAGAATTTTTAAGTGTAATAGAGAATGAATTTGGTAAACAAATGTCTAGCGCAGTCAATGATAGCGTGGATGATATTTGGTCTAGTAGAATTGGTGATTATGATGAAGATGAATTAACACCAGAAACAACAGTAATCGAGGCTATCGACAATATTATGCGTACAGATATAGTTAAACGTGAACAAACAGTACAAGTGTTAGAAACTGCTGAATACCCATTCACCATTAAAGAATTTGTAGAAGCTACAGGTATGAACCCAAATACAGCTAGAAGAGAATTGGGACAAGGCGCAAAAAAAGGTTTATTCAGGCGTATAGGAAGAGGAAAATATCAAAGATTATGAGGTGTAAGGTATGTGTAATAGTAACTAGAACTGCAGGTAGAAAGGCACGTGATAGGCGAATTTGTGGTGCTTGTTGGTATAAAGTAAAATCTATACTACATTCTTTATATAAGACGTGTTTAATTAAATGGTAAATGTCAGACACAAAAAAGATGACTATAAGCGTATCTGCAGTAGTAGCAGGTGTTGTTAGTGTTATTTGTACTGCATTTCATGGAGTAATATGAACACGACAACCAAAAAATCTAGTTCAGATGAAGTATTAAAGAAGAAAATAGCAGTATTAGTAGACCCTGCTAAGACTCCTAAACCAAATCTGCAAGATGATGAAGAATTAAGGCTATTATGTAGAGAGCTAACTGGTGTAATTTGATTGAATATCTAGACACCACAATGCTAGTATTTGTTTTGTCAAGTATTATTTACCTAATACGTAAAACTACTATATTATGCCATGATGTCGAGAAACTTAAAAAAGAGTGACTTTATTAATAATACATGGGAATAATAAGCGATATTCTAGCAAATGTTACAGCTAATCAAACGGCAAAAGATTTTGGTTTAGGTGCATTAGGCGCAGTTATTGGAGCATTTACAACACGTTTTGTTTTTGGTAGAGAGCGAGACCGTGATGAGGATGACGATTATGATGATGACTGAATGTGCTTCCTGTTTAAAATCGGTTAAAACCGAAAAAACTATTTCTATCTGCTATGACTGTATTAATGAACACTCAAAGGATAAAAAATGAAAAATCAAGATTTACAAATTATTAAAAGTCTACCTCCCCCAAATCAAATGCAAAAATTAATCAAAGCATTACCTGTTTGTTCACACTTATCAACAACATTAAACACTTGGAAGCCGTGTAAATTATGCAGAGGAAATAGAACGATGGTAATAAGAAGCAAAGCAACAAAAACACTCACATGGAAATACTGCCCAGAATGTAAAGGTGAAGGTGTAATGTTCGGACAGGATGTATAATGGGAAATCAAAAATTATTACCGTTTAGCATGCCAGCCATTACAAAGCATGGCATGTTGGGTCAATTGGCTGGTGCTGGTGCAGTGGCAGAAACAGCACGCGCATGTTTTGGTGGTGGAACTTCTACAAATTCAAATGCTGGTATGACAGATGTCATAGATTACGTGGACATGGCTACAGATAGTGATGCATCAGATTTTGGTGACATTTTAAGCGCAACAAGATTAACACCTGTTGGAACATCAAACGCAACGCGTGGTTTATTTTCTGGTGGGTACACTGGTTCAACAACAAACGTCATACAATATATTACAATTGACAGTACAGGTGATGCACAAGATTTTGGAGACTTACAAAGCGCAAAACATACAATGAGTTCATGTTCATCAGAAACTAGAGGCATTTTTGGTGGTGGTGGTGGTTCAGTTAATGTAATTGGCTATGTTACTATAGATACTACAGGAAATGCAAGTGATTTTGGTGATTTAACAAGTGGTAGAGGTGCGCTAGCGTCAGCTTCTAACGGTAGTAGAGGTACATTCGCAGGTGGTGAACCTGACAGTAATGTAATAGACTATATTACAATAGATTCTACTAGTAATGCAACAGATTTTGGAGATTTGACAACTGCACGTGCTGAATTGGCAGGTAGTGGTAATGCAACTTATGGCGTATTTGGTGGTGGTCACACAAGTACGCAAATAGACACAATAGATTTTATTACAATTGACAGTACCGGTGATGCTGAAGATTTCGGAGATTTAACAAGTGCATTGTCATTTTTGTCGTCTGCTGGTGGTATTAATTTATGTTTATTCGCTGGTGGTTATACCGGCACTGGTGATGTTTGTTCAAATGTAATTCAAAAAGTTTCTTTTGACAGTACCGGTGACGCTTCTGATTTTGGAGATTTAACACTGGGAAGACAGCAACATGGAGGATTAAGTAGTTATGTACCTTCGTAAAAATGATAAAAACGATATAGAATCGTTTTTAGATAAAATAGATTTAGATTTGAATGTTAATAATTCACAGATTGATAAAATTAAAGCTAGACTTCCAGAATATATTCATGCATCAAAGAAAATTGGACACTCTCATAGTCAAAGTCAATATGCATTACTAACTCTTAACCTTATATCCGATTCACCATTCTCAAGAATGAAACAATGCATTACTCAAATTCATCACAAGTACAATGCACTGCAAGAAGCATATTTTAAAATTAAATATTTAAAAGAAGAATTAAAAACATGTCAATACTCGATAAGAAAAGAAGAAATAGCTACGCAGATAAACGGTTTTTCTGTTTCAATGAGCTCGGCATTGCGTGAAATTGGACTATTTCAAGACATGTATGAATCATTGCGCAAAAATAATAATATATCTAAAGACTGGACTGAAGAAGATTACGAAACACAGGAAGTGCCACGCATGATTAGGTCTTGCTTTAGATTAGCAATACAAAATTTAATGTCACATGACCATTTATCGCAGAGCTGTGTTGAATACGCTGAACAGTTAGGAATACATCCATACACAATATGGTTTGAAAGTGAAAAATACTTTAAAGAGATTGAAAGTAATGAAAATGGTTTAATTGATATCACACACCTATACAACTTCTACGATGCGATGGTCCACAAGTACGGCAATGAATACAAAAAAGCATTACAACGCATGGGATTAGATGAACTAGGTTCAAAAGAGTTTCTTTCAGAAATTCTTAAAAAGGATATGAGGTAAATAATACAATGACAAAAAAGATAATCAAATACAAACTAACATCAGACGGAAAAATACCATCTTATATCGATGATGGTGGTTACTATCCTAAACCAAACAACTCTGATTCACCACAAGACTGGACATTCATTGGCGCAACCGTTGACGGTTCAAATGAAACAGCAGAAGGCGAATTAAAAACAAGGTCTGATGTTATATCTTATTTACTTAGTTATACATCTGATTCAAAAGAACGTGATGAAACAGGTAAAGAAATTAAATTCAGTCAATCAAAAGCATCATCATACATCTGGTCTAAGAGGGTTGAATAATGAAGAAAATT
>Ga0114899_1001869_pt1 | contig 11758 bp, 8 predicted proteins | sample MalvireepMed_215_FD_83497 | JGI IMG/M metagenome (GOLD analysis project Ga0114899, IMG submission 83497) | Marine viral communities from the Global Malaspina Expedition - Malaspina viral metaG DeepMed_215 | ecosystem: Environmental > Aquatic > Marine > Oceanic | place: Mediterranean Sea... | reverse complement strand
CACTAACTGAAGTTGAGAATTGTGTTTCAATGGTATTGACCATCAGTTGCCAGCTAGCTTCAGTTAAGCCCGCTCGTGTAAGAATAGGCTCACTATTAGCCGAAATAGAACCTGGTTTATCTTGCCGTATACTCCTACCAGTATCATCCACAAGTTGAATATAATCTTTTAATTCAAAGCGTAACCCTATGTGAGTACGTTCTCGCGAGCCAATAAAAGGCATCAGTTTTTTAGGTTGAACATTATTTTTCACGGCTTTAATGCGACGCTTTATACTCGTATGTGGTGATGTTTCGAGCGTTTTCGCTACACCAGCTCGAATAGGATTTAAGTCTACATAGGCCATGCAGGCTAGAAGGGCTGCTTCATCAAGTAAAGCCTGAGATTTGAACCTGCCCTCCCAAAAGTGCCCGGTACATTCATCTTCCTTATTCGCCATACGAGCTATGTACTCGTTGAGCAAACGCATAAACCAACTGATGCTATAAAGTCGCTGGCGGTAAACCTTCACTAAAGCTTCTACGCTCTTCAACTCTGCTTCCGACAAGGTATGGCGTTGCTTGGTGTCTACATAGCGACGACTGAGTACCGTCCCCTTGTGAAACCTATGCCAACGTGCAAGTACTTCATCATTATTCAGTGCTAGAGCTTTGGCCTTGTTTACGTGCAGTACTAAGTGCGTATGATTACTCATAATAGCAAATGCACAAATATCGATAGCAAAAGAAGTGGTCAGTTTTAGCGCCCTATCTTCAATGACTTGGCGCCTATGCTCGTAGCATTTACCAGTCAACTCATCTACCCCACACAAATATGCACGGCGAACACACCGCGAGACACAATGATAATAGGGCGTGCTTTCTAAACAAATAAGGGATTTACGTGGCTGTGGCATAACAATAAAACATTCTTTAATAGTCTCACTATTGTGCACAGTGTTGAAATAACTGGTACTGGCCGAAGGACTAGAATAGATATTACTTTTAAACAAATTTTATAAGAGACACGAGAAGTGCCTGTCACGTTAATGCTGCGAGAAGTGCCTGTCACGTTAATGCTGTGCCTGTCTCGTTAATGGTCTCGTTAATGCGCTTCAATGCGTCAATGCTGTCATGAAAAACAGCAGTCCAGCGCGTTTGAAACTCATTTAAACGCAAACAATTCAAACACTTCATTATCTCTTATTCCATCTAAGTTTAATCCTTCACTGCGTGTCTAATGTATACTTTAGTCGTACCCTAAAAAACAAATAGTTAAATACACCTGCCTACCTATATAACGATAAAGGGTGATCGCTAAAGACATAAACTCAGGAACACACATGAAACTATTCCCGATTTCGGCCCTTGCTGGCGCCGTTATATTTTCTCTTCCTAACTCGTTGTCAGCACAAGAAGCTAACTCCGAGATAGCAGATACCTCTTCTGAAGACGCAGAACAAATTGTAATTTTAGGTAGCCGCCGCCCAGGACGCTCGGTGGTAGAAAGCAATGTACCTATTGACCTTATCGGCGAAGACATGTTGCAAGCTGGCGGTTTTACAGATATAAGCCGTCAACTCCAAAACGTGGTCCCCAGCTTTAACTACTACCAGCCATCACTCGTAGACGGTACTGAACACATTAAGCCAGCCTCTTTAAGAGGACTAGCGCCAGACCAAACGCTAGTGCTACTCAATGGGCGCAGATTCCACTCTAGCGCCATTCTTAATTTAAATGGCACGGCTGGCAGAGGCTCTGTGTCTGTCGATTTAAATGCCATTCCTTCTGCTGCCATTAAACGCGTAGAAATTTTGCGCGATGGCGCAGCTGCACAGTATGGCTCAGACGCCATTGCCGGTGTTATCAACATCATTACAAAGGATAACAGCGAAGGTGGTGCTATCAGCGTTTCTGGTGGAAGTTATTACACCACAGTAGATGGCGTACCAGAACTTGTCGGTGTCCAAGTGGACGACACTGGCGCAGTAGTAGGAAATGGCAGTAGCCGTGTTGCTGGGGTTTATGGTGATGATATTAGCCGCAACGACGGTGAAAATTACACGATTTCCGGCAATTGGGGCTTGCAGTTAAGCAGCGATGGCTATGTGAATATCAGCGCTGAATACGCGCACGCAAACAGAACAAGTCGCGGTGGATACGACGATGGCGATACTTACCCTAAAAACGAAGATGGTAGTTTTGATTTAAGAGAAATAGATGCTGATCGCGACCGATTTTATTATGGCCTCCCCGAAACAGAGAGCTATACCCTGTTAGGTAGCGCTGGTTATGTTTTCAACAACGGAATTGAAGCTTACTCAACGGTAACTTTTCAAGACAAAGATAGCCTTTCTGGCGCGTTTTACCGGGAAGCATCTGATGAAGCCTTGCTAATTCAGGAAATCTACCCAGATGGATTTACCCCACGAATATTAGCAGAAATTAAAGACTATTCCGTACTCGCAGGAATTAAGGGCAGTGCTGATATTTGGGATTATAATGCCAGTGTGGTAACCGGCAAAAATACCGTTGACTATACAACCAGCAATACCGCGAATGCGACTTACTTGTTAGATACACCCACTCGCTTTTATGGCGGTGAGTTAGCAAGCACTCAAACAACCTTAAGTTTTGATGCTTCTCGCTATATCGACCTTGACAGCCTCCATTCGCCTATCTCCTTTGCTATGGGTATTGAGTACCGCCAAGACGCTTTCCAAATTACCGCAGGGGATGAGGAGGCGTACACTAACCGTCAAATGACAGACGAAAGTGGCAACCCCATATTTGATGAGAGCGGAAACCCTGTTTACCCCACTAACAGTCTTTTTGCACAGGGCGCTATTTACTTCTCTGATGCTGCTGAGGTGGACGAAGACAGGCACGCGTACGCATTTTATGTTGATGTAGATAGCGATATCACAGAGGCATGGAATATTGCGTTAGCGGGCCGCTTTGAGGATTACTCGGATTTTGGTACCACGCTTAACGGAAAAATAGCAACGCGTTATACCTTTCATGACGATTTCGCATTGCGAGGCTCAATTAGCTCGGGCTTTAGAGCACCATCTCTACAGCAGCAATTCTACACTTCAATTTCAACAAACTTTGTGGATGGCGTAGCCTATGAAGTAGGAACCATAGCGTCAACTAGTGCCGCGGCCGTTGCCCTAGGCGGGGAACAGCTGGATGCGGAAGAGTCGACTAACTACTCCATTGGCTTTACTTGGACAGTCACAGATAAGTTAAACATAACGGCCGACGCATATCGCATTGAAATAGACGATCGCATTGTGCTTTCAGAAACGCTAGGAGACAGTGACGACGAAGCGGCTATTGTGCAACAGGTGTTTGCCGACAATAATATCGAAGGCGTAGGCGCTGTTCGCTTTTTCATGAACGGTGTTAACAGCGTAACCGAAGGCGTTGATGTAGTGGCTAACTATACGGCAGGTACAGTGCTAAATGGCGATTTAAGCTTAAGCCTAGGCGCTAACTATAACAACACCGATGTAAGTGATGTGGTTGCCACGGCAGGGCCTAGCGATTTATTTGAACCTGATCAACTCTTTGCACGAAGAGAAAGAGAACGGCTAGAAAATGCAGCGCCAGAAGTTAAAGCTAACCTTACTGCCAATTGGCGCGGCGACGCGTTATCACTTATGTTCAGAACGAACTACTATGGTGAAGTCACTCAACCTGGTACGACTCAAGAAGGAGATGTCACCGTAGACGCCGCATTTATTGTTGATATGGAAGCAGGTTATCTGTTTACCGACAATCTAGAAGGCAAAGTGGGCGTTAACAATTTACTCGACAAATATCCAGAGTCAGCGGTGATTACCGATCAGCCCAATCCAGGTCAGTTTGATTACATCATTCCATTCCCTAACTTTTCGCCTTACGGTTTCCAAGGCCGTTACGCTTATGCCAAAGTAACCTACTCTTTTTAAATAAAGCGTTAAAGGCATAAAAAAGCCCCGCGCGAAAAATGATTAGCGTGGGGCTTTATTATCATTGTGCGATAGCGTTATTTATAGGCCGAAATGAATAAGCACCAAGTTTGCAATGGCAGCCATAAGCATAGAAGCAAATGTAAGCATCATGCCCGCGATACGTTGCCAACTTGCACCAGCGTGTTGACGCAAACCATAGGCATGCAATACTCGCCCAAATAACAATGCGGCTGCTAATCCATGGACTATCCATCCCTGCCCCGTATTCGCTTCAAAGCAAGCAATCATTATAAGGGTAATAGGTACGTATTCACTAAAGTTGCCATGAGCTCTAGTTAAGCGTTTTAGATCTTCATTTCCCCCGTCTCCCAAGCTGATTGGGCTGACCGCCGTACGCCAATGACAAGAAACGACAGGTATATGTAGCATATTCCCAATAAGCTTACATAGAAGGCCGTAATAGGTAACACCATTTAGCTACTCCAATTAGTCTTTTTATCTTTTATGATTAAACGTTATTCAAGTCCCACTTACAAGTAACAAAAAAGGCCGCTAATGCGACCTTCTTCAACTTCATTACACGTTAGCCGAGACGTTTGGCCAACTCAGCGCTAACTTCGTCTACTGGGCGTGTGCCGTCTAACTTATGATATTCACAGTTACCGGCTTCTGCCTCTGCGCTGTAATAATTAACCAGCGGCTTCGTTTGCTCATGGTATATAGCAAGACGTTTACGCACCGTTTCTTCTTTATCATCATCACGAATGATTAAGTCTTCACCGCTAACGTCATCTTTGCCTTCTTCTTTAGGCGGGTTGTACACTACATGATACACACGGCCTGACGCTGGGTGAACACGACGTCCGCCCATACGCTCAACTATAACGTCGTCAGGCACGTCAAATTCGATACAGTGATCCACTTTAACGCCTGCCTCTTTCATGGCGTCGGCTTGTGGAATTGTACGAGGGAAACCGTCTAGTAAGAAACCGTCTTTGCAGTCATCTTGTGCAATGCGCTCTTTAACCAAGCCAATGATGATATCGTCAGAAACTAACTTACCTTCATCCATAACTTGCTTGGCTTTTAGGCCTAATTCTGTACCCGCTTTAATTGCCGCACGAAGCATATCGCCCGTGGAAATTTGTGGAATACCATATTTGCCCATTAAAAACTGAGCTTGTGTGCCCTTACCCGCGCCAGGAGCGCCGAGAAGAATAATTCGCATGTGTGCGTTCTCCGCTTATGATTTTGAAACTTTTTCACCTTCGGCACTTTACACATTCAACACCACAGTGACAAGTAGAAGGCTACGGCTAATTTTAAACTTAAGACTAATGGCGAATATATGTACAAGTTATATTGCGTATGAACGGGTGTTGTTTTGTTATATTGCGCTCTACGCCAAGCATAAACCCACCATTTTCAATTTACTTAACCAATTAATTTAAATGGATTTTTACAACACTTCCATAAAATAATAATCCACACAAAGAAAAAGCGAGCTATTTGCTCGCTTTTTACTAATCAATTAATGATTACAAGCCTTATTTAGCTAACTTCATTAACAGACTGTTCAGGTTTTGAACAAACGTTGAAGGATCTTTTAAGCTTCCCTGTTCAGACAATGCGGCTTGGTCGAATAATACGCCAACCCACTCGTTGAAAAGTGCCTCATCTTGCGTATCTGCAAGCATTTTAACCAGCGCGTGCTCAGGGTTAAGCTCTAGATGATACTTCACATCAGGTACAGTCTGCCCGGCAGCTTGCATCAACTTCATCATCTGCGTAGTCATGCCATTGTCGTCTGCTACAATACAAGCAGGGGAATCAGTGAGACGGTGAGTAAATTTAACCTCGCCTACCTTATCACCAAGGGCAGTTTTCGCTCGCTCAAGCAAGCCTTCAACTTCTTTTTCAGCTTCTTCTTTCGCTTTCTTAGATTCTTCGTCTTCAAGGTCGCCTAAATCTAAGTTAGCTTTAGCGATAGAAACAAACTGTTTTTCACTGAATTCAGTAAGGTGAGACATCAACCATTCGTCGATACGCTCGCCCATTAACAGAACTTCAATGCCTTTCTTGCGGAAGATTTCCAAGTGAGGGCTAGACTTCGCTGCCTGCAAGCTGTCTGCGGTCACGTAGTAAATCTTATCCTGACCTTCTTTCATACGCTCGATGTAATCAGCAAGAGATACTGTTTGCGCATCAGAATCAGCGTGCGTTGATGAGAAACGTAGTAGGCCTGCAATTTTCTCACGGTTACTAAAGTCTTCCGCTGGGCCTTCTTTTAGCACATTACCAAATTCATTCCAGAATGACTGATACTTTTCAGCATCATTTTTCGCCATTTTCTCAAGCATCTGAAGCACACGCTTAGTACAACCTTGGCGAAGGGTCTGGGTAATTTTGTTGTCTTGAAGAATTTCACGAGAAACGTTTAGCGGTAAATCGTTACTATCAAGTAACCCTTTCACAAAACGCAGGTATGTTGGCATGAACTGCTCTGCGTCATCCATAATGAATACGCGTTGCACATACAACTTTAAGCCATGATTCTGGTCACGGTTCCACATATCAAACGGCGCTTTTGAAGGAATATACAATAAGCTAGTGTATTCCGTTTTACCTTCTACTTTATTGTGCGCCCATGCTAGAGGATCGGTAAAATCGTGTGAAATGTGCTTGTAGAATTCGTTGTATTCTTCATCTGAAATATCAGATTTTTCACGAGTCCACAGGGCCGTTGCCTTGTTAACAACTTCCCATTCACCTGGCTGAGCTTCAATCTTCTCGCCATCAGGGCCTTCGCTTTCAGGCACTTCGTCTTTCCACATCTGTACTGGGATGCTGATGTGATCAGAATACTTACTAATAATGGAACGCAGACGCCAAGCATCAGCAAACTCTTTTTCATCTTCACGTAGGTGAAGTACAATTTCAGTACCGCGTGTGGGCTTGTTAATTTCGGCGATGGTGAATTCACCTTCCCCTTCAGATACCCATTCAATGGCTTCTGCTGCATCAGTGCCAGCAGCACGAGTACGAACCGTCACCTTATCCGCTACAATAAATGCCGAGTAAAAACCAACACCAAATTGGCCGATAAGTTGAGAGTCTTTGGCGTTGTCGCCAGAAAGCTTGCTAAAGAAGTCCTTAGTACCAGACTTTGCGATGGTACCTAAGTTAGCGATAACCTCATCTCGGGTCATCCCGATACCATTGTCCGCAATGGTTACCGTGCTAGCTTCTTTATCAACACTAATTTTAACCGCAAGATCGCCGTCATTTTCATAAAGACTGCCGTCTTCCAATGCGCGAAAACGGAGCTTATCTGCTGCGTCAGCGGCATTTGACACTAACTCACGAAGAAAAATTTCTTTATTCGAGTACAAAGAGTGAATCATCAGATGAAGTAACTGCTTTACTTCCGTCTGAAAACCGTGGGTTTCTTTATGGGCTGCTTCAGCCATAATCCAATATCTCCTCGTTGAATGGATCACATTACTCTCAGACAGGTAGGGTCTGTGAGCGTGTTTTTCAACAGTAAAGGTAAAAAATTATGACGAAAAGTGAGTATTAGGTCGCTAAATGAAGGCGCTTGAGGGAAAGCTATAACTTTCGGCGCCCTGAAAACGCATGTGTAAGGGTGTTTCCATCAATATATTCTAGCTCCCCACCAACGGGGACCCCATGGGCAATTCGTGACGCATCAATATTGTGACTAGCACACACTTGAGCAATATAGTGTGCTGTGGCCTCCCCTTCCACGGTGGGGTTGGTTGCTAAAATCACTTCGTTAATGCCCCCAGCAGACAGACGCCTCTCAAGCTCATCTAAGCCTATTTCGTTCGGCCCTACACCATCGATAGGCGATAGATGCCCCATCAATACAAAGTATTGGCCTTTGTAGCTCAAGGTTTGCTCAATAGCCAAAACGTCTTGTGGGCTTTCTACAATGCACAGAAGCCCGCTTGCTTCGCGTTCAGGGTGACGGCAAATTTCACACAGTGCATCCTCTGTAAACGTTCTGCAGCGTTCACAATGGTGTATATGCTCCATTGCGTTATGTAAAACATTGCTTAAGTCCAGCGCACCAGTACGATTGCGCTCCAACAGATGAAATGCCATCCGCTGTGCGCTTTTTTGCCCTACACCAGGTAGACAGGTTAAGGCTTGAATGAGTTCGGTAAGTAAAGGGCTAAACTTCATAATGGCTGTATGGATTTGTCACGATTTGAGTGTGCGCAATGGTCGCATTTAACGATGCCCCATTCAACTGATTCGCGTAAGTAAAACCGCGTGAAAGTAATATATTTTAGCCACGTTCAGTTTACATTCATTTTCACGTAACTATAGTTCCTTATCGTTTTACCCCCTAAAGCTAGTAGGGCTACCATTTTCTCGAAAAAGGATATTTTATGAAGTTTCGTCGCCCACTCATGTGTGCCATTGTACTATCAACTTCTCTTACAACCCCTCTTGCGTTAGCTCAAACCGCGCAAATTCATCACGAAGTTAGCCTAGGTATCTCTGATATCAAAGACGCAGACGATAAATTTCTGGGTGTAGGTTACCGCTATTATTTCGATACTGTGAATATGGCTACTCAGCCTTGGGCGATAAGCCCCTACCTTCAGCGCGCTAACAATGCATCGGTAAACTATTTTGCTATCGACGACCTAAACAGTATCAATATAGATGGCGAATGGTTTTATTCTGATACTCTCATAGTGCGTGGTCGCTATGGGAGAATTTCCGACGAAAGGAATTTATCTGATGTTACTCAGCAACGGGTAGGCATCAGTTTGTCCACCTTTGCCAACGACCACTGGGAATACGGTGCAGGTATCGATCTTTTCGATATTGAAGAAGCGTTTTACGCTTATGATGACCCAACAACAAGATATAAAGCTGATGATAACGAACTCAGTTTCAGTATCTTTGCTAGGTATACCAGCTTTGGAGGGACAGCAAAAAGCTTCACGCCAGGGTGGGATATCGCGATGAAAGGCACTCACTTCGACGACGAATTTTCAATTGAAATTGACGCAGATTACTATCTTAAACCCAATTGGAGTGTGGGTGTCGCTGCACTGTATGAAAATCATGACGGCTACAGTTCAGAGAACCTAATCGAATTAGGTACCAACTATTGGTTTAACCCTTATTCATCGCTTAGATTTGGCCTAGGATATGATACCGACGATGGCGATTTAGGTTCTATTACGCTGTTAGGCACTTTCAGGTTTTAATAAGGTTTATTCCGCAGGATTACTTGGCGAAGAAGTCCGTATGGGCTGCTTCGCCACTTTATCGAGCTCGATCTTGTAGGCATTGCCGCCAATGAGCCCTTTGAATTCTTCATCGGTAAATACCAGCGTATTGTTGTCGTAAAAGGTAACGGCCTCTTTTTGTGTAATTAACCCTAAATCTATTCTGTAAATATCGCCTGAGAAAAATCGGTCTGACGGAAAATTCTCGAATAGCCATATTGACGTTGAGTCTAACAATACTAACCTTTTTCTGTCTGGACTGATGGCTGCTGAAGTTATCCAACATAACTTTTCCAATGTCGTACAGGTTTTAAAAGCATCTATCTTTTCAGCATTAAAATTTGCCGCATGATCTCCTACTTTATACACATTTGTAATACCATCAAATGGCGCAGTTCGATTCTTAGTAAATAAGTAGAGGTTGTGGTCAAACTCAATAAAGGCTTCTAAATCAAAGTTCTTTTGGTGAGGTTCTACGGGTGTACCATCCATTTCTGGGTAGGTAAATTTAATAATTTCTGCTTCTGTTGTGTCTGTCTTTATATCTATGGGGTTTTCAATTTTATATATGGTTAACCATCGCCTGTTATTTTCATTGTTGCCGAAATCGCCTAGAAAAAAATGACCAAACTCGTTTTGCGTCATGTCTTCCCAATCGATATTTTTTGCATTCGTTACCGTCACTTCCCTGGCTACTGAACCATCATCATTCAACATATAGAGTTTAGGCCCGTCCCCGCTATCGTTAATGGCCCAAAGACGTAATTTCTTATCAAACTCAATACCCGAAATTTCACGCACCTTTGGGTCAATATCATGCTGCTTTTTGCTATACAAAGAATACGCAGCCCCCACCGTGAACAACATTGCCATGCAAGCTAACAGTAGAGAAATGAGTACAACGGGCTTTTTAATCATGCAAATACACATCCTTGTTTACGCGTGACATTTTCGCGACCATGAATGACTGTCTCAACCCGTGTTGCCAATAAAAAAGCAGTTAAGTTAACGACGTGTTTACTTAACTGCTTCTGGTACGTATCGGGAACGCTGAGTCTGACTAAAAACCTCTTAAAACGGCATTTTGAAGCCCGGAGGTAAAGGCATGCCTCCAGTCACATCACCCATTTTTTCTTTGCTGGTTTCTTGCACGCGACGTACCGCATCGTTAAATGCTGCGGCAACTAGGTCTTCAACCATATCTTTGTCGTCGTCCATCAAAGAATCGTCAATATCAACACGACGCACGTTGTGGTTACAGGTCATTGTCACCTTAACCATACCTGCGCCCGCTTCACCGGTAACCTCTAGGTTCGCTAAGTCGTCTTGTACTTTTTGCATGCGCTCTTGCATTTGCTGCGCCTGCTTCATGATATTACCCATTCCACCTTTAAACATATTTTATCTCGCTTCGTTTTGGTGTTAATTGAAACTGTTATCTCGCCTTTACCGTGTCGGTAACAATAGATGCATCAAACATTGATAACAGCGCTTGAATTTTTTCGTCACTTTCTAAAACTTTATGCGCATAGGCTTCGCGCATTGCTACTATTTCTTGTTGAAGTGAATATGGTGTCTGAGCAGGGTTGCCCAATACTATTTCAATTTCCACCTGTTCACCTAACGTATGGTGTAGTGCATCCAACAATTGTTTTTTGGCACTCTCATTAAGTAAATGCGCCTGACTGTTGTCAATTTCAAGCGTAACCTGACCGTTGTTTTTACTGAAAGAGGCATGCAACACAAGCTGCTTTAATAACCCCGCCAGCGGCATTTGCTCAACCAGGTAGCTCCATTTATCTATTTGACTGGCATGCACCAGTTTTTTACCGTCTTCTAAATACGCCGTTAACTGCCCCTTATACTGCTGAGGCGCTACACCAGTATCACTTGCTTCACTAGGTTGAAGCGGGTCGCTCGACATTTGCGAATCAACGTTATTTTCATTACGCGGCATGTTCGCATGAGGCTCACTCTCGTGAGCAAAAGGCGCATGCGATTGTGACGTTACTAGGTCTTCTTCGGTCTGCACTTGTCTTGATGGTGCCTCTACCTGTGCAGGCTCAGCCATAGACTGAGACGATGGGTTGTCGTCTCCCTTAGACTCTGTAGCCCAAGGTGGCGAATCATCCCCTAAATCTGGTGTATGCGGCGCGTTTTCCTTCGCCACAGGTTCTTGCGCTGCTTGTGTGATGTCTTGCGCGCCATTGCCTCTGCTAAGTCGGTTAAACAAGCCGTCGTCTTTGTCATTTTTGGCGGCTTTCTTGGTACTTTCAGCTGCACTTTCAACTTTTTGCTGCTTTAATTTCTGTCGCAGTGCCAACATATCCGCCGTTGACGTAAGCTGCGCATCGTTATCACCATGCTGAAGGGCTCCGTGTGACGTGTCACTTAAATGCTCAGCATCTGCATTTTTTTCAGTGGCCTCATTGATATGCACAGGCTCTTGATAGCCAAACTCTCCCTCAAACATGGCTGTCTCTTGTGGAGGAAGATCGTCATGATAAGCATCTAACGGCGGCGTATCATTGAACGGTGATTCATCACT
>Ga0114899_1001868_pt1 | contig 11759 bp, 9 predicted proteins | sample MalvireepMed_215_FD_83497 | JGI IMG/M metagenome (GOLD analysis project Ga0114899, IMG submission 83497) | Marine viral communities from the Global Malaspina Expedition - Malaspina viral metaG DeepMed_215 | ecosystem: Environmental > Aquatic > Marine > Oceanic | place: Mediterranean Sea... | reverse complement strand
GCTCAGGGATATCTTTATCAATATGATATTTAAAAGATAATTTCTTGTGGGTCAAAGTATGCATTAGTGTTTTTTCAATATCTTGCAATAGCCGAAATAGACTAAACCTTTCGTTAATAATATTGAGCTCGCCGGCTTCAATTTTAGAGAAGTCTAGAATGTCGACGATTAATGAAAGTAGTGATTCTGAACACTGTTTAACGATGTTGGCATAATCTCTTTGCTCTTCAGTTAAATCGGTTTCCAACATGAAATCGGTCATTCCGACAATACCATTCATCGGAGTTCTTATTTCATGTGACATATTAGCCATGAATAAATTCTTAGCTTGGTTAGCCGATTCAGCGGCACTGGCAAAAGCCTGTGCATTTTGTGTTTGTTGTTTAAGATCATCAGTTTGTTCTTCGATTGTTTGACATAATACGTTAAAGCTTTCACTCAAATATCCTATTTCGTCTTGAGTGGTTTGTTGAATTCTGACTTTATAATCGCCATCTGATAAACGTTTGGCTGCTTGATTTAATTCTTCTAATGGATTAATAATAATTTTATTTAAACTAAGCCTCACCAATATAGCTACCAATACAAATGAAAAAATGAAGATGGCACTTAATATAAAAACACTCGATGTTTGGATAGATTTTGAAGAATTGATCGAGGCGACAATGTACCATTTTAATGAGCTTAGATAACTCACAGCGATAGTTTTAGTTTTGCCATTCAATTCGACAATTTGGGTTAGTGCAACTTCGGGGTTGTTTTTAGATTGCTGTAAGAGTTTTTTTAGAGCAGAATGATCTTCTTGTTGCGCTAGCATTTGCCAGAGAGTAGTTTTCTTTGGTGACTCAACGGTAATTTTATCGTTTTTTTCTAACATACTTTTAAAAGCTTTAATTTCTCCTTGGTTGTCAATTAGCATCGATTCTATTTGTTGTTCATCTGTTTGAATAAAATCGTTAATAAATTGGGTCAAATCAACTCCGCTACCTGCGATACCCACATTTTTACCTTGATAACGCATCATCACGTTGATCCAAAGCTGAGTGGTGCCAATTTCTTGATTAAAATCGACGTTAAAATGATATTGGCTGCTATTGTTAATCGAGTCAAAAAACCAGGAGTCATCTGGGTCTGTTAATGAAAGAGTATCGATTAATTGAGGGTTCTGATTATTAATATTGCTATTATTGACGTATAAATTTTGTGAGCGTGAAAATGCAATGAAATAACTTTTAGTGGTAAATTGAGATTGGAAAAAATCGAGCTTTTCAAAAGCGGTAGAACGTTTGTTTATATCATCCTCATTTTGGCTCCATTCAAGTAACTCGGATGATTTTGACAATAAAAGAGCAGTAGTCAGATCATTTTGAATAGCGGCGTTTATTTTTTGCTTTTGCCATAAAACCTGTTTTTCTGCCACCAGTTTGTCCAATTGACTGGTTATGCCTTGGCCAAACCAAAACATTAAAATTAACGCCATACAACCAATGACGATAAAAATCAGCATTAAAAAAACAAGTGATTTTGTGCGCAAGCCGAGAAGCTTTTTAAACATGTTAAACGTTATCAAGTCGCAGAATTGTTTATAGATTAAGCATAGTTTATTTTTACTACTTGCGTTGATTGATATCGATGTTATTTATTTTTGGCAAAAAAAAGCGAGATATCAATCTCGCTTTTTCAGATGTCTGATGGAACTAAATTAAATTTCTATTTAGCGCCTGTTACACCTTTTCCAGTGACTTTGCTCATATCTCCGGCTTTGATGATCGAAAAATCTTCAAGTTTGAGGTATTTATTCATCACTCGGTTAACCTCCTTTGCAGTCAATTTAGCCAAGCGTGCTTCGTAAGTTTTATTCCACTGCATCGAGCGGTCTAAATCAAGATGAGATACTAGGGTACGAACCAGCTCTCTATCTTGAGCTCTGCTGACTTTTTTACCTTGGAGTAAACCTGATTTTGCACTATCAATTTCCTCATCGGTAAATCCATCTTTAAGCATTCTGGCGAGTTCTTCCTTAAAGCCAATTTCTATTTTGGTTAAGTTTTGAGGGGCACCTATCGCATAAGCGCCGATAGAAGTTCGACTATCGTATGAGTTTTGGCGAATAAATGAACCCGCACCATAACTCAAGCCGTCTTTTTGACGAAGACGAGTCGCCAAACGACTATTGAGGAATCCGCCGCCGAAGATATAGTTACCTAGCTCAAGTGCTGGTGCATCGTCAGAGTTATCTCCCAAAGGCAGTGACATAGTCGCGATAAAGACCGCATTTTCTTTGTCCGGCGTATTAAATTCTTTATCTTGAACTTTTAACTTAACATATGGCGTCGCGACACGTTTATAGGTTTCTTCGGTTTCCCAGTTGCCGTAAAGCTTTTCCAACTCGCTAGAAATCTGATCTTGGTCAAAATCGCCAATTACGCCGATCTGCATATGACCTGCACCGTAAAACCGTTGATGAAACTTCTTTAAGTCGTCCAGTTTAAGTTTTTCAACCCCAGCCAGGTCTTCTTCCAGAGTTGCCACATAAAGCGGATGGCCTTTTGGATAAGGATTCTGCTTGCGCGAATACTCTCTGAAAGCGATACTTTGTGGGTCTTGCATATTGCTTTCGATATCCACCTTCATGGTTGATTTATAAAGTTCGAATTCCTTGGGGTCAAATGCCGGATTTTTCAAAACATCGGTGGTTAATCTGAGTACCGCGTTGAGGTTTTCCTTGGTTGTTGTGATGCTTGCATAAGCGCCGGTTGCGCCACCGCCGATTCGAACGTTGGCTTTAAGTTTGTCGAACTCATCTTGTAATTGCTCACGATTATATTGCTGATTGCCACGCATCAACATAGAACCAACTGCATCACCGGTATCTTTTAAACCGTTGAGGCTTTGCTCATTACCCATGTCCATGCTTAATGTGACTACCACTGACTCGCCGCGAGTCTTCTTTGAAATCAGAGAGATCTTGGTGCCGTTACTTAAACGAGACAACTTGCTACGAGAATCGATATTATCAAACGATGGCTCGAACACTTCTCCTTGGGCGATAGCTGCTTTTCCTTTATAGCCTTTCAGCATATCGGAAACGCTAGCAACTGCTGGAATATCAACACGAGCGGGTTTTTCCGTTGGGATAAAGCGACCTGCAGTGCGGTTATTCTTTTGCAAATAAGTTTCGGCTACACGCTGTACATCAGCAGTAGTAACTTTTTCAATACGGTCACGGTGCAAGAAGTATAAACGCCAGTCGCCCATACCCAACCACTCACTGAGGTTCATTGCAATACGCTCAGATGAGTTAAAGGAGAGTTCGATATTCTTCAGAAGGTTTCGCTTAGCTCTTTCTACTTCTTCATCGGTGATCCCATGAGTTTTTACGCCTTCGATAATATTGAGCATTTTCTGGCTGGTCTTTTCAAGATCAAAAGCCTTGTCGACCTGAGCGGCAAAAATTGCCAGTCCTGGTTCCTGCCATTGAAAGTTAAATCCAAAAGTACGGCTGGCCAATTTGGCTTCAACCACCTGCTTGTGTAAACGTCCGCTTGGAGTATCTCCCAATATCTGAGAAAGGACCTCGATTGAGGCGTAATCAGGGTGCGATCCTGCTGGAATATGGTACATAGCTCCAAATAGCTGCATATCGCCGACACGTCTAACAGTGACGCTTTTCTCGCCGTCTTGTGCTGGTTCGGAGGTATACAGTGGGTTAATGACTCGAGTTGGTCTTGGAATAGGGCCAAAGTATTTTTTGATCCGCTTGAGCATATCTTTTTGCTCAAATTTACCGGCGACAATTAAAGTAGAATTGTCAGGTTGATAATATTTTTTATAAAAAGCTTTCAAGCGGTCGATAGGCACATTTTCTAAATCGGATTTCGCGCCAATTGTCGTCTTGCCATAGTTGTGCCACGAGAAAGCCGACGCCATCATGCGCTTTAATGTGACGCCAAATGGGCTATTTTCACCGCTTTCAAATTCGTTTCTAACTACAGTCATTTCACTATCTAGATCTTTCTTAGCGATGAATGAGTCGACCATTCTTGACGCTTCCATATCCAGCGCCCAATTAATATTCTCGTCGGTGGCAGAGAAAGTTTCAAAGTAGTTGGTACGGTCGGTCCATGTCGTTCCATTAGGGCGCGCGCCGTGAGAACTTAATTCTTTTGGGATGTCTTTGTGGGTTGGTGTGCCTTTAAATACTAAATGCTCTAATAAATGCGCCATACCCGTTTCGCCGTAATTCTCATGCTTTGAGCCGACGTGGTAGGTGATATTAACGGTAACCGTTTCTTTGGTCTGGTCAGGGAAGAGTAAAACTCTTAAACCGTTATCCAGCTGATATTCGGTGATCCCTTCAACAGAAGTAACTTTATGAGACTCAGCTTTTGCTGTGACAGCTGTTGAAGTGCTAACCGCAAGAAACGCCAGTGCACTGGCAGCCACCATGTGCTTGGCATGGTTTAAATTAAACATCTAATTCTCCTTTATATGTGTTTTTAAATATTAAACTTGATAAGTTAGAGCTAGCGAAACACAATATCTGAATTAGAAAAATGCTTCAGCATGAATAGGGTGATAGAAATATTTGGTTACATTTCAAATGATTTCATTTTCAGTGTGAGATGGCTAATTGCGATTAGACGCCTATGTTATGCTTATTTCTTTATCTTAAAACTGACTTTATGCTTAGTGCTAGATATAACCCAATACAAATAGCTGTTTTGCTTTTTTTATTGTTATTAAACGGCTGTGAAAATAACAAACTCAACCCCTTATCAGATGATGCGGTTATCTTAGCTTTTGGCGATAGTCTAACTTATGGCGTTGGTGCTAAAGGTAAAACATACCCGCAAGCATTAGAAGGTTTGTCAGGATATAAAGTGATAAACGCTGGAATTTCTGGCGAGACGACTTCGCAAGGTGTAAAACGTTTTCAGTTGATGTTAGATAAACACTCGCCTGAGCTGGTTATTTTGTTAGAAGGGGGGAATGATATTTTGAGAAATAATTCTGCCAAAACAACTAAACAAAATCTTGCGCGGATGATCGAGATGTCTCAGAAAAATGGTTCGCAATTAATTTTAATTGGTGTACCAAAGAAAAGTTTATTTTCTGATAGTGCAGCTTTTTATATTGAGTTGGCAGAACAATATAATTTAGTTTTTGATGAGGCTTTGTTGGCTGACTTACTCAGAAGTCCAAAAGATAAATCTGACGCCATTCACTTAAACTCTGCGGGATATCAAAAGCTAGCACAAGGTATATACCAGTTAATGCAAGATAATGGTGCAGTTAAATAAAAATAAACTGTATTTAAACCCGCTAGTCAGCTTGTTTTAACAAATTAGCTGGCGAGAATTGGTCGGTCAATACTTTTACTTGAGTATCCCAGTCAATTTCATTATCAAGGCGTTTCAATAGACGGCCAATATTCAACTTATAACGATTCATTTTTTTCTGAATGGCTTCATCAATAGATTTAGTCAAACTAAAATCCTCGCAGTTACACGCAAAAATTATTCGGTTTCCTTTGCTAGGTGATTGCAGAATTTGTAGTTGTTCAAATACAGACTGATAGGTTACAGACTCATGGTCGTACAATCGACTGCTACTGAATGTATTTGCACTCATTATTCCGTTTGGACTGAGTAATGCTTTGACTTCAGATAAGAATTCTTTTGTCATTAGGTGCTCTGGAATGTAATCTCCGTTAAAAGCGTCGAGAATAATCCAGTCAAATTTTTGTTTTTTCAATAAGGCACGCTTCACATATACACGGCCATCTTTAATCTCTGTTTTAACCTGTTCGTTTTCGTTATAAGAAAAGTATTCTCGAGCCAGTTTCACGACAACGGGATCAATATCTACATTGATGATTTCAGCATCAGGTGAAATATCATGCATTATGTTGGATAAAACACCGCCACCCAACCCAATAATTAAAATTCGTTTTGGTTTTGGCTTTACAGCGTATCCAGCCAATATTCCTTGTACATATTCAAAAACTAATCTGTTGGGATCTAACAAGTCAATACAGGCTTGATTGGTAACTCGTTTGCGTCGGGTTTCAAAGCGCATGCAACGTACATCAGCTTCTTCAGTTATCACTACGTTGCGATAAATCGAACGTTCTTTACGAATTTCCTTCGCCTGAGAATAGCAACAAATAATAGATAATAATAAAAGTAAAGCAGATCGTTTCATATTAATTCTCGATTGGATTATTTTGTTCTAAATACGAAATAATTAGTGCCATACAACCTGCAACCATTAAAATAGAAAATGTTAACCAGAGGATTTGATCTATTTCCATCCACAGAACGAAGTAAAAAGAAGTCATAATGGTGCCAATGGCACTACCTAGAGTAGACACAAAATAAAGAAAGCCTGCGGTTTGTCCAGACGATTCAGCAGAAATAGTTAGAATGCGAACTGAATAAGGCGCGATCATACCCATGATAATACTCGGAACCAAAAATACAAATGTTGACGCGACTAAAGACCCATAGCGAGGATCCTCAATTCGTTCAAATACAAACTCTAAAATATTCTGAGAAAAATAAATCGTTGGCAGTAGTGTTAAAGCGGCAAAAATAAATATTCCAGCAAACTTGTTAATACTTGGTTGATAAAGTGAGAGGCGTCCGCCACTTAAATAACCAATCGAAAGCGCCAACATGAACACTGTAATAATACTGCCCCATACGTAAACGCTGCTACCAAAATAAGGCGCTAACATCTTTCCACCTAGTAGTTCGAAACACATGATCGAGAAGCCTGCACAAAAAGCGAGCAACAAAATAACAAATCTTTTCATTTATTTTTCTAATTGTTTTTAAATGTGGTTTAAGATAGCGTGGATAATTACTCAGGGCAATAGTCAAACAGGTTGATTGTCTTTATTTTTATTCATTTCAACTTAAACAGTAGAGTCAAAGAATGCGCCGCGCCGATAGACTATTTCAAATCACTCAGATACTTCGTAATCGGCGGACGGTTACGGCTAAACAATTGGCTGAAAGGTTAGAAGTTTCAGAAAGGACGATCTATCGAGATATCCAAGACTTGAGCTTGTCTGGTGTACCTGTTGAAGGCGAAACCGGTGTTGGATACATGCTCAGGCATTCACTTGATATTCCGCCGATTATGTTTGATGCAGATGAGTTGGAGTCGCTAATGCTCGGCGTTAAAATGATTACTGCTTGGTCTGGAAATGAATTGGCAAAATCGGCACGCTCTGCTTTAGACAAAATTGAAGCGGTATTGCCGCAAGAACTCAAGAAAAATATTGAATCGAGTAAGTTGTTTGTTCCTAAATTTGTTATCGACAAGAAACACAAAACTAATTTTGAACAATTGCGCCAAGCAATTAATGGAAAAAACGAAATTAAAATCATTTACCACAAACTTGATGATGATCAATCGTCAAGAGTATTGTCACCATTAGGTTTATATTATTGGGGTAAAGTTTGGACACTGGTTGCTTGGTGTCAATTAAGGGAGGCTTTTCGTGTTTTTAGAGTTGATAGAATCATAATGCTTGAACTAACTGGTGAAAAAATAAAATTCATCAAGGGGCAGTCTTTAGATGATTACACGGCGATTCAAAAAGAACTTTATCAAGATAAAGCGGACTGGGATGAAAAGCAGAATTACCAAACATAGTCTGCTATTTTTAACTTAAAACCTTCATGACTAGCAACAAACCCAAGGCTCTCATAAAATCGAATTGCATCGGGTCTTTGTTTATCTGAAGTGAGTTGAACCAAGTTACAGTTTCTTTCTTTAGCTCGATTAATCGCCCATTTAAGAATCTCTGAACCTAGTCCTTTTCCACGAAATTCACTATGTATTCTGACCCCTTCTATCAAGCAACGCCAAGAGCCAGTATGAGTTAAATATGGAATAAACGTAAGTTGTAACATGCCGACGGTATTTTCATCGCTTAATACAATAATAAGTTCGTTATTCGGATCATTGCTGATTTGTTCAAAAGCTGAGTAATAGGATTGGTTAACTGGATGTGAAGTATCCTCTCTTAAAGCTCCTAGCTCGTCATCAGCCAACAATGAAACTAGAGACGTGAGATCTTTTTTTCTTGCGTGTTGAAATTGTAACTTCAAAATATACCCTCTGGGAAAGGACAAGTTAATTTCTAGCAATAGATTTTAGTTGCCAATTATTCAAATTGTAAACTGCATAATCCTTTGTTTTTAATAAATAAACCAGCTCATTATTAGCATTTTTCAAGACCTTTACTATATTTAGCTGAGAAAACAGATTTTCAAACCTCAGTGAATATCAATAAAAGGGGAAAAAATGAATATTCAAACGGTCCAAAAAAATCAAAAAACAAGAAAGAAGCCTGCGCATTCGTTTCTACTAAAATCGTCTTTAGCTCTATTGGTGAGCTTTTCAACTAATGCATTTTCCTCGGATGAAGACGATGAAATGGCCGACATTTCACTTGAAGATTTACTCAATATCGAAGTTACTGTGGCGTCAAACTTCGCCGAAACAGAATTAGAGGTGGGCTCAACGGTTGAAGCTATTTTTGACAGTCAATGGCGAGATTATGGCGCAAAAAATGTGGGAGAGGCAATTGGACACTTGCCTAGCACAATGGTATATCCCACCGCATGGGGCGGTTCTGCAGTCGCGATCAGAGGATATGCTTCAAACTTATCTGTCAGGGGGATCGCTACGGTTTTAGATGGGATCCCAATGAATAACTTAAGAACTGGGAGTGCGCTTTATGAAATAAGAGGTTATACGCTTCCGAGTTTTAATCGAATAGAGATGATCCGTGGACCTGGCTCAGCACTTTATGGATCTGATGCTTTTCACGGTGTCTTGTCTTTGAAAACTTATCAATCGGAAGAAGATAATCTTGAATTCGATGCTAATTTTTCAAGTGAAGGCTACAAAGACACAAGCCTCAACTTTACCAGAATAATTAGTGATGGAGTCGCTTTTAATTCCAGTGTTACTGCTATTGACCAGGGGGCACAAGATATTCCTTATAGCTATACCAATCCATTCACCGCAACCGTAGAGTCGTCAGACCGAGATAATAGTTATGATGCTTATATGGCTATTGCCAAACTTAATGTAGAACATTCAGATACTTTAAAAAGCAGCTACGGTGTTTACTTCAAAGGCCACGACTCAGAAGAAAGTATTAGTGGCGGACGCAATTTTACGCCATTCAGTATTTTTATTAATAGAGATATTACTCATGGCTCGGACGACCTATCTGCTTTTAAGGCTGCATTAGAAGTTAATTATGAGGACGATATTACTCTTGAAGCAAAAGCATTTCATTGGAATATAGAAACTTCGAATTTTTCAGACTTAACAACTCTAGGGCAAAGTGGGCAAATAGCTGATGGAGAAGAAGAAAATACTGGAATTGATGTTATTTTAAAGCAACCAGATAATGCTTGGAATACACAATGGACAGTTGGTTTAAGCTATAAAAAAGCAGAGATCACAAAAGGGATGAATACTTTTATCGATGATAGCGGTAACACTTTAGCTATTTCAGAGGATGGTTTAGTTGGCTTCGACCGTAATGTAAAAAGTTTTATATTTTCTGCAAAGTCTAAATTTCTTGATGATAGCTTACAAATTGTTTATGGAGGGCGAGTCGATGAATATTCGGACTTTGGCAATCAGACCACACCAAGAGTTGGCGCAATTTATCTGCCTTCGGAAAATCAGTCTTTCAAGCTGTTATATGGTGAAGCATTTAGGGCACCGATTGCCTCTGAGTTGTTGGGCGGCGGATTACTCATAGGTAATTTAGATCTTAAACCAGAGTTAGTTGAAACATCAGAACTTATTTATATGTATCAAGGAGATTTTTGGAAGCTTAATCTCACACTGTTTCAAAGTGACTGGGCAGATGGCATTATTTTATTGCCAAGTGAGATGCAAGGGTTCAGTGAATATACCAATGTTGGCCAAAATGAATCTGATGGTGTAGAGGTGACTTACAGAGGCTCTTTAAATAATTGGCGTTGGGATATAAGTGCTTCATTTGTGAGTAGTAAAGCAATTACTGATAGTGGTTCAGCTGACTACGTTGCCTTTCCAGAAAAAATTTATAACATTAACTTTGGTTATCACTTTGAATCGAACAATCTTGACCTCTATGTTACTAACCGGATCCAGCAAGATACAAAAGCAGGTCCAATAACGGCCAATGTACCGGAGCCTGATGATTTAAGTAATTATTCTACAACGGATATTACGTTAGATTGGCAGATAAACTCTAATTGGAATATACAAACCGGAATTAGAAATGCCTTTGATAAATCAAACTACATTCCTGGTGTTTGGGGAAATGAGAATGGTGTCTTGACTTTAGGTCGTGATTTTCAACTGAGTTTCTCTTACAAAATGTAGAAATTGCTAATATTTGATACAGTCAAATGAAAACGTTCTTTGACTGTATCTTTTTATTTTATTAGAACTATCGCAACAGCAATGATCATCAAAATAGCAAAGATAACTCTCATCAATCTTGCAGATTTTGGCTTTTCAAATAAAGGCCTTAATTGACCACCTAAGTACAACCAAATGACATCAACAAACGCTGCAACAATTAAACAAACCAAACCAGTAACAGCAGAAGCGGTTATCGAATTTGAAAAAGGTAATATAAATTGAGAGAAAATAGCCAAAAAAGCGGCGTAAGCTTTTGGGTTCAATAAATTGAGAATAAATCCGTCACGAAAGCGAGGCGGGGATTGTGTCGACTTATCTGAGCTGTCAAGGGTTGGCGCGATAGCAATTTTATAGGCTATAAATATAATATATAAAGCACCGGCGAGTTGAACGCTAAATCTAGCGCTAGGCACCGCAGCGAAAAAAGCAGCTAAACCAACGGTGGCACCGATGATTGCCGCCGATAACCCCGCTAAAATACCGAATAAAAATGGAAGTCCTTGCCTTACACCAAAAGTTGCACCGGTGGCAGCTAAGGCTAATGGCGCGGGTCCCGGGGAGCCAAACAATAATGCTGTGGTGGTGATTAATGTGACTAGGGATTCAAACAACCTACTGCTCCTATTTTGAGCGGGCTAGTTTAATCTAAACAGCTTAACTCGAACAGTTAATTTAAATCTTTTCACGACTGTAGTTTATAGCTCAGTTTTTTTCTTTAAATGAATATTTAACCCGAGCTGAGGTTATTTAAGATGGAGAGTTAAATGCTCGCAATTTATATTTTATACAAGCAGTAAAAAGCAGGGTGATTTGAGGCAGATAGCTGTAGGACGGAAATACAAAATATATTCCATCCCACAGTTAATTTCACAATATTATTCTGATGCTTAAGTCCGGTTACGTCCCATCTCATCGTGGCTGCTAACCCAGTCACCGGCGATGACCGCGCAACCCAATGAAATATCACCAGCAAGAACAGTTGCAGCAACTATTTCAGCAAATTTATTGGCTTTACCTGCGCCGTAGCAATCCATTACTTCTAAGCATTCTTTTTGAGTGGGCAAGCCAGTACCGCCGCCATAAGTGGCACAAATGAGAGAAGGCAAAGTGACAGCCATATAAAAATCATCGTTATCTAATAATTCACCAGATAACAACCCAGCGTGAGACTCAACCACATTGGCTTCGTCTTGTCCGGTGCGGCAAAAATTGGAGCAATAACATTGGCCGAATGAGGTCCGTTATTGGCAGGGCCCCCCATCATTGCGCCCGTTTTTGCAAGAACCGTCGCTCTGGCTTACCGT
>Ga0114899_1001867_pt1 | contig 11760 bp, 9 predicted proteins | sample MalvireepMed_215_FD_83497 | JGI IMG/M metagenome (GOLD analysis project Ga0114899, IMG submission 83497) | Marine viral communities from the Global Malaspina Expedition - Malaspina viral metaG DeepMed_215 | ecosystem: Environmental > Aquatic > Marine > Oceanic | place: Mediterranean Sea... | reverse complement strand
GTACTTCGTGCTCCGTCCACCTTAGTCCAGTCTGCATCAGCGTCCTTCTTATGAATGTAGCTAGACGGCACATCGGATGCCGTGTAGCTCCCACTCGAACCTGCGTCATCAGTCCATCGGGGGACATACGTCGCTTCCTTGTAGATCACCCCGTTGCGATAAATAGAGGTGACAGCGAATGGTTCGGTCCCGATAGTCCACCTCTTGTTGGTGTAGTCCCAGGAATACACGTCCCGGCCTATAAATGCCCAGACCTCACTGCCGACAATAGCGAACCCGGTGGGGTTATACGTGTTAGGGTTGGAGGTAACCGTGGTTGTCTGGAGGTCATACGCCAGCTTTAGCTTGCCCTCTTCACTGGAGTTGATCTTAACTGCTGTAGCCAACTGACGGGGATGCTCCCGATAGGTCTGACCCCCTATGCCCACCCGCCAGTCTTCCTGGTGCCATACCATTTCCACCGTAGGGTCATAAGATGCATGGGTAACCTCACCCTGAATCTGCCGTTCGGCGATAGTACGGAAGCTCTGCATTGAGTAGTTCCGACGCCCGTTCTTGCTGCGCCACAACATATAGCCCCTCTTGGTAGTCCCGTCTGTGGAGGCTATCGTTATGTCATGTGATACACCAGCCGTAGCCACTATCTGGTCTCCTGGAAGACCAGATACCGCCCCGAAGAATCTTCTTCCACCGCATACCCGCGCCACGTATCCACTGTTGGGCTCGACATCCCATTCCCAAGACGTGCCATGAGTCTCCTCGTAGCAAGATCCCAACGCTCACTCTGTTCCTGGAATCGGGCCACAAGTGACTGAGAGACATTAGTGCCTAGAGACTGGAACATCCACATAAGCGCATAGGAGGTGATGACCCCGGCCCACTCTTCTCCCACTTCCATCGTGCCACTGTCAGTAGTGGGACGGCTCAACATCCCTTTACCTGTCAGCTTGAGCCTATGCCCGGACATAAGTGCCCCTAGTGGTAGGAACACACCAGTCCCCCTGCTAATACGAGCTTGTTGCTCAACCCTGAAGGGACCCCTGCGTATGGCACTGGGGATGGTGTACTTATGAACAGGGTCTATGTAGGCGAACATATTGTCAAAATATACTGTCTGTCCCGCTGATACCTCGCACCTACACGTCATCTCCGTGGCACCACTTGGGATCGCCGCAGAGACATACATGGTATCAGGGTCCTCCCACTCATCATCCCCGGCATGATAGGAACCGCTAGTGTAGGTTGATCCATCGAATGTGACCTGTAGACGGGCTGCGCTGGCAGCACTGGCCCATACCCAACCCTTGAAGTGAAGTGTCTTGCCCTCCACGTCGTTGATGTTCACTGCGGTGAATAGGTTCTGATCAAGGGCATCAATGGCACCACTCGCCGCAATCAACTTGGCACTCTGGTCACCGTGTACTACCCTGCTGGTCTCAGCACTTAATGTAGGCGATCCTATCGCTGTCCAATTAGTGAACGCTGAACTTGCGAAGGTCTCAAAGTCGCTGTTCGACAGGAGGTCATCTACCACGAGTGTCTCATCTACGAGTGATAGATATAAGTCCGGGAACAGCTCCTCAGCAGCTCTTGTTATGGAATCTAGCTTTACAACAGGGTCATAACGGTGCAACTCGTAGGTCACACTGCTTGCTACCTGGTTTGAGAATGCCTGGCCTACTGTTAGGGTGGTACTGGACTGGGTATATATGCTTATACGTCTGACTTCCCCGTTATTGGCACCAGAGGTTATGCGGACGTACCATCCCAGACAGAAGTCATCATCTCCGCCCCCAGCAAGGTTTACCAGTCCTGTATCGATAAGTGTAGTGCCACCACTGTTCCCTGTACCAGATGTAGTAAGGCTCTGCCAGTCCCCTATGGACGCGCTCATCCTCTCCAGCAGGGCTACCCTGGTGGTAGTATTAGCCGCCATACTGCATACCCCTAATAACCGACAGCTATGGCAGTAGCTGTTGGATGGGTTAGGTTACAACTAGCTGTCACAAGTGCGCTTATGTAGGCCCTCTTCTCTGTATTGGTCATGGCACGGCGTGTCGGAGCAGCAACAACAACTTCACCAGCGGCGTTTACTACTTCCGCACCTTCTCTGTACTGTGAACTAGGCACTACGTGCTGCTCTACAGCGGATACCCAGCCGCGGACATTGAAGATATGAGAGGCAGAGCCATCCTCGTGGTCCACCGTACCTGTAGCCAGTAACCGATCATCGTTAGCATGTGTAGCTGCGACGTTGGTTAGTATCATTATTCCTCCACTCCCCAGACTAGTCCCGAGACAGCCCCTGACCCGGGGCCATTCACTGTTAAGACATTATCGGCAGAGGCACTCAGTATGCCCTGTGGGCCAAGGTCGATGTGCGTCATGGGCCCCTCTGCTGGTCCATTCCAGACAGCTATCACTGTACTAGTGCCATCCTTGATCTCACCAACACCAGCAGCGCCACTAACCAATGCATATCCTAGTAAGCGGAACTTCTTACCCGATGCAGGTGTCCATGCTGACACATCCCCCCCACTACCTGCCCCATTAACAGCCTTAAATACATTCGGGACAAAGTGATCCGTGCCATCAGTAGGGTTAACCATCTTCACGGCCTGAGCGCCGAACTGGTCAAAGAACGCGTCCACCATGTCGGCGTCCGCTACTGCTGAGGGGGTGCCGGTGTAAGCCCTACCACCGATTTTCACGGGGTTGCCCGACTGGGCGGAGTCATGGGCTATGGAACCTTCCATGAATTTCGTGCCCAGGAACTGCGCTACATCATGTTGGTCAAAGAATGCGCCATGCACAGTTGCAGATACGGAACCCTGTCTGATAAACTGGGCCTTCTCGATGCTCCCCTCTCCGACCAGTACCATACCCCTACCGATATCAATGGGGAACCCGACGGATGCCGTGGGGGCCGTGCCATCACCGCGCCAGTTGATAGGGGCGGTTTCTACGATAATGACAGCAGCCTTTGCTTGGTTGATCGTTGCCTTCGTAAAACTAACGGCTGTAGCAGCAACGGTCAGTGCTTCGTATGCAATCATTTGTGCCATAATGTTCTCTCTCCTTATGGCCTAGTGATATAGGGTTAAGCTCGTTTCCTAGTTCTCCTTCGCCTATCTATTTTCTTAGGGGCAACGTACAGAGGGGGCTGTTCCTCCGATGGGGAGGCTCCAGGACTATCCGGGGCGGGTATGCGGCCATTACTGCCACCGATGCTTGCTATAAGAGACCGTTGCAACTCCCTGTCTTCTTCCCTCTCGACTCTCCGTGCTTCTACGTCATCACGCTCGTACATATCCTGTATGCTGCGCCACTCTACAGGGTGCGTTCCTAGCATGTGCATATTGACTTGGTGCCCGTTAGCTAGATTGTTCTTGGTGCAAACAGTCACAACCCCCAACTCATCTAATCTGTTACGCAGGGGGTGTTTTGTGTGCAGCAGGCACAAGAAGGTACCAGTTGCAGGGGTTGGTACTGCCGAATGTTTAGCGCAGTTCCCTATGGGTGGCCGCTCCTTACTGGCGGTAAATGCCAAGCATCCATCCGACAGTTTCTTCTCGGTAAGCTGCATGTTGAGCATATTCCTATTGACAGGGGAACTCCGTCCCGTTTCCATGTTATATACCACGACCCAACCAGCATCTACGACCTCAGCGACCTTGATATCAACGCCTAACGACGAGTCTGCCTTATGTAACATCTCACCTGGGACTATGCCTATAGCCATATCATTACCTCTGTATTCTTATTGCGGGGCCGAACACACTTTGATGCTTCATCCGCTTCTCAGCCTCTTCTAACTGATTGAACCATTTAGTCCATAGATCACTTTCCGGGTGCAACTCCGTTGTAACCGTCTCATCACGGTGCATATCTGCAATTTCCCGCAGCTCTGCGACCGTGTTGTAAATCTCGATGTTCCCGGTACTAGGATCAGTCAGCCCCCCACGTACTCGAAATTGGTTAACATTGAAGGCATTCGCTGATCCCATTTCCCTTTTGTACTGTGCCAAGCCATCGTTACGCACCACGGTGAGTAGTTCATAGCGACGTAGACCAGTCCCATTCGGAGAATCTAAGTTCAACTCTTCTAGGTAATAGCATGGCTCGTCCTGCCAGATGCCAAGCTCACGATCCAATAGCCTGCTACTCTTCGGGAAAAATAACCCCATCATTGACTACTATTAAGCATATTTATTGTGGCGGTTGATAGGCTCAACCGCCAAAGCCTATTCCGTGGTTATCTCTAGACTGACCAGTCCCTGTAGCCTCGTGCGTGGAAGTAGTCCACCTCAAGAGTGCTTGCCGCACTGCTTCGGTTCTCTATCATCAACACGGCATAGAACTTATCCCCAGCCGTGATTGCGGACGCAATGGTATCAATAAGAATCTCGTCATGGTAGATACGGGCCGTTGCGTCAGGCCCAATCTCTACCCTTACGATCTCCCACTCATCATTTACTGCGTCACCGGAACTGTTGTCATCCTCACCGTTAGCACTGGCATTGGAAGACACTGACCCACCGTCACCGGCAAGGGCCTTCCACCTATTAGTGGTAGCGTCAGGGTCCCACACACACCCTACCATACCACCAGAACCATTGTAGGTCATGGTAGCGGTATCAAACTCAGCAGGCATGACTGGGGTGCCAAGGGCTAGGGTCTCCGTAAATCCACAATAAATGGCCCCGGTAGTCACAGCAGCCTGCTTAAAGCGAGCCTCCATGATGACCCCACCATCGGTTGGCCTGAAGGTCCCTGCGAACAAGGCAGCGTTGTCATTATCCGCAGTGTCAGTAGTTATTGCCAGTACACCACCAGGTTCATCTATCGTCCACTCAAAACTGCCCTCATTGACGGACACGAATCCGAGGTTGCCGACCTTGACGGTCCCTGTACCCCAAGTAAGGTCATTATCGGGACCTAGAAAATCGTCCCAAACTTCAATTACTCCATATTCTGACTGTGGCATTTAACATTCTCCTTAAGAAACATTTTATCATACACACGAGCCCCGGCTCTATTTCTAGTCCGAGACGCCATAAAATAGGCGCACGATACTAATCACCCTCACTTAGGAAGTGGGAGCGGTAGCATCCGCGATAATGCCATATAGCCATATGCCAGACTTGCGTTCACCATAGGCGTACTCTCCCCTGACATACATTATGGTGCCACCACCACCCCATCCCTCTTTTCTCTCGGTAGAGGACCAGGGAGTCTTGCCTTGTACCAGAACAATGCCCTTCTGGGCAAATACCCCACCATAGGCATCATCTGCCGAGTCTACTTGAATATTCCCGTCCTAAAAGACCTGGGCACCAGAAATGCTGCCCTTGAACCCCTCAGCAAATACCCTGGCCGTCAAGCCCTCCGGGGTTGGGTACGTACCAGTCTGAGTCGGTCCTGCGATCTTATCGTAAATGTCCTTAATGTGGTTACCGTGTAGGACAGCACGAATGGGAGGAAGACCAGGCTCAGTGCTGTTACTGGTGATGCGTGTGGATGCTGCCGAAATATAGCCAGGAATGAAGGCATTGCCAGCGGCAGACAACACGGTACTGGCGCTGGAAAAGAGTGCCAGACCATCGAGGTCAATCTTCCTGACAATGGCATTCATTGCCACACTGCCCATCTGGGCAAGGGTCTTCTTGTTTACCTGCCTACCAACAACGTCAGTGACAAAGTTGCTTATACTAACCATCGTCGGTTTGATCGTGCGAAGGGTGTCCTGAAACTGCTGCGGGTTATCCTCACGGCTGGTTTCGCTAATCGCCGTAGCGGACTGCTTCTCGATGTCCACTTCCCTCCAGGATGTCCCCGTGCCTTGCTCAAGGGTCTGCCTGTCCACGAGTTGGGACATAACACCCTCGAACTCATTAACTTGGATAGCTGACGCCACGACAGTGTCAAGGCTGTCAGATAATGCATCTGTAACTGTATCACCAGTTGCCATGTCGATCTCTCCTTACCTTGAATTACTAGGTTATATATAACCTAGTTTGATCCCCAGGTTTCGATGCTCATTCGGGGACATTGATAATTTACCAGCACCAATAGCGTCCCATTTCTGCTCATCAGACATTGAACCTCCACCGGAGGTACGTCCTACTGAGTTGTCATGGGAGGCAGACGCGGTACGTTCTTTATCGGCTTCCTCACGGTCAGCGGTGTTTACCAGGCCCTGCATACGGAGTTGTACCTTCAGCGCCTCATTGACGGCTTCCTTGTAGAAGATACCATCTCCAGTCCTACCTGCCTGACGGAATAACACCCTGACAGTCTCAAGCTCCGGTGCGGCCTCGGGGTCTAGTTTCAAGTGTTCAGCGATACCCAGTATCTCGGTCTCGGCTTCACTGGCAACGCTCTGAGCTGCCCTCTGTTCCCTACCTTGTATAACAGTCTGCTGGTCCTTAGCGAACTCTTCCGCAAGAGCCTCGTTCTCGCCAGATGCCAGGGCCTCAGCTATACGCCCTTGTTGCCGTAAGATTAAGTCCTGGTTCGTTGCTATCTGCTTCATCCACTCGTCTCGGTCCGCATCCTTGGCATACTTGATCTTCTGGCTTCGGAGGTTATCTGCTTGTCTCCGGTTCTCCTCCTCCACCGTCGTGAGTTGGGCGGTTAGCTCATCAACCCGAGTCTTGTAGTCCTGCTCCGAATCCTGGTCAGACCTTAACGGGGCCTCCTGCTGTACAGTAGGAGTAGACCCGTTTGAGGGCTGTTGTTCCAGTCCTTCAGTGTCTGCTACTTGTTCTGCCATGTTCCTATCCTTTCGCGGGGAACCCCTGACTGTGCAGGGTTGTCCCCATAAGGGTGTAGTATCCCAGGTTGTTGCCCGTATACCCACCTATACCATACTTAGTAGATATGTGTCAAATGATACCCTCAGCGAGGGTATAATTGATGATATAGCTGTTCCTGCTCGTAGGTTACTCCACGTTTCTGGTACCATCTTACCAGCAGCAAGCCAGCATCCGCATTCTCCGCCATCCATGCTTCACGCTCTCTATCCCTGTAATCCCACGTTCCGTCTACATACCTACGCAAGTGTTGTTTTCTGGTACTAGAGGTCGTTGAAGCGATATATTCAGTCCATAGTTCTGCACGAGTGACATCTTTGCCGTCAACTCTGACAATGCTTTGTAATTTGGGAAATTTCTCTACATAATCTTTACCAATCTTAAAATAAGGCTCCAGGACCTTCTTGGCCTCGCTGAATTCCGTAGTCCTGGGAGGAACCACACGAACATTGGAGTTGGTATCTACATAACTCTGCTGCTCATTAGTCCACCTTGCCTCTGCGGCACTCATTTCTTCGCTGACCTGTTCCCAATTTATATTACCCAATTCGTCCTTGGCATCGTCATATATTTGGTAATGCTCCGCAAGTGCCCTGTCATTCGGGTCTACCGGCAACTCTCTATCTTCCTGGTATAGCCCGTATGTTTTATGTATTCCCTGAATCGTTATGGCGGTGTCGTTGTTTATTTGGGCAAGTGCCCTCCTATAATCTACCGGTGACCAGCTTTCTTCTTGAAGATATTCATCCTCTATTATCTGCATCCGCGTATATGCATCTAGTCTGATCGCTTCTACTTCCCTGGCAGCTTTCCCCTTGTCCCCCCTCATGCGTTCAAGAGACATCTTATACAGATTAGGAAACCGGCTATTCATTATAGCCTTGTTTTTCGGCGAAGCATCGTTATAAGACTCTCCGGTAGGGTTAATATCCTCTTGATGCCGATAGAGAATATCACGCTGGGCAGAAGGAGAAGCCCGTCCCTGGAAGCCTAGAAGTGCTAAGAATGCCTCCGGTCTATTCTCGGTTAACCCTTCCCCTATCTCCTTAGCGGATATAGGAGCCATTATGTCTTTAACAACACCAAGAACGCCTAGGGGTGTCTTAGGAGATATACCCCCCTGAAAATGCTCATACTCCCCCGTAATCGCATACTGCCCGATTACGTTGGCTAGACTTGTCGGGATGCCCTGTTTACCCAAAAAGAAATTTTTAAGCTCATCGGCAGACTTCTTAACGGCTGCATCAAATGTCTTCGTCCCTCTAGTCACCTCTGACATTGTATAGCCCACACGGGCCATAGTACGCATGTAGGTGAAAAAAGGACCAAAGACATTATGATAGCTCTTGTTAATTGGGAACTGCATCCAGTCAGGTGCATACGGATCATCTACATTAATCATCTTGCCTGTTATTGCATAGTTAATGCCAATTTCCATAGCAAGGCCACCAAGAATCATCGACCCTACTGCCTTTCTTGCTTGATCACCACCAGGGCCCTTAGTAAAGCTCTGAGCAAGAAGGCCCACATTGGCCCTAAAGAAACGAGGCGCAAATACTAAAACTGCCTCGAAGGTCTGCTGCGATGGAGTAGCACCCAGGATGGCATACGATTCTGTTCCCAGAGACCTTCTAATTGCAGTACTCATGCTAACAAGGTGTTCTACGGATTTGCCGCCACGGGCAGCTTTATATAGCTCTGTCTGTCCAGTAAGAATGAACCACTCAAACCCTCTGTTAAAAGAACGGAACGCACCCCCCACTAAAGGTATTTTTGTTGGGATACTAGCCATACCACCCCGGGAAAAGAGGAACTCCGTTGGTGCCTGGATAGCACCCATCCGTATTCCTTCATCAATGACATCCCAGTTCTTTGCAATATAGGAATCGGGCGTCTTCAGAAGACCTACGACAGCCTGACGTTGGGCTCTCCACCATGCTACCTGGTTCCTATAAAACAATGTAGTACCTTGGATACCACCGGCAGCTAGGTCTGCGGTTGTTAGCGTAGTACGGATTAGTTGACTTGCATCTCGTATCATTGGGGGAACCCACACGTTCCGGGACGTATCAGTGATACCTAGGAATGCCCTTGCTTCCTTCTCTAATTCCTGTGGCACAATGTAATGCTCGCCGAGGAGGACTGTTTTCCCACGTTCTGCCTTCCCCTCCACTTTCTTTAGGGCTGCGCTTGCATCAATTACACTCTTATTGGCCTCTCTCAATGCCGCATATGTGGACGGGTTATCGTTATTGGCATTTGCCTTCAAGGCAATAGCCAACTGTGCCTCCGCATCCTCTAAGACATCCTCTGCCAATCCTATTCTACGTGTTTTATCTAACGGTACTGTCGTTATGCCCTCTATCTTGAGTAGTTCTTTCTTGCCTTCTGCCTCAGCGATAGTAGATAGGCCAGCTTCCAGTCTGGCTTCAAGACGAACCCACGGGTTTGTTTCATACACATATCCCGCCTGGAGAGCCTCCTCGACAGTAGCAAACACCCTCTCAAGGGTATGCCCCTTCCTAGATCCACTAACTGGTTGGACTCCGAATAGCTTCTCGATAAAAGAAGCACCCTTACTGATATCCTTCGGTGACTTAATAACTATGCGGTGCCAGTAAGCATCCCCCAAGTCACCGATCTTGACACCAGCCTCTTTGGCCTGCTTAAGCATTACTCTTTGCATGTCCTGGCCTGTTTGTATAACAGCTCGCTGCTTCGGAGTTAGCTCGTATAGTTCAGGGTGTTCCAAGAGATCATCCAGTGTCTGAAAAGAAGGACTCTTGGATGTGACCATTCCAGGTGTACCTGCGACTGGCTTAACATTAATGGCCCGCCAGATGTCATCTTTCCCCTGCTTGAAGCCCAGAACAGTGGTAGCGTGGTGCTTCCATGCGCTTACAGCGTTCCGTACACGAGACTTTTCTGTATCAAGCCATACGTCCTTCATGACTTGTAACCACTTCACCGGGTTGTCCCGTGCCATCTCAGCAGGATTCCAAAAACCGACAACCTGCTTAACTCCCGGCATATCACGTAGATATGCCATTGTTGGTGTATCTGCGCCTAGCAGTCTTGTGCCTGGAGCGAGAAACGGCTCGGGCACATAAGCTCCTCCAGAAGACGAGAAAATAGCCCCAGTCTGGTTATTAATGGGTGGGGGTAGATCACCAAAAGCATCTCTAACCCGTTCAACATCCGTCTGCGTAGCTCCTGTAAAAGAATCTGGTTCAGACCCAGGTATAGTAGTATCTGCGGCACTAGGGTAGCGACCAGCCCCTGTACTAGGCAGAACTTCATCGGCCATCATAAAGGCTTGTTCGCGCGTGGTAGGGGAAAGTGGAATTAGGACAGAACCTTCTGGTTGCCCCCTCAGTGTTAGCTTGATGTGATCGCGGACACCCCTCCCCGCTTGCCTCAGCTCTATATCAGATCGATTAGGAAACAGATCCCTCAACCAGTCCATATAGGACTCATCGCGGGCAGACTTACTCGGCTGGGAAACTATAAAAAATGCCTTATCCACATCACTCTCAAATTGTGGTGTGTACTGACGCTGACCCATATTGTATCTTGGCTTGGCACCTACAAGATTCGTCGGCAACTGGGCTGAGACAATTGGGCCAATATCAGGATCTACCCTAGCACTAGGTGGAACACCTTCCGTTGCCATCGGTGGACGGGTAACGTCTACTTCACGAGAAATAGCACGGCCCCCGGGGAGAGGAGGACTAACCTCGGGGGCCGCGCCGGTAGCTATCTCTATCCGCTGTGCAGCATCGCCAAATCTTTCGGTATCTGCTATCCCAGAAACATCAATGGGTGGTCTAGTCTTACTATCTAAGTTGCCGAGGAATTTATTGAATGCATTAGGGTCACTACCACTTACAAGAGTTGCATGAATCATGCCCTGAGCATCTGCGACATCTAGCTGCTTGCCCACGAGACGCAACGCTTCCGTCCCATACCCAAATAGGGGAGTACCAATGTCAGCATCTCGAAAACGAGCCCTGTCGAACTGTATTCCGTCAGGGCCACGTATTATGCCGTCAACCGGTGTCCATTGGCCCCCATCACCACTACTGCGACGATAAAAGCCCTGTCTGATACCATCAGACCCCTCTATTACCAATACTTGGTGCTTAACCACATCCTCGCCGACAAAGCTAGATACCTCCATAACATCATCACTGATTCTGACACCGCCGCCGATATCCTTGGTAAACCCCGATCCCATATATTGGATTGGGCGTCTACTCATAGCGTCTTTCACATAGCGTTGGTACTCGAACTCTTTGAGCTGCTGCACGAATGTCTTCGGATCGGGCGAATCTATGACCAGTTTCTCTATAACTTCCTCCGCATTCTTGCCAATTCTCCCACCTGCCGTCCAAGTACCGTCTATCTGCTCCTTAACCGTAATACCTATATCATAGAAGTCTACTTCCTCACGTTGGATTATGCCTCGTTTACCTCCACCTCTTGGTACAGATACTTCCCTTACCCGACTCCCGCCCCATGGGAAGAAGGTGCCAGATACGTCCGTATCATATAAGGCAACCTCATCAGGAGTCTTGCTGCTGATCTTTCGTGCCGATTGCATAGCTTTGCCAAAGTTCTGCAATCTCGTGGCAACTTTTGCAAGCCCAGGAACCTTCGTGGCAGCTCTTACAACCGAAGGTATAGATCCCCATACTCCAGCTACCGCCATAGGGTCTCCTAGTATGGCAGCTATTAGCTGTTCGCTGATAGGTCTATCTTTATATATCTTAGCTAGTGTCCGTGCTGTCTCATTTGCCGTTTTCTTCTTACCTACATAGGCATTAATAGCCTGTATCGTTGCCGTCCCCTCCTTTGTCGGCCCCGCCCCGAAGATTTGCTTACCCATCTCAATCATTGTCCCACCGGTGGCTTCGGAATAAGCATCAAAGGCCAGCATCAGTGG
>Ga0114899_1001865_pt1 | contig 11761 bp, 11 predicted proteins | sample MalvireepMed_215_FD_83497 | JGI IMG/M metagenome (GOLD analysis project Ga0114899, IMG submission 83497) | Marine viral communities from the Global Malaspina Expedition - Malaspina viral metaG DeepMed_215 | ecosystem: Environmental > Aquatic > Marine > Oceanic | place: Mediterranean Sea... | reverse complement strand
TTACAAACATGATATTTTTAATGATCGGTATCCAATAAATCAAACGAGGTTGGAAATGTCATTAGGCAATGCCTGAAGGCAATTTCGCTTTTAGGCCGAATCTAATCTGAGCCTTTTATATTTGCAGCAGCAAAGGGAAAAAGCATGCATTGGGAAAGTTATTCGCATCAGAAAATTAAGGAAATAGTATTCAATGCCCTGGAGCGGAATTTGGACTATCGGGAAAAGGCTGTTTTGGGACTTCCGGCCTCGTACCTGGATCCTGAAGTCTTTTATGATGATGCTCCTTTTTTGAAAGATGCACCCTTTCTCACCACGCTCATTGCCAATCCCAATCACATTGGCTGCCATACACTCAATGAATCTGAGGCCGCATTTACCGGTACTCATCAGATTGAAAAGGAACTCATCGATTTATGCGCTAAGGAGATTTTTGCCGGGGGAAATGAAAACTTCGATGGTTATGTGGCTTCTGGCGGAACCGAGGCCAATATTCAGGCCATCTGGATTCTGAAAAGGTACTTTGAAGTAGAGTTCGGTGCCACACCGCAGGAAATAGGCGTGCTTTATTCGGAAGACTCACACTACTCAATGCCTAAGGCATGCAGATTGTTGAGCCTGCCAAATTTTGTTACCAAGGTAGATGAAGATTCCAGAAAAGTAACCCGTGAAAGCCTGGAGCAATGTGTTGCCGAGGCCATGGAAAAAGGAGTAAAACATCTGATTGTTATTATGAATATGTCTACTACCATGTTCGGCTCAGTAGACCATATTGATGAGGTGACTGGCTGGCTGGATGAGCTCAACCTAAGTTACAAAGTGCATGTGGATGGTGCTTTTGGGGGCTTTATTTATCCCTTTTCAACGGAAGACAAGTCCTACACTTTCCAGAACCCGAAAATCAATTCCTTCACACTGGATGGCCATAAGATGTTGCAATCGCCCTATGGAACCGGCATTTACCTCACCAGAAAAGGATTTATGGAGTATGCACTTACCGAAGAAGCCAACTATGTAAAAGGAAAGGACTACACTTTGGTGGGCAGCCGCTCTGGTGCTAACTCTATTGCGGTTTGGATGATTATGAGGACCTACGGATCGGCAGGCTGGAAAGTCAAGATTGAAAAACTGCTGAAGAAAACAGATCGCCTATGCAGTAATCTCGATGAAAGAGGCGTTTCCTATTTCCGCAATCCCGATGTTAACATTGTCACCATAAAGGCTGAATTCATATCCCCAAAATTAGCCGCCAAATACATGCTGGTGCCAGATGCTCACGATGAAAATGTGAAATGGTGGAAGATTGTGGTGATGGATCATGTTCAGCAAGGACTGCTCGACCGTTTTTTGATGGATATGGACTCCGAGTTGCTCACACTCCGTTGATTGAGCCATGTCAATTTGCCTGACCAAGCCAAAATGTTGAAATATGTTTATCTTTTCCATCACACTGAACAGTATCAGTAAGGTTTCAGGCGTTAATACATCATGCAAAACCCCTTTAAAGGCAGCTTTAAGATCGACTTTTACACTAATCAGTCTAAGATTAAGTGGTTTATATTGATGGTAGCCGTCATTATAGGTTTCGGCTCAATCATTTATACCAACAGGCTGGTGGACCGGCTTAAAGAAGGGGAAGAAGAAAAAATACGTCTCTGGGCAAAAGCGGTAGAGTTTTCCGGTTCGGCACTGGCAGATGAATCGTCTCTTACGTTCATCACCACCAATATCATTACCCCGTCCAATACTTTGCCTGTTATTCTGGTAGATTCTGCCTCACAGCAGATTCTGCTCTCCAGAAATGTGGTAGATTCTCTTGCTTCTGTTCAGGAAAGGGAAATTCAGCTCGAAAGAACTTTGAGCAAAATGAAGCATGAAAATGATCCTTTCCCGATTATGGTAAGGAATGGGGTTGATGGTTCAGTCACGGACGTGCAGTTTGTTTACTACCGTAATTCCTATATTCTGCGCCAGCTAAGGGCATATCCTTACATTCAGTTGTCGGTTATCGCCATCTTTGCATTTATTGCTTACCTGGCCTTTTCGTATTCCCGAAGGGCTGAACAAAACAGGGTTTGGGTGGGTATGGCCAAAGAAACGGCTCACCAGTTGGGTACACCACTTTCCTCTTTAATGGCCTGGATGGAATACTTTAAAGGCATGCCCGAAATGCATGATAAATCGGATCTGATCGATGAGTTGAACAAGGATATTGAGCGGCTGGAAAGAATTACCTCTCGCTTCTCTAATATTGGTTCCGTGCCGGTGTTGAATAATGAGCCTGTTTTTGAAGTGGTGAACAACTGCCTGAATTACCTCCGCCCAAGGCTTTCTTCTAAGGTAAATATGGAAGTGGAGCCTGAATTAAACGGGCTAACGGCCAAAATCAACAAGCCTCTTTTTGAATGGGTCATCGAGAATATTGTTAAAAATGGGGTGGATGCCATGAGTGGGATTGGCAGCATCAAGGTTACGATAGGAAAGGAATCTGAGCAGGAGGTTTTTGTAGATATAACAGACAATGGCAAGGGCATACCCAAAGGCAAACTGAGAGATGTTTTCAAACCAGGCTTCACCACCAAGAAAAGAGGCTGGGGTTTAGGACTGGCTTTGGCCAAAAGAATTATTGAGAATTATCATCAGGGGAAAATATTCGTGAAGTCTTCGCAAGTAGATGTCGGTACTACATTCCGAATCATTTTAAGGCCTTAAATGTCAGGCAAATATTACGGTCTATTTTCTTCATAACCTTTTGGTTTAAATCATTATCCGCTTACCTTTGCACCCAGAAAAAATAACCCCGTTTTTCCTTTCTATTAAAGAACAACAGATGGCGAATATTGGAAAGATCACGCAGGTAATTGGTCCGGTTGTAGATGTAAGCTTTGATGCTGCAGGATCCAAGTTACCGAACATCTTAGATGCATTAGAAGTAACAAAAGAGAATGGCCAGGTGATAGTGCTGGAATGTCAGCAGCACCTTGGAGAAGACAGAGTGAGAACCATTGCGATGGACTCATCTGAAGGTCTAACCAGAGGTATGGATGTAGTAGACACAGGTACTGCTATTGCTATGCCAATTGGTGATGACATCAAAGGTAGATTGTTCAACGTGGTAGGTCAGGCCATCGATGGTATCGACCAACCTAAAGGAGACAAAAAACTTCCTATTCACAGACCAGCACCTAAGTTCGAAGATCTTTCTACTTCAACTGAAGTTCTTTTCACAGGTATCAAAGTAATCGACCTGATTGAGCCTTATGCAAAAGGTGGTAAAATTGGTTTGTTCGGTGGTGCCGGTGTAGGTAAAACCGTATTGATCCAGGAGCTCATCAACAACATCGCAAAAGCTTATTCAGGTCTTTCTGTATTTGCAGGTGTTGGTGAGAGAACAAGAGAAGGAAACGACCTGCTTCGTGAGATGATTGAATCTGGCATCGTAACCTACGGTGAAGAATTCATGCACTCTATGGAGTCAGGTGGATGGGACCTTTCTAAAGTAGACAAAGCTAAATTAGCTGAGTCTAAAGCAACCTTCGTTTTCGGTCAGATGAACGAGCCTCCGGGTGCAAGAGCAAGAGTAGCCCTTTCAGGTCTTACCATTGCTGAGTACTTCCGTGATGGTGATGGCGAAGGTCAGGGAAAAGACATTCTGTTCTTCATCGATAACATTTTCCGTTTCACTCAGGCAGGTTCTGAGGTATCAGCCCTTTTGGGTCGTATGCCTTCTGCGGTAGGTTACCAGCCAACTCTGGCTACCGAAATGGGTGCCATGCAGGAAAGAATTACTTCAACCAAGAATGGTTCAATTACTTCCGTACAGGCCGTTTACGTACCTGCGGATGACTTGACTGACCCTGCTCCTGCAACAACTTTTGCCCACTTGGATGCTACCACAGTACTTTCAAGAAAGATTGCTGAGCTAGGTATTTACCCTGCGGTGGATCCATTGGATTCAACTTCAAGAATTTTGACAGCAGACATTCTTGGTGACGAGCACTACAACTGTGCACAAAGAGTGAAAGAAACGCTTCAGAGATATAAAGAGCTTCAGGATATCATTGCCATTCTTGGTATGGACGAATTGTCTGATGAAGATAAACTTGTAGTATCAAGAGCAAGACGTGTACAAAGATTCCTTTCTCAACCATTCCACGTTGCTGAGCAATTTACTGGTTTGAAAGGTGTGCTTGTTGATATTAAAGACACCATCAAAGGTTTCAACGAGATCCTTGATGGTAAGCATGACGATCTTCCTGAAGCTGCATTCAACCTGGTAGGTACTATTGAGGAAGCAAGAGCTAAAGGTGAGAAGTTGATGGCTGATGCCGCTAAATAATAGACTATGCTATTAGAAGTTGTTACACCAGACAAAAAGGTTTTTGAAGGCGAAGCTTCTGCAGTAACCTTCCCTGGCAGTGATGGTGAGTTTCAGGTACTCACAGGTCACGCTCCCATGATCTCTTCTTTGGGAAGAGGCAAAATGACTATCAAAGCTTCTGGTAAAGAAGAAGTGGTGGTAATTGACGGAGGCGTGGTTGAAGTGCTGAACAACAAAGTAGTAGTACTGGCCGAATCTGTAATAGAAGAGTAATTCTTCAAACAAAACATAAATTGAAACCCTGACCGAATCGGTCAGGGTTTTTTGTTGTCTGAAAAATCGATAGTTTTCTTGAATTGAATCAGTAAGCAGACATGAAACCCGTAGTATTCCCATTCAACCAGGCCACCAGACCTCATTTTGCAGAATTTGTCTTCTATGAAGGCTTCTTTACCCCTCAGGAAGTAGAAAAGATCAGAGCCTTATGGAATCAGGATGGAGCTGTCGATGCTACCCTCAGTGGAGGAGGCAAGACCACTGATGAAACCTTGCGCAAAACCAAGCTGACCTTTATCGGTGATACTGCTGATAATATCTGGCTTTACCAGAGGCTGGGGCAATTAGGTATTCAGTGTAATCAGGAAAGATACGGTTATGATCTTCTGGGATTTCACCACGAGTTACAATTGGCCCGGTATGGTGAGGGTGACTTCTTCGATTGGCACCTTGATTTTGGAGCAGGAGAGATATCGCATAGAAAACTCAGTATTTCTGTCCAGCTTTCAGATTCGGAAGAATATGAAGGTGGAGACCTCCAATTCATGGTTAATAAGAACTATTATAATGCCCCAAGAACAAAGGGTACGGTGATTGTTTTTCCGTCATTTATTATGCACCGGGTAACTCCAATTACAAAAGGAGTCCGGCAATCCATTGTGGCATGGCTGGCCGGACCTCCCTACAGATAGTCTAGTTAATAGCGAATTTCACCTGAATAGTAGCATCTACCCTGATTTTATCGAAGTCGAATTCGGGAGCGGCATTTGCCTCATCAAATGATTCTACCCCTCTGACTTTCATTTCCATCATCTGTGGTCTGTAAACACGTGGATTATCGAATTCCTGAATGTGTAGTGCTTTACCTAATTGTTGATCTAGTGCTTCAACCAGAAGACCTGCTTTTTCCTTGGCATTGAGAATAGCCATTTTTTTCACTTCCAGCTTGAGTTCTTCCTCTTTGGAATATTCTACCCGATCAAGCCCTATGTTGGAAATACCAATTTCACTCAAACCTGAAATAACTTTGCCTGCCAATGCGGCACTGTTCACTTTTACCGTGTATTCTTTTGAAGCGAAAATGTCAGTTCTTTTCAGGAAGTAAAATTTGAAATTGCTGGTCAGGTCGTTGAGCATAACATCTTGTTTTGTGTCTATGCCGAGGCTTTTAAGTTTGGCCAGCATATCTCTTTCCAGCTTCTCTAGTGATTCCTTGCCTTTGTTGTCTTTCTCGTTGATCTGAACAGCCAGGTAAATCTCATCTGGCACCACCTCCTTGTAGGCAACTCCTGTTACCTCAATGTAATTCTGATCTATAAAATTTTTGGAATCCTGTGCCTTTACAACAGTAGCGGCTAAAAGAAACGCGAGTATTAATATCTGCTTTTTCATAAGTATCAATGTTTCCATTGACGGTTGCAATTTCTTTGCCACTATTCACCGTTTGCTTATGCCCACGTCAGAAAGCTATTCATTATCCTAATGAGTATTAATCAATAATCTCTCTGAAATTCTTATCTAAATCAATGACCTCACTTCAGATTTATCTTTAAGATCAGAAGTGAGCTGTTTTCAATTCTTGTCTTCAAGTCTGTTGTAAGTTCTTCAAGTTGTTGATTCCCGGCAATCCGTTTTTCGACCTGGCTGATTTCGTATTTGGCCTCCTCTATGTCTTTGAAAGTATACACACTCGACTCCTCCAGAACGTAATAGTCAATTGGTAAAAGTAAAGGGGTTTTTAGCTGTTTAATGGATGGAAATATGTGAGCCATACTCTGCCCCTTGTCCATCAGATATTTGTAACGTCTTTGGTTATAGGTAAAAGAAAAGGTCAGATGCGATGTGCTCTCCAAATAGTTGCCTACAAAAAAGGCCTTTTTCTGGTTAATGATGTCGTTTGATGTTATTGGCCTATCGTCAGGCAAGTTTTTGATTTCGAACTGAATGTCCTGAAAACTAATGAGTTTATGAAATTGCAGTTTGCCCTCCGATAGTTTATAAACGGTATCGTTTAAGGGTAGAGTAAAGTACTCGTCATCTAGGTTTGTGTAGAAGTGGTTTTTCTGAGAGAAGGTCAGTCCAAACATTTTGGCCTGGACTTTTTCTTTTTGATCGGTTATTTTATTGAACCTATAATCATATACCGTAATGTTGAAAGGATCGCCTTCCGGGGGAGAATTGAGTTGATGATTGATCACATGGCCGTTTTGTGTGACATATGTCTTAAAGCCCATGAACTCCTTTGAGAAGGATTTTTTGAATGAGAAATCATCCAGTGAATAGTGTAATACTTCCCACATATCGTTCACTATTAATTCATTCTCACCTATAGAGAAGTTCAATATCTCATTGTATTCTTCCGGGCCATCACCACTTTTCTTAAGTGTTTTAATATGGTTGCCCATTTTGTCGAACTCATGGATTGATTGGTTAGAATGATCCAGAAGGTAAAACTTATTGTGCTTCATTTTCAGGTCGGTGACATTGCCAATAATTCCTGCCTCTGGCTGATTAAGAGGAATATATTCAACCGAGGAGATGAAGTCCGCTTCCGACACATAATCGCTTAAATCGTGAGAGTTTATTTCAACAATCTGTGAACCTGAGTTCTCTACTTCAACTGTGTTGCTGTGCTGACACTGAAATGTGAATAGACCTGCCAAGGCCAGTAAAATGGTATTCCTAATGCTACCGTTGTTCATTGTGATATATTAAAGCACTGCTGTCTTTGAAAAGAATGGAAGATGACAGCGCTCTCTTATTTTTTATTTTAAAGATAAAATAATTAAATAATATGGTAAAAAAGGAACATAATGAAAAGCCTGTGAAAAGAAGCTTGAATGCGTTAGTCGTATTCAGAAAATCGAATGAATACTTTTTTGGAGCAACACATATTGATGAACCTGACTGTTAGTCGTTCAATCAAGGCTTCACTCTTTGAGCGAAATTTGAAATCTAAGGGATAATGACAGATGCTGAATACATATTGAGTGGGGGAGTTTCAGGTTCTGACGAGGCATTCAGAGGAAACAAACTCTTTCATTAAGACCAGTTGGTTTTATCATTGAACGACCTAGCTGGTCTGTATTCGATCTTTAGTGGACTGCGCTCAATTCAATATTAACCCCTCCAAAAGCCACATGGTCCTGAGCAATCATTGCCCCTGATTTCAGGGTTTTATAATTCTCCCAGGTGAACTCCATTCCACCCAATGGCAAAATGGAAACCCACATTTTAACAGATGTTGGCCGGTTGTTTTCATCCAGAATCCATACATAGGAATCTCCAGGAGTAGAGCCACCTGAGGTGTAGGTGACTTTCAGCCCTTGCCTACCATCTTTGAGTGTCACAATACTTCTTTCTGTACCAGGGTCAAAGGCCTTAAAAGGAGCACAGAGCCAGAAGCTGTCATTATTGAAGTAGTCCCAGGCAGTATTGATGAGCTCTTCAGTCTCCATTTCATTGTGTTCTCTTTCATCCAGAATGCTTCCTTTTTTATTGGCTGGGTCAAGCATTACTTCATGGTCGTCCCATTTTACATTTACCATGTGTTGTTCTCTATTCCACTCATAGGAGTGAATGCCTTTAAATACCCAGCTAACCTCCGGGGTTGACTGCCAGGCCTCATAGTTGAGCGATTCCATCATTTTCATGGCTAGTTCATCAGCTTCTGGACCAGCTTTGCCTTCCGGCAAGCTTTCGTTTTTCAACAGATAAAAAACGAAGAGGACAAGTATGAGCCCCAGGAAAATCAGACTGGCTATACGCAGGAATTTTTTCATTATGGAAGATAAACGTCCTTGTACTTAGTACCAAGTACTTGGTACCTAGCTGTTGCAATACTCCATCACCGCTTCTTTAATTTTGGTGAAGGTCTCTGTGAGAAGGTCTTCGTCTTCTTCCAACAGTGTAACCCTAAAGCCTAACAAATCGGAGCAGAATGAAGAGATAGGCACTACGCATACCCCTTTGGCGGCTAGTAGGTAATAAACAAATCGTTTGTCGGCTTTCATGTTTCTTTTTTTCAACCAACCTTCCAGAAGCTCTGCAGACTTTGGATTATCAATCTTCAGGCTTTGCTGCATATTGAGCGTGCCCGGTTTGAAAATGATGGTGTTATAAAAGGCTCCGTAAGTAGGGTTGAAGTATAGGTAAGGAATGTCCTGCAAAATGGCTGTGATTTGTTCACTTCGTTTCCCGATTTTGGCCTTTATTTCTTCATTATAGGCTTTAAACCTGGAATCTCCATAGACCTTTGGCAAAGCCATTTGCGGCAAAGTAGTAGAACAAACTTCCAGCATTTTGGCACTCACCAGCGTTTGGTAAAGCCTGTGAAAGTGAGCATCCGAACCACGGTTGTAAAACTCCATCCAACCACATCGCGAACCAGGCCAGGGCATGTCTTTGGACATTCCTTTCATGGCGATTCCCGGCACATCACCGATCACTTCTGACAGTGGATAATGCCTTGCCCCATTGTAGGTAATCGATCCGTATATTTCATCGCTCAAGATAAAAAGGTCGAATTTTCTGGCTATGGAGACAATGTCTTTTAACATTTCTCTGGTATAAACCATTCCGGTGGGGTTGTCCGGATTAATGATCAGAATGCCTACAATGCTCGGGTTATACTGTACCTGATTGTATAGGTCATCAATATCCGGAGCCCAGCCATTGGCAGGGTCTAGCGGATAGGTTAGTGGTTCTGAGTTGGCATGGGCTGCTTCTCCACTGCTATGTGTTGAGTAAGCAGGCGAGGGTCCTATAATCCTTGCTGTTGGTTCAATAAACTGGTAGAAAGTGGCGATACCATCACCAAGTCCATTGAAGAACAACACATCCTGTGCAGTGATTTTAGCCCCTTTCAGTTTATTGGTTTCATCAGCTATAAACTGTCTGGTGGCCAGTTGCCCCATGCTGTGGGCATAGCCGTAGCTCTTATCGTCCTGAACAGTTTCTGAAATGATGTCTTTAATCCACTGGGGAATATGCCAGTGCTTTTGGATGGGGTCGCCAATATTCTCCCAGTAAATGGTTTGCCCTGCTTCAGTTGCCAGTTGGTCTGCCTTGATTACAATTTCACGGATTTCATAACTGAGCTCTGAAGCTCCGGGGCTTACCAAGGCTTGACGCATAGTGGGGTTCGGGTTTCAATTTTGAAGTACGTAAAAAGAAGCTGACAGAACCAGCAGAGTAGTTCTTAGTCAAAGCAAACGATTTACCCCGCTATCCTTCGGATATATCCACCGGTAAAGTGAGAATTGAAGATTGCAAATCGCCTTTCTCTGGAATTTGGTGCTTGTAATTTGAGATTTTCTCATTAGCAAGGAGATTCCCGCCTACGCGGGAATGACGTTCCAATGAAGCTGAGGTTAGGAGAACATATTATTAATGTTCTTTTCCTTCACTTTTACCTCATCCAGAGTAAGGAACTGCTCCCAGAATTGGTCGTTTGGTAAGCCAGCCACAATAATCAACGGCTCTTTCTTGACAGGATGCTCAAAATACAATCTGCGGGCATGGAGGTTAATGCTCTTGTCAGGATTAGGTTTTGGGAAACCATATTTCAGATCACCACGAATCGGGCAGCCAAATTCAGACATATGGACCCTCAGTTGGTGTGGTCTTCCTGTTAAAGGCTCCAGCTCAACCAGGTAATGATCATTCAGCTTTCCCATTACCCTAAAGTTGGTTTCGGCCTTCTGGGCACCATCAACAGGCTCAGCATAAGCGGTAACTGTATTTTTAGCTCCATCTTTTTTGAGCCAGCTCACTAACTTGCCTTTTTCCTGACTTGGTCTTTTCTTCACCACTGCCCAGTAAGTCTTTTGCACCTTTCTGGAAGCGAAGATTTTATTCATCCGCTCCAATGCCTTGGAGGTTCTGGCAAACACCAAAACACCGCTTACGGGCCTGTCCAGTCTATGAACCGGGTGAAGGAAAACAGCTCCTGGCTTATCATACTTCTCTGCAATATATTCCTTGCAGTAGTCGAGCAGGGTTTTGTCACCGGTATTATCTCCCTGAACAAGGTAGCCTGCCGGTTTATTGACAATCAGTAAGTGATTGTCTTCATATAAGGGTTGAACGATACTAGCCATTAGAATTCGCTTGTAAAGTGGAACTCAATATCGGGAAAATTATCCTGAACCATCTGTAGCCAAGCCCTTGATTCTGCCATGAAAACCAACTTGCCGTCCTTGTCTCTGGCAATATGTCTTTGCTTGGAACTGATGAATTCGTTGAGCTTTTTCGGGTCTTTGGAAGAAATCCAACAAGCCTTATAAAGCTGCATTGGAGCAAATTCCACCGATGCCCCATATTCATGCAGTAGTCTGTACTGAATTACTTCAAATTGTAGTTGACCCACAACCCCAACTGCTTTTCTCGAACCCAATTCAAAGCTGAAGAGCTGGGCAACACCCTCATCCATTAATTGGGTGAGTCCCTTATCCAGCTGTTTGGTCTTCATCGCATCCTTATTGATTACCTCACGGAAAATCTCAGGCGAGAAGGCCGGAATACCTCTGTAAACCCCTTTCATGCCCTCTGTCAGAGTGTCACCGATTTTGAAGTTACCAGTGTCATAGAGACCGATAATATCTCCCGGATAAGCCTCATCAATAGTCTCCTTGTCCTGCGCCATAAAGGCTGTGGCCTGGGAGATTCTGAATTTCTTATCCTGACGGGTATGATAATAATTGGAGCCTCGTACGAACTTGCCAGAGCAAATCCTCAGGAATGCAATTCTGTTTCTATGCTTAGGGTCCATGTTCGCGTGAATCTTGAACACAAAACCAGAAAATTCTTTATGAGTTGGTTGAATGAGCTCATCATCCAATTTCCTTGGCTTGGGGTTAGGGGAGATTTTAAGGAAAGTATCGAGCAATTCCTTCACCCCAAAGTTGTTCACCGCTGAGCCAAAAAAAACAGGGGCTACCTTACCGGAAAGGTAATCTTCAATCGGAAGATCACCATAAAGGTCTTGCAGCATTTCGACATCCTCACGAAGTTGTTTTGCATAGCGTTCTCCAATAATCTTTTCCAACTCGGGAGAGTTAATATGCGAGAACTTGGTGGCTTCTTCATGCAATTGCTGACCACATTTGAAGAGTCTCAAACTCTTATCATAAAGGCTGTAAACCCTCTGGAAGGTTGTACCCC
>Ga0114899_1001864_pt1 | contig 11770 bp, 5 predicted proteins | sample MalvireepMed_215_FD_83497 | JGI IMG/M metagenome (GOLD analysis project Ga0114899, IMG submission 83497) | Marine viral communities from the Global Malaspina Expedition - Malaspina viral metaG DeepMed_215 | ecosystem: Environmental > Aquatic > Marine > Oceanic | place: Mediterranean Sea... | reverse complement strand
ATCCAGATCATTGTACAAATGCTTCAACATGGCCATACTTTCAGCAGGGGTGTATGGGAATGAAGAAAGTGCAGCAGTTGGAGAAATGACACTCAAATCTCTGTCAGGACGGTGACCGGCATAGCCTCTCATAGAGTAGCTGGAGGTAAGCCCCCACATATCAGGTCCGTATCCTTTGAATTCCAGGGGATTGTCTACAGCATACTTGTAGTGAATGAGCGCGTGATTCTGATTTAATTTCCAGTAGTCAGCGTATTGGTCTTTCAAACCTTTAGGGTTGAGACCGAGGTATGAATAGTGTGCCCAGAAAAGAGGGCCTACCGGAGAGTCGTTAGTTTCGTAGTGGTTGAGCACTGTTTCCAAACCATAGAAGGTGGTGTCTTTTGTAATGTGGCCATTGTTGGTCCAGCCCTCATGGTATACGGCAGGGTCGATGGAGTGTGTAGGTGAGGCTGCTGCCATTACATACATGATCAGACATTCGTTGTAACCTCTTACGTCAAAGTTCATTTCCCAGTCGTAGTTGGGCGACCAGTGCCAGTAGAGTACATTTTCACCTTTCGTGTGCCAGTTAAAGTCAATTCCTTCCCAGATGTCATTGATGCGATCGATGATTTTGGCTTCCCGGCTATTGTTCTTATCCATGTATTGACGGACGGTGAGAAGTCCGGCAGCCATAAAAGAGGTTTCCACCAGGTCACCGCCATCGTCTTTTTGAGAGAAAGGTGCCACTTTACCGGTGGTACCATCCCACCAGTGAGGGAATACGCCATGGAATTTATCGGCCGATTCCAGGAAGGTTAGTATTTTCTCGAATCTCGCAATTCCCTGTTCACGGGTAATGAAGCCTCTTTCCATACCTACCACAATGGCCATCAGACCAAAACCTGAACCACCAGAAGTAATGATGTCTTTGTCATGGCTTGGGTAGATGTTGTCCATATGATAGCGTTCCCTGGCCAGACCGCTATTGGGTTCGGCACCATCCCAGAAGTACTGAAAGGTTTGATATTGAACTAGATTCATAAGAGAATCTTCTTCACTCTGAGTTGAGTCTTCAACAGTGCTTTTATTGTCTTTAGCTTCATTACAGGCTACAACACTAACGCACATGGCGAGCACTAACAAGCTTTGTAAAACTGTCTTTATGTTCATTTTAGTAAGGTTGAATTTCTGTTATTCTATTAATAGTTTGTAAATCCTAGTTTGTCTAATCCATCGGCTATTTCCTCATTAGCCATAAATAAATCCCACAAAAGGGCAGTTCTGTAGTTTTCGATCATTACAATTATCGGTCCCTGATCTATGGCCAGGGTTGAGCTTGCTACCCATCCTTCGGTGAGGTTGAATGCATCATAAAATCCATATTGTCCCCAAAGTTTGTCTCCCATAATGTAATAGAAGTGTTTAAGAGCGGTCATTGACTCATCTGGTGTATAGGGGAAAGATGAAAGAGCTGCCGTAGGGGTGATTACCCCTAAATCGTTGGTTGGAGAATGGGCAGAGTAACCATTGTTGTTATCACTGGCCGTCAATCCCCAGGCTCCTTCACCATAACCTACAAAGTTTTTCGGATTGGCAACAGAATAGGCATGGTTGATTTTTGAATGAGCGACATTTTGGTTCCAGTAGCTGGCATATTGATCTTGTAATTCCCTCGGGTCTAAACCCAGGAAGGAATAATGGCTGAAGAACAGCGGGCCTCCATAGGCATTGCCCAAAGGAAGGTTGAAGCCATAGTATTCTCCATTGTTCACCATTTGGCCATCTCTTGCCCAGCCCTGGGTGTAAACACTGGCTGAGATGCTGTGCGTAGGTGAGGAGGCAGCCAGAACATAAACGATCAAAGACTCATTCCAGCCTCTGATTCTGAGGTTTTTCTCCCATCCAAAGTTGGGCGACCAATGCCAGAAGAGAACATCTTGTCCACCTTGAGTGTACCAATCCCATTCTACGGCTTCCCATAGTTCAGTAATGGTGTTGAAAATGTTCATTTCCTGGGCATTTCCTGCACTCAAATATTCTCTAACGGTGAGCAATCCCTGAATCATGAATGCTGTTTCTACCAGATCTCCTCCATTGTCATTGGCGCTGAACGGAATAGTGGCGCCTGTATCTCCATTCATCCAGTGAGGCCAAACACCATGGAAACGGTCGGCATTTTTAAGGAAGTTCACGATTTTCTGAATTCTGTCTATTCCCTGCTGGCGGGTAATGAAGTCTCTTTCAATACCTACCAAGATGCTCATTATGCCGAAGCCTGAGCCACCAATGGTTACGGTGTTGCCGGAAGTGTTTCTTTCCCTTGCCAAACCACTGGTTGGGTGGGCGAAGTCCCAGAAATATTTGAAGGTCTGTTCCTGTACTTTCGTGAGGAGTTCATCATCTGATATTCTGGGGAATTTATCTGTTGGGTCAAGCTTGGTATAAAACTCTAGCGAATAGCCATCGAAAGCGCTTCCTTCTACACTTTGCAAATCATCGGAAATGCTGAAGCTGTATTTTTTGATAAACTCAAGTGAAGAGGTTGGAGTAACGGTAATGGTTTGGTCGTTGTTGGAAGATGCTATGTTTACCGACTTTCCAGGCAGCCTGAAGGCGGCACGGAATGACTCAACATTTACAGGTGTATTGAATTCAAAAGTCAGCGTTAGTTGCGGATCTACATTTTGAACTCTTGGATTATTGCTTACAGTTTGACCATTCAGGCTAACAGAAAGCAATTCAAGCTCTCCGGCTAATGTCTTAAATTGGATAGATATTGGTGTGATTGAAGCTCCATTTGCCCCTTTTAGATTCTGGGTGAGGTTTAGGGTATAAACAGTGCTGTTTTGCAGTGGTCCGTTGGTGGCTACAATGACTGTTTTACCTTCGGAGACCAGTGAAGTGTTTTTGTTAACGGTTTGTGTGCCTTGCAGGAGTTCAATGCCGGTTGCCGTTGTTGTGGCATCTATGGCAGAAGAAAAGTTCAGAGATATGGTTCTGTCGACCGAGATTCCTTCCGTAAGTTCTCCTGTGATATCTAATGCCAGTGAGCCAACAAAAGCATTGTTGAGCTGAAGGGCTTCAGTGGAGGGGTCATCTTTACTGCATCCTGTAAAGACCAAAAACAGCAATATGGGAAGCAGAATTTTTTTCATTTGGCGGTAGAGAAGAAACAATTGGGGATTTTAGCCGAAGCCAAATCCCCAATCATTTTTTGTTAATTCAATTTGTTATCTGGCTGCTTTAATGGCAGTTATTTCGGCTTGAGTAAGTGCCTTATCAAAGATTCTTAGCTCATCGATCAGGCTTAGATCTGACTTGTGATCCCATCCGTTGAATCTAGGTGCTCCTGATCCAATTGACATGATGTCACAATCGGCCCAGCTAAATCCGGCTGGCAAGTCTGATTCTTTTACCATTACACCATCGATGTAAACTCTGGCCACAGAGCCTGATATAGTGAAGGCAAGGTGTATCCAGTCGGTTTGAGTGGCAGGATCAACGTCTGCTGCAGCTCCACCATCAACCCAAACTTCTCCGGCACCTGTTCCAACGTTCAACTTGAACCTTTGCTTACCAGATGCATTCTCCCTGAAGAATCTGAAACCACTGGTTCTCAGGTTCTGGGTAGTAGGATAGTTAGCGTTTTCTGTGTGCGGAGGTCCGATTACAAGTATTCCTGCTCTGTCTGGAGTAGCATTCAATTTGTACCACATAGAGGCACTGAATTCACTGTACTCAATACCGTTTGAAGGGTAGGTGAGGTATGAATCAGTAGCAGCCTGGAAAGAGTTAGAACCTCTCAGACCAGATCCACCGTAGCCAGGAGTTCCTACCACAGTGGCAGCAATTCCAGACCCTTTATCGAGCAGGTTACCATCGAATGGCATGTAGAATTTCTCTCCGAACTCACCGTTGTAGGTGATTCCACCTTCATCCTGAATCAGGTTTGAGATCTCCTGCTGAGTTAGAGCCGAATTGAACAGTCTAAGCTCATCCAGATAGCTCAGGTCAGACAAGTGTCCCCATTCTGAGAATCTTGGTGCACCTGACATGATCGAAAGAATGTCACAATTTGCCCAGTTCACACCAGTTGTTGCACTGGTTTTCACTGGCTGACCATTGATGTACACAGTAGCCTCGGTTGTTGAGATAGTAAATGCAAAGTGCACCCACTCTCCGGTATTTGGAGTTACATCTGCTGCCGTACCACCGTCTACCCAGGTTTCTCCTGATCCTGTTCCTATATTCAGCTTGAATCTTTGTTTTCCACCAGCACCATTTTCCCTGAAGAAGCGGATTCCGCTGGTTCTTAGGTTCTGAGTTCCGGGATAGTTGGCATTTCCGGTATCAGGAGGTCCAATTGTCAATATACCACCTCTGTTAGGTACATTGTCAATTTTCATCCAGAATGCAGCACTAAACTCTGATCCTAGGATTTCGTCTCCAACAGGCATTGTCAGATAAGAACCGGTAGCACCTTTGAATGCATTTCCGCCCACTTTACCCTCACCTGCAAAGCCGGTATTGCCTACTTCTGTAGGGAAGGTTACGCTAACCAATTCTACGTTGTCACCATCGAAAGGCATGTAGAATACTTCACTTTCATATTGAACAACGTATGGAGGGATTTTGGAAAAGTTCACGGTTGCTGTGGTAGATTTGCCGTTGATATCTGTGGCAATTACCTCAAGCACGTGATCTCCATCGTTCAGCTCACTGTAGGTGTATTCACCTGAGAATTTGCGATAATCAACAAATTCATTGAAGCTGGTTATCTGAGCACCGTCAATTTTTAAGTCGATCTTTTGGATCTCAATGTCATCTGTTGCTTCAAACTCAATGTTTATGGAAGTAACTGATTCATATACCTGAATTTCAGTACCGTTAACAGGATAAGATACAGTGACCACCGGGGCTGATTCATCGGCTCCCGGATCGACCTGGCTGATCTCATCTAAGAAGTTCTCCTTACATCCGGCAATTAAGAACAGAAGCAGGGCACTATAAATGAATGATTTTAATATTCTCATAACTAATGTTTTTCTTATTCGTCAGACAATTGAGTTAATAGATCGAGCTGAGCCAGTGGATAGAGCAAGAATTGATCTTCTGCAGAATAGCTTCTGCCATCGTAGTTAAGCTCTGCAATACGGTTGTGTCTTACCACATCGAAGAACCTAATACCCCATTCCATGCCGAATTCAGCGTATTTTTCATTCAGAACATCATCCAAGGTTACACCGCTGATGTTACCAAGACCTGCTCTGTTTCTTACAGCGTTTACTGCAGCGTCTGCCGTCATGGCTGAGCTGGTTGCACCGCTTGTCAGGGCTTCTGCATGCATCAAAAGGATCTCCGAATATCTGATGACCAGGAAGTTTTTGTTTTCACCATATCTGGTTCTTCCTGTGGTCAGTTCATTGGAAGGCAGATAGTGCTTACCGCTGGAGAATTTAGCTCTAGGGTTCGGCTGATTATCTGTTCTGCCAATTATGTCACCATCGCGGGTAGTGTTAGAAACAAAGCCCGGAAGTGTAGCGTAATTGGGGTCTGATTGGATCATCTGAATACCTTCTCTTGTAAAGAGCACGCTCGTTTCAAGTCTCACGGTCTCATTTCTGTCGAGCATAAACTTGATGTACTTCATTGAAGGTTCCCAGAATCCCCATCCTGCACCTGATCCTGCAACAGCCGGAGTCCAGTTGTTAGGACCAAAGAACTGATGCAGATAGTATTCGGCATCTCCTGAGCTCTGGCCAAAGTCTGAGTATTGGAATTCCAGAATGCTTTCGTTGCTCAGTTTACCTGCAGTTTTGAAGAGTTCATAGTAGTCTCCATAAAGTTCAAATGCACCAGATGTAATGATTTCGCCAGTGGCATCTGCAACACCCTGATAGTTTTTCATTTCAAGGTTGGCCATTGCTTTTACAGCCAATGCAGTGTATCTGGTGATTCCGCCTCTGATGTCTGTTCTTTGGTTAGGACGAACAGTTGGCAACAATGGAGCAGCGGCTTCCATTTCAGCAACAATATGGGTCATCACTTCCTCCTGAGTAGATACCGGAGTTGTATACAACTCGTCTGTCTGAGAACTTGAAGGAATCAATATTTTGCCCCAAAGTTTGCTCAGTTGAAGCAACTCCCAGGCTCTCATTACCTTGATTTCCGCAATGTATTGGTCAGCGGCAGCTGGGTTAGGAGCATTCTCTTTGTATTTAAGAATTTCTTCCATGGCAGCGTGCCATTTGATGATGTCATCGTAGAAGTTCAACCAGGTAGAGTTATACATCCAGAATGAACGATCATATCTGTACTCATCTGTCTCAATTAGCGGGAACTGGTCACCTGCAGCGTTCACATCATCTCCTCTTACCGATAGCAAGGGGAATGTTTCCCATTGAAGGTCATATAGAAGATCATATGCTCCTACAAGCAACTGATCCATGTTTTCAGTCTGTGTATAGTCGGTTCCCTCAACTAATACTTCCTGCTCAAGCGGGTCGTTCAACTGGTCTGTACAACCAGTCCCCATAAGCACTGCCAGAGACAGGGCCATTAGACTTTTGAAATATTTATTATTCTTCATTTTCAATGTCTTTTATCTTAAAACTTGATATTTAAACCTAAGGTGTAAACAGCCGGAATTGGATAAGTCTGTCTGTCAATACCATTAGCAACTTCCGGGTTGAAACCGTTGTAGTTGAAAAGGGTCAAAGGTCTTTCTGCTGTGAAAGTGATCTTGGTGTCTGGCATTGGAGTTCCAAGCACTGTTTTGTCATTGATGTTGTAAGAAAGTCTCACGTTCTGAATTCTGAAGTAAGAACCATCTTCAACGAAGTAATCACTCATGTTTTGGTTCCAGCCTTTTCTAAGACCAGCGGCAGAAGGGTATTTGTTAGAAGTACCTTCACCTGTCCAAAGGTTGTCAGCCAATTCAGCATCTATGTTGGTGTCTGTGGTGAAGATAATTTCACCTCTTTTTCTGTTCAGGATGCTGTGACCTGATTGGCCCTGGAAATCGGCAGAAAGATCGAAATTCTTGTAGCTTACAGCGAAGTTGAAGCCATAAGTCAGTGTAGGAAGGTATGAACCCAATACAACCCTGTCTTCATCATCAATCACGCCATCACCATTCTGATCTACAAATTTGAAATCGCCAGGTACAACTCCTGAATCAGTAATGAATTCAGAAGTATATCCACTATTATTAATGTCTGTTTGATTCTGGAAAATACCATCAGTTTCATACCCATAGAATGCCTGAAGAGGGTTTCCAATGATTGATCTCTGACGGAATTCTGCAGAGCCAGCATCAAGGTACTGAGGCCCGCCAAGGCTTAGAACTTCGTTGCTCAAAGTAGCCAGGTTACCACCAATGCTGTATCTGATGCCATTTGATAATTCATCGGACCAGTTGATGGCTGTTTCGAAACCTTCGTTTCTGATGCTCGCTGCACTTCTTCTAACATTTGATCTGATCAATGGAAGGATAATGGTTACAGCAGCATCTTTGGTGTCTCTCTGGAAGTAATCTGCCTCGACAGAAAGTCTTTCGTTGAACATTCTGGCGCTTAAGCCTACGTTGAGTTCCTCTGTGGTTTCCCATCTGTCAACATAATCGAATGTTGGGATGACAACGTTACCGGGAGTTCTTGTTCCATCAATAGCTACGAATCTCTGCTCAACAGTTGGAGCACCTACAGAAGCAGTGATCCCATCGTTACCCAGCTGACCCCAACCACCTCTGATTTTGAGGAAGTCTACCAAAGGAGCATCGAAGAAGTCTTCTTCCGAGATTACCCAACCGGCACCTACAGTAAAGAAGTCACCCCATTTCTGCTGGAATTTGTTATTTCCATCTCTACGGTATGTACCATATAACAGGTACCTGTCATTGTAATTATAGGCCAGACGCGTAAAGTATGAGCTTCCGTAGATTTTGCTACCGAAGTCTCCAACACCGCCTTGGTCTACCAGGTCGGCCAGGGAAATATACCATAGCTCTTCATGAAGTCTGTCTGGGGCAGGGTCAAGTTCTGTACCTCTGGCATAAACACCTTCAGAAGTTTCATTTCTGTATGAATAACCCAATACAGCAGTCACATTATGCAGGTCGAAAGATCTGGTGTAGGTCAGGTAGTTATCCCAAATTTGATTGAACGTAGTTGCATGGTTTCTGCTGATGGATGACTGATAGTCTGTTACACCATCGCTGAACTCAAAGTTTACGTTTCTTGCGTTAATCTGAGAGTAGCTGTAATTGTATGATGTTCTGGCTTTCAGAACATCAGGAATAATGTCTAGCTCCGCATAGAAATTACCCAGGAACTTGCCGATTTTGTTTCTGTTGTCATTATAGTATAGATCATACAGTGGGTTTTGCGACCCTCTGTAACCCAATACCTGAGCATTTGAGAACATATTCGGAGAGGCTGCTGTGTTCTGCGGATCGTAAACCGGTAGAATTGGAACAGCAAAGTAAGTCTTAAACCAAACTGAATTTTCAGCCACATATTGAGTACCATTACTGATGTTTACATTACCACCAACCCTGAAGTTCTCGGTAACGTCAAAATCCATCTTCGTTCTCAGGTTCAATCTCTCATAATTGTTTCTGGTGAACTTCAGCAAACCATCTTGTTTGAAGTAGCTTACGCCCAAAGCGTATCTGCTTTTGTCGCTACCGCCATTGATAGACAATGAGTGGTTTTGAATTGGCGCATACTGCTCGAGCACCTGGCTGTACCAGTCTGTGTTAACATCAGGAATGTTTGGGTTAACGCGACTTCTTCCGAATCTTTGGAAGGCATTGTCGATAAATGCGGCATCTGCACTCGATCCCGTAGCCAAAGCATAATTAGTAAATTGTTCTGAGTTAGCTACCTTAAGAACGTTTTGTGCAGTTTGTATACCATAGTATCCGTTGTAGACAATTTCTGCAGGCTTGTTATAAGAGCCTGATTTTGTTTCGATGAGAATTACACCGTTCGAAGCTCTCACACCATAAATGGCTGAGGCGGATGCATCTTTCAATACAGAGATTGAAGCGATATCTGAAGTGTTCAGGAAGTCAATGCTATTAAAGAACATACCATCTACCACATAAAGCGGAGCGGCATTTCCTTCCAAAGACCCAACTCCTCTTACCCTTACAGTTGGTGCTGCGCCCGGAGCACCACTGCTCACCACCTGAAGGCCAGGAACTTTACCTTGTAAAGCCTGCATAGCCTGTGCTGTTGGTGTTTTAGCGATTTCTTCGGTTTTAACAGTTGAAATTGAGGAGGTTAAATCTTTTTGTTCCTGACTACCATAACCAACCACTACAACTTCACCTAATTCACTGATGTTAGGTGCCAATGTAATGTTTACTGTAGTTTGATTGCCCACAAGAACTTCTTGTGTGACAAATCCAACGAAACTAAATACGAGAACAGATTGAGAACTGGATACTTCCAGCCTGTATTTGCCATCTATGCCGGTTGTAATACCATTAATGGTATTCTTTTCACGAACCGTAACGCTGGGCAAAGGCTGTCCATCTTCTCCAGACAGAACTGTTCCCGTTACAACTACTGATTGCGCACTCAAAGGTTGGGCAAGAGCACACATGAGTAGGACCGGGAGTACTTTCAAGTACGAGCTAAGAGTTTTCTTCATGCCTAATTCATTTGTTTTTCTAATAGGTAATTGTAGTGGGAGTAAATCGATTGAAATACTCGTAGTAATTGTAGAGTTTGCTTAGATCAGACGCAAATACTAAGGGAGTAATTGTTGATTTTTTGCTCAAAATTGAGGTTCAAAATTGAGATTTTTTTGCGCCTGAATCTCATTTAAAAATGCCTCTAATTTGCGTATATAGGCCGAAAACGTTTGCATATCCCGCTTGAGTAACAGGATTTTCAAATTCACCCTAATTGAGGTGAGTGCTGAACAGGTTGTGAATTAACACTGTACTTGAGTTGCTGCCCTCGTTGTTGTAAACGTTTTCGATTTTCTTCTTGAAATTCCAGATAGTGTTTCGCCTTAGGTCGAGCATTTCTGAGAGCTGGTCTAATGTGTATTCCTTTTGGCGGTTGTTGAACACGTAAAGAATGAAGAAAGCCTTTTCAATAGGGAACTTAATTCCATGGAAAATAGAGTTGCTGGTAACCGATTCAGTATATCCGCACTTTGTACACCTTCGGGTAAACTTGGTTTTGCCATCCATGTACTTACTGTTACCACATTTGGAGCAATGATAGCCACTGCCCCATTTTAGTTTCTCCAAAAAACGATAGCAGGTGAGCTGATCAGGGAATATTTTCTGGAACTGTTCCAGGTTAAGGTTCTTGTTGATCAGCCTATCCTGTAGAATCTCTTTGATGTTGTTCTTGAGCTTCCAGTTGTCAAGGTCAAGTTTGGAGTTGATGGCGTTGATGTCTTTGGTCTGCTCAATCAACTTCTGATTGGTATTGGCAAGCAGCAGGTTCTTCTCTTCAAGCTGACGGGTTCTCTCCTTGATTTTTTCTTCCAACTCCTTGTTCACCTTGTCTTTTAGTTCGGCATTTTCCTTCTGCTGGTTAATGATTCGCTGTAGCGCTCTGTCACGATTCGACTTTAGAATTCTCACCCTATCGCTCAAGGCGAATGTCAGGAATACCATTTCCAGCAGGAAACAGATGTGAAGGCTGTAATAACTGATGGTTACCAGGGGTATCACCGAAAGATAAATCAATGCTTTGGTGAGAAAGCCCAGATACAGCATTCCGTAGGCCAGCACGAAGAAACGGGCTGGCTTATAGCCCCTGCTCCAGACCCTGATACTGGAATAGAAAATGAGGGAGAGTGGGATGATTTCAATGTTCCGGTATTCAAACAATGAGTGATCGAAAATTAGGGCATAGACAAACCAGGCCGATCGCAATATGATTATCCAGTTAATTGCCTTAAAGAGTTTTGGAGCCCTTACACTGAGGTTAAGGAAACGCCTGGAAAAGAGGAGTGACCAGAAGATCAGGGAAAAGAGCATGGCTCCGTAGGCAATCTGATTCCATTGAGGCCAGTTGGGCCACAAATACTGGAAAGCCACTCCATCTACACACATGGCATAGATACCGACACTGATAATATAGAAGGTGTAGTAGAGGTATTTTATTTCACGAATGGCCGAGTATATGAGGATGTTGTATACCGCCACAATGAAAATCATTCCATAAAAGATGCCATACAAAAAGTATTCATTCAAGGCATAGCCCACAAACTTGTTAACTGTTCGGATAGAGATCCTAACATCTGCATAGGAATGTGATTTCACCTTGAAGTAGAGGTTCTGTTGCCCTTTGATGTTGGTGTTGATAATCCATTGAAAATTTTTATGCAGAAAGGGCTTTTGAGTAAAGGGCTTATAGTCTCCTACTGAATACTCTTTATAGTTGTTGTCTTCGTCAGGGAAGTATGCGGTGATTTCGTCAATAGTCTGATCATAAAATTCGATCATCCATTCTTTCTCAAGGTCATTGGCTATGAGCAAAGGTATTTTGATCCAATAAGTACAGCTGGTACAGAAGTCTTTGGGTTTGAAGCCGGGATTGACAACGAATTTCTTTTGCGAGTTAATTGCAGCTTCAAAAGGCAGCGAATTGGTGCTGTCGAGCAGAACGGGAATGTCATTGAATGCAAGTAGAAACTCCTCATTGGAGTTGTCTACGAAAATTCTCTCCCTTGAATTCTGATAGGGTAGAAAGAGGATTAGAACAAGTGGTAAAAGAAATGCTTTGATCCAGCTCATTGACCTTATTTGGAT
>Ga0114899_1001862_pt1 | contig 11777 bp, 6 predicted proteins | sample MalvireepMed_215_FD_83497 | JGI IMG/M metagenome (GOLD analysis project Ga0114899, IMG submission 83497) | Marine viral communities from the Global Malaspina Expedition - Malaspina viral metaG DeepMed_215 | ecosystem: Environmental > Aquatic > Marine > Oceanic | place: Mediterranean Sea... | reverse complement strand
GTCCGCATCTTGAAATCTACCGCAAAAAAGGTATCGAAGTTATCTTATTGTCTGATCGAATTGACGAGTGGGCGATGGGTTATTTAACCGAGTTTGCTGATAAGAAGCTTCAAGCGATTACTCAAGGCGATTTAGACTTAGGCGCATTAGAAACTGCTGAAGATAAAGAAGCGGCAGAAAAAGCGACTAAAGACAATTCTGACTTAATCGAAAAAATGAAAACTTATCTTGGCGATAGAGTTGAGGACGTAAAGGTTTCAGCCCGTTTAGATGAGTCTCCTGCTTGTGTTGTTTCAAATGACGGCGGTATGAGTTTGCAAATGGCCAGAATGATGAAAGCAGCGGGTCAAAACGCGCCGGAAAATAAGCCTATTTTTGAAATTAATATCGATCATCAGTTAGTAAAACAGCTTGATACTGACATGGCTCAAGATATTTTTGAAGATTGGGTTTCAATGTTATTTGACCAAGCGGTATTGTCAGACAGTGGTCACTTAGACGACCCTGCGGCGTTTACTCAAAGATTGAATCGATTGTTAATGAAGTAAGTTTTCTGAATAAAATAAGATTTTTCATGATAAAAAAGGAGCCTTGGCTCCTTTTTTTTTAAGTCTTTTTATTCAAGGAGACCACCCCAAAGCTGAGCATCAGCGTACCTATCATAAATCCAATACTGTAAGGGATAACCGAATCGGCTAAGCTACCGATAGTCTCCTTAATCGTAATCGAGCCGTCATATTGCGGCCGCCATTCACCACCACTCGTAATATTGAGTTTGCCGGTAAAACCTTGGATAAAGTGGTTTTTGCCAATTTGATAAAGCTGACCAGTGCGAGAACCGCGGCGAGTACTGAACCAGCCAAATTCGTGATTGAGTTGTTTAACCAGTTGATTATTTTGATCGATAAACTCCAGCTTAAGTTGTAAACCTGAGTTTTCTATACCTCGGCCAGGCACGCCAAGCCATATCACGGTCGTAGTATTGGGCGTTATGGTTAAGTTAAGCATTTCGCTGTGTGTCGGCGTTTTAGACAGTCGAAATGGAATGGTTTGAATTATTTTATCGTCTAGACTAAATGACGAAATCATGCCAGTAACAAAACTAGTCAGCATGACTAATCCACCTAATAGGCAAAATGTTACGCTGACAGTTTTCATTACTCTATTCCCATACAATAGGCTCATCATAGGTATAGTAAAAAGTACCCGCTAGCGCCAGTAACAAGCCGTTATTGCTAGGTTTGTGAGTAAAATTAGCCAACTGTGCAAAGTGACAATTAATCTTCCACTTTTGGGATTACATACTATACTTAAAATCACCTTTTAATCGCCACCTCAAACCGCTTAAGGAATAGGACTTTTTTGATGACCAAGGATGACCCACATCCAATAAACAACAGCCTTTTCGCTAAACTGAGCTCATCAATCAATAAGATGAGTCTAACCAGCAAAATTTTATCTGGTTTTGCGGTTCCCGTCGTATTGATGGTTATCGTTTCAAAGGTAGTTTACAACAGTACCAATGCCCTCATTGAGACTTCCGATTGGGTAACACACACTCAAGAAGTAATTACTAAAGGTCATGTGCTCGATAAATTGGTACTTGATATGGAAACCGGTGAAAGGGGCTTTTTAATCACCGGAAAAGAAGAGTTTCTGGAACCATTTATAAATTCTAGGGAACAATGGGATAAGGAAGTTCAGGAAACCAAGTTGCTCGTTTCTGATAACCCGGGACAGGTTAAAAAAGTTAATTCCATCAATCAAAAAGCTAAGCAATGGATAAAGCTTGCTGCGGAGCCTGAAATCGCACAAAGGCGCAAGGTTCAGTCGAGTACGATTAGTTTAGATCGAATTCAGACACTGCTCGCCCAAAAAACGGGTAAGAATATACTAGATCGTATCCGTGCCCAGCTAGATGAAATTAATCAGATATTTGAACTAGAGAAAAATCAAATAGCCTCCAATTTATTAGTTTCCATCAGCAAAGATATTGTTGATAAAGAAACAGGCGAGCGCGGATTTTTAATTACAGGAGAAGAGGTTTTTCTTGAACCTTATTTCAGCGGTCAGGAAAACTTGCAGATCCATATGAGTGAACTTAAATCACTCATTCTAAACTCTCCAGAAAAATCACAAGTGTCAAACTTAGTTTCAAAAATAGAAGAACTAGTGAAAAAATGGGAAACAGAAGCCGCGATTCCTGAAATTAATAATCGTAGAGAAATAAAAAATGTTAAGCAAGCAGAAGCAGAAGCAGAATTTAATAGTATATCACAGGTAATGTTAACAGGAACGGGAAAAAAAATATTAGATGAGTTAAGGGGAGTTCTTTATTCACTTAATAATTTATTTGTTCGGTCAGACAATGAAAATGGACAACTGTTAGTTGCGATAATCAGTAAGTCTATCGTCGATAGGGAGACAGGTCAGCGAGGTTTTTTAATCAGTGGTGAGGAAAGATTTCTTGAACCTTATAATGAAGGTGAAACAGTTTTTGAAACCAACATCAAACTAATTAAACAGCTCGCAGAAAATATCCATGATAAACAAAAGACTTATCAATTAGTCGAAGCAGTAGAGGAAGAAATAAAACTGTGGCACGAGAAAGCGGCAGAAATCGAAATAGAAACTCGGCGAGAAATTAATAGAACAGGACTCTCTCCGATGGAGTTTTTACAAAGAATGCAGTCGAGAGGGCTGAATGATAGACACTTACAGTCATTTAAAAACACGATAAATTTAATTCAAAAGAGTTTTGATAATAACCCAAATTCACAGGCTGAATTAATTTTATCTGGCATTAAGTCTACCTTGTCAAATCTTGAATCTAGCTATTTGAAATTTGCTGCAAGTGGAAATCAACAATCATTAGACGAATTTAATTCACTGAGAGAGGTCTTAACTAGGAATATTATTCAGCTCTCAAATTACGCTAATAAATCAATGTCAGGGACAAGTTTGACCGAACTTGACCAGCAAGTTGAAACTCTGATCCACGACTCGACTGTTTGGTATATCGAGTCCATTGAGCCAACAATTCACTCTCGAAAGAATATATTGCAAAGCAGAGCTTCTGCTTTGGCTCAAATACAACAAGTGCTAAAACAGGGAAAAGGAAAAAAAATTCTCGATGAGATTAGAGTCTTGCTCACCAATGTTAACCAGAAAGCGGTTAAAGAGAAGAATACTAAGGCTTCTAACCTGATTTTGCAGATAAGCAAAGCAGTGGTCGACCAAGAGACAGGAGAGAGAGGGTTTATTATTACTGGTGAAGAAACTTTTCTGGAACCCTATCATTTAGGTAGTAGTAATTTGTCTCGTTCTATTGCAGAGCTTAAGAATATTGTTGACCAAGCATTTGATATTAAAGTAGCCATAGCAAAATTTAGTAAAATTGAAAGCGAAATACGCAGGTGGCAGACAGTTGCAGCAGAGCCAGAAATTGAACTCAGACGAAGGGTTAATATAGGCCAAGAAAAATATAGCGCGATCATCGATGCGACCAATACCGGATCAGGTAAAACTATTCTGGATAATATTCGTTATTTACAAAACGATTTAAATCAAGATTTCATAAAAGCGAGTCATATTACTGCCCAACGCCTAATTGTTTCTATAGCGAAAGACATTGTTGATATGGAAACAGGTCAAAGGGGGTTTTTATTAACGGGGAGGGAAGAGTATCTTCAGCCCTATGATAGAGGAATAGAAAATCTAAAAAAGCATTCAACTGAGATCCGAAATATTATTAATGCCAGTTTTGATATTGCAGAAATGCAGCAGGATATCGAGAAAGTACGTGTTAAAACAGAGCTGTGGAAATCAGAAGTTGGCGAGCCAGAGATAGCACTGAGAAGAAAGTTAGATGAAACGGGCGCAACAATGCAAGATGTTACTCGAATAATTGAAAGTGGAACTGGCAAAAGACTAATCGAAGCACTGCATAAAGAAATTTTCGAATTTATTCAAGTAGAAAAAGACTTAATTAAAGTTCGAACTCTGGATTCTCAAAAGGCCGTTTCCAACACATTATATCTAACAATATTTGGTACGCTCGCGGCTGCCATTATCGCATTTTTAACTGCTTTCTTTTTATTAAGAGCAATCGTAGGGGCATTGTCTTATATGAGTGAGGCGACTAAGAAAGTCGCTGAAGGTGACTATCAGTCGAGAATAGCCATTAACAGTAAAGATCAAATTGGTGAGTTGGCGAACTCATTTAATACTATGACCGATCGCTTAGAAAGAACTATTTTGGAAATGCGTCAGTCAAGAAATGATCTTGAGAGCCAAACAGAATTACTGGCGGAGAAAAATATAAAACTACTTCAGTCAGAAGATGAGCTAAAACAGAAAGCCGATGAGCTTGAACAAACCAGCGAATACAAGTCGCATTTTCTGGCTACGATGAGTCACGAAATACGGACGCCAATGAATGGTGTGCTGGGAATGCTAGGTCTGCTTCAAAACACGGAACTAACTTCTGAGCAAAATAAGAAAGTACAAGTAGCGAAAAGTAGCGCCGACTCATTGCTGACCATTATTAATGAAATTCTCGATTTTTCAAAAATCGAGTCTGGAAAATTAGAACTTGAATTTATCGACTTTAATTTGCGCGGCATGTTAGGCGATTTCTCTGAGTCTATGGCGATGCGAGCACAAGAAAAAGGGTTAGAGATTGTTTTAGACGTGACTAAAATTGAACAGTCGATGGTAGTAGGAGATTCCGGTCGAATAAGACAAATCTTGGTTAACTTAGTTGGCAACGCGATTAAGTTTACTCAAAACGGTGAAATTGTTATTCACGCAGAAGTTATTGCCAACGGAGGAGAACAGTTAATATTTAAATGTAGTATTGAAGACACCGGGATTGGTATTTCCCAAGATAAAATCGACAAGTTGTTTGAGGTCTTCACGCAAGCAGATAGCTCAACTACGCGAGAGTATGGCGGAACTGGGTTGGGGTTATCTATTAGTAAAAGACTTTGTGAGTTGATGAATGGCAGCATAGAAGTTTCCAGTACCCTAGGTCATGGAAGTAAGTTTGAATTTTGTTTGAACCTAGAGAAAAGCCAGCGTTCTGAGTTGGTGATACCGCAAGTTGATATCAGCAAGTTGCATCTTTTAGTGGTGGACGACAATGCGACTAATCGAGATGTATTGCGAGGCCAGCTAGAACATTGGGGGGCAAAAGTTTCTGAGGCTGATAGTGCAAAACAAGCATTATATTTATGTCAAAAACTAGTCGAATCAGAACAAAAACTTTTCGATGTCGCCTATTTGGATATGCAAATGCCTGTAACAAACGGCGCTCAACTTGCTCAAATGATCCGAAATAATAAACAGTTTGATAGCATGAAAATGGTGATGATGACTTCAATTTCACATTCAGATGGTCCTCAGTATTTTGCTGACTTGGGATTTAGTGCGTTTTTTCCTAAACCCACAACCACATCCGATATTTTTGACTCGTTAAATATTGTGGTCGATGGTGGAGAGGCGTTAACTCAAGCCGGCAGTTTAATCACCCATAACTATCTTGGTTCACTTAAACACAAAACTAAATTCTCCGAACACAATGGCGAGCAGAAAAATATAATTTGGCCTGAGGATGTGCGGCTTTTATTAGTTGAAGATAATCACGTCAATCAACAAGTAGCTGTGGGGATCCTTGACGAAATAGGGTTAAATTGTGACGTTGCTGCTAACGGCATAGAAGCACTAAGAATGCTTAAAGTTTCCTTGCCTGATAATCCTTATTCACTGATCTTAATGGATTGTCAGATGCCAGAAATGGATGGCTATCAAGCGAGCAGCTTAATAAGACAAGGCAAGGCCGAAAACTATTATAAACAAATTCCAATTATTGCCATGACCGCCAATGCAATGGAAGGCGACCGCGAGAAGTGCCTCGACGCTGGCATGTCTGATTATTTAGCTAAACCGGTAGAGCCAGAAACGATTCGAGAAAAACTAGTGCACTGGTTATTACAACAAAAGTCTAACGTTTCTCCGATAAGACCAGTGCAAGAGAGTGTGAGTCTGGCAAAAGAAACAAGTGACGGTGACATTATTTGGGATAAGGAAGCGATGTCCAAACGGTTAATGAAAAATGATAAGTTAATGAATAAATTAATATCATCATTTTTGCAAGAAATGCCCGCCAGGGTAACTGAGCTAGAGTCTGAGGAAATATTAACAAAGCCTGATGAATTAGGAAATCTTGCTCATACGATAAAAGGTGTTGCGTCAAATTTAAGTGCACTTAAGTTATCAGATAAAGCGTCGGCTTTGGAAGCTGCTTGTAATAACGACAGTGGCGGCGAATACTCTAGTATGGTTGACGAAATGCTAACTTCTTATGCAGAGGTGAAAACTGTTTTCGAAAAATTCCAAGCAGAAAACAATGCTGATGTTAATTGAGATTTAATTAGATTAACCAACATATCAATTCCAGTCATTTCCTGAATAAATAGCTTTTGTCGCTATATGGCTCACCAGATTATCTGAGACTCGCTAAATGATTTAAAAAACGTTAGCATTATCTCTTTCATTTCGATTATATATTCAAGAGAAAACCTCGATGACAATAAAGTGTAGAGCTTGCAAGCGGGAAATAGCAAGAGGTCAAAAGACCTGTTATCTTTGTGGGTCACCTCAAAGTTATCTCCGTTATTATATGAAGACTGGAATTTCTGTATTTATACTCTTCAGCATTTTTAGTGGGTTGGGTTATTGGTACATAGCAAAGTCACTTCAAGTGGCAGAGCTAGAAAAAGTACAACTTTCAGAACAAAACTCTGAAGCTTCTTTACAAAAGTCCCAGCAATTAAAAACTCAAATGATAGAGCTCAATAAGCAGCTGGAGATAGCAAAAGATAGTGCCTCTCAATCAGCACAGTTGATAGAGCGTTTAACTCTCGAACTCGATGAGACGAAAAATAAAGTTATTAAAGCGGAACTGCAAGCAGATGAAACAGAAAAAAGAGCAGGCTGGTTATTGAAATTAAACCGTCAACTTAAAGCTCAAGTGACTAGATTGACAGAAGAAGCAAAACAGTTAGATGTAGATCCGCCTGAAGAAAAGGTTGAATCTATTACACCATCAAAGACTCCTGTTGAGAATGAGACAATTCAAACGGCTGAAAAAGAAGAAGCTGCTCTCTAGAATCTTGGCTCTATAAGTCTAGGTTCTATAAACCTAGACTCTATAAATAGCTGAAATAATAATTCTTATCTCTAGTAGCTCAAACAAATCTAAGCCTTATGCTTGCTGATTTTATGGCTGTAAGATATATGCGCGTAAGACCTTTATATGTTTTTCTAATTGCTGGTGTACTCGAGAAGGAAAAAGTGATTCTAGTTTCTTAAGCTGGTCAAATTCTGTATGCCAGATTTTTCCCCATTTTGTTTCTTTTTTTCTGTCACAAGCGGTATTTTTTTCAACATCGAAACAATCCCATAATTTAGGCTCAATTGATTGAGAGTAACCGTCATAGCCATGTAAACCATTGATATCAAAATTGGTCGCCTCAATATGCGCAACGGGTAAGCCTATACAAGCAAAATAAGTATGATCAGAATAGCTACCAGTTTCACCTTGGTTGTATTGCTCATTTTTTGGGTGTATTAAATACCCATCATTTTTTCCGAGAACATTGACTGAAACTTGTCTTATAGCTTCTCTAAGTGAGCTATCGCTGCTGTATTTTATATTTGATAGGCCGTTACATCGGTAAGGTTTCGAGTTCGCACTATGTACGTACAAATTATCACCACCAACAATTGTATCTAAATTAATCATTCCGATGATATTTTCTGTGGCTAGTGGGTCTTTAGCTAATGTTTTTGCGTAAAAGGCAGACCCTAGCTTGCCGACTTCTTCGGCACCAAAAGCTATAAAACGTATATTAAATTTCAGTTTAGGATTGGACTTTAACGAACTAGCCAAAGCTAACAAGACAGAAACACTGGTTGCATTGTCGGTCGCTCCGGTTGATCCTGCTCGTTTTCCCGCTGAATCATAATGAGCGCCAATGATTAATGTTTGCTCTGATTTTGCGTCAATCTCTGCAATGATATTGCTTGATTTATAGTGCTTTTTTCGTTTAGTAACATCAAAATTCTGTTGTTCAACTTTGAGTCCAAAGCGTTTAAATTCAGCAGCGAGATATTGAGCTGCTTGCTTTTCTTCTTTTGACCCAGCGGCACGTGCACCTTTAGATAACTCGTCTGAAAGAAGTTGTTTTAAATAGGCTTTGGCAACTAAAATATCGTTATTTATTGTGGCTTTTACTGATGTAGTAAGTATTAAAGTTAAAAAAATAAAAATACCTGTTCTTTTCCACATATTGTCTGATTTCTTTTGATTTGTGAGCTTGGTGAGATATTACACTTCATTAGTATGAAACGCTTGTAATATCGATAATAGAGTAAGTTTTATTCGCTCGCTTAATAGATTCAATGAGATAACTCTATTACTCTTAGTCTACTTCTTTTAAAGAATAGACAGGCCTAACGAAAGAGATATCTTATTTCGAGATTTATGTAGGGTGTCTTAATGGCAGGTGCTGTTAAGAGTTAATCAAATTCAATGTTAATGTACTAAACTAAAGCAATACTCCTATAGGGTTTAATATTTTTAATTGGATAAAAAGACAATAAAAATGAGTGACATTTTAGTAAAATGGGTTAAGCGGATCAGTGCAAAAGATTTTCCTTTATTTGCTCACACCGCTCGTAAAATAGCTTCCATTACACAGGATTATGCATACTCAACTAATGACCTCGCTGAAGTTATATTATGTGATAGCGCTTTAACTGCTCGTGTTTTAAGAATGGTTAACTCTGCTTATTATAATCCTGGCAGAATGCAGGTTAATACGGTCAGTAGGGCAATAATAATGTTGGGTTTTGATGTCGTTCGTAATATTGCGCTCACAAGTAGTATGATCGAGTCGATGTTAACAGGACAAAGGCACGATCGTGCGATTGAAGAATTAGCCATTTCTTATCATGCTGCAGTTCAGGCGAAAAGATTAGCCTCCATTAGCAAAGAACAATTAAATGTTGAAGAAATATTTATTGCCGCATTATTACATCGATTAGGTCATATTGCATTTTGGTGTTTTCCTTCAGGTAAAGCTAAAAAATTACTCGAGGTTTATCAACAAGTCACACCCGCTTCAGAGGCTGAATATACCGTTCTTGGGTTTACTTTGAATGAGCTAACCAGAGCGCTTATCGTTGAGTGGAAAGTGAGCAGTTTATTACCGGATGCAATGGATACAGAATCAAGAGAAGACATCAGTTTACTCGATATTGAATTTGGTTATGAAATAGCTAAACTAGCCAGCAAAGGCTGGCAAAGAGAGTCAGTCAAGTCAGTGATCCACTCAATAGGCAAAAATTTAAAGATAGACACAAAGTCACTCGAAAAATTTATTAGAGAAACTGCCGTACTGGCTAACCAATCTATGTTGGATTTAGGTCTAAATAATCGGGTTAATATTGTCGATACATTTGAAGCTGATAAGAAAGAACTTCACCCGATAAAACAAACGTTGCGCAATAGAGAGCAGGAGTCAGTTACCGATCTTCAATTTAGTGTTTTACGTGATTTAACCTATATGTTGAGTTGTCACGCCAGTATAAATACGATTTTAAGTGCTATTTTAGAAGGTGTTTATCGTGCACTAGAAATGGACCATGTTGTGTTAGCCATCATTAATGCTAAAGGCGATCATATTGATGCGAGATATGTGTTAGGTAAAAATCGAGTAACATTGCAAAAACAATTTTCATTTCCTATCAACTCTAATATGAAAGATATGTTTAATTACACGATTAAAAGACAAGAGCCTATTTGTTTAACCCCACAAGACCGTGAAAAGCATCCTGAGTATTTTGTCGATAGCATTGATATAGTTGCGGGTAGTGCATCTTTTTTATTAGCGCCGATCAGAATAAAAGGGCAAATTAAGGGGGTTATATATGCGGAAAAAAAATCAGATGAAATATCGGAACATATATTTTCGACATTTTGCCATTTTTGTGAACATGCCAATATCGCGTTCAACTCTCAATATATCTAAAAATCAGTTGTGTTTTAAGTTTTGAAGATAAGTCATGGTTATAAATTGATACAAAGAGTTACTGACTTCATGTATGGCTAAAAATCAACATGAAGTCAGTGATAAAGCTAAAGATTAAATGAATGTAGAGTTTAATTAATCTTCTGAGGTCTCAACATGAAGCACACGGGTATGAACCTTAGTTTCTGCATCATTGCCGACCTTTAATTCAAATACTTCCTGATCATCAGAGACCCATTCAAAATCACCGCCAGATTTCTTAATAATGACTTTATTATCACCAAAATTGATATCGTCACCAGTTGAGAAAACCATCATGTTGCCTTTTGAAAAACGAATTTTCTTATCAACACCAGCGGCTAAGAAAGCATCTTTAATAATTTGCATTTGATTCTCATCGAGGTCTGCGCCATTGATTTGAATACTGTTATCCATTTTGTGGTGTAACGGCATAGAACGACGAATGTGTGCTGATAAATTGGAGTTAAGCTCAGGTAAATCAATATTCTTTCCATCAACTTCTATTGAAAGCTTGCCGTCCATTTTTGAAACTACTATCGTTTTACCCGATTCGGTAACGATTGCTTCAGAGCCACCATCTTCTAAATCAGGCAATGAGAAAGCTTCTGCGAAACCATCAACTTTTAAATCAATAAGTGCATCGTGCCCGTCTGTCTTGTCGATTTTAATCATAACATGACGTTCTTCCGTTTCTGACGCGCTAATGGCCAAACTCCCCATACCGATAGCACCAAATGCAACAGCAAGTAGCGTATGTTTGAATGATTTAACTTTTGTATTTAGATTCATGTATTGCTCCAAGGTAATGTTTATGATTAAGTTCACAACCATTAATACAATTACTGTGCCAACTATGTAAGATTACTATTTACGCTACTTTTTGATAATAATATAAATTATTTCTAATTATTATTCCTCATATGGGGAAGTGTATCTGCATATCAGGATTCCAGTCCAAGATTAATTTTCAATTTAATCCGTGTTTATCCAAGCGATATAAAAAAGCTTTGTAATTAAGTCCCATTAACTTCGCGGCTTGGGTGCGATTGTTATTACAGTGATCAAGTGATTGCAACAAACAGTCTTTCTCATGTTCATCCCAGCTTAATCCTTGCGCGGGGAGAGAGAAACTCTTGGTCGAATTTTGTTGCTCTAACTCTAACTCGTCTACGTCTTCAATCGTGATGATATTGTCAAAAGAAAGTAGAATTAATCGCTCAATTGAGTTTCTTAATTGGCGGACATTTCCCGGCCAACTATAAGACAACAATGATTTCATCGCTGCTGAAGAAAAGTCTTTTTGGTCTACGTTATGCTGTTGTGAAAAATGAGAAACAAAATGTTTTATCAATGGCATAAGATCATCTTGCCTGTTACGGAGGGGAGGGATCACAACAGGTATGACATTTAAACGGTAATAAAGGTCTTCTCGAAATTTGTTTTGTTTAACTTCCTCAACAAGGTCGCGGTTAGTTGCAGTAACAACCCTAACATCTACCGAAAGTTCCTCGTTTGAACCAACCCTTGTGATTTTTCCTTCTTGTAAGAAACGCAATAATTTACTCTGAAGAACTAATGGAAGTTCACCTATCTCATCGAGAAAAATTGTTCCGCCATTAGCGGCTTCAATCTTTCCTACTCTGGTTTTGTTAGCACCAG
>Ga0114899_1001859_pt1 | contig 11793 bp, 14 predicted proteins | sample MalvireepMed_215_FD_83497 | JGI IMG/M metagenome (GOLD analysis project Ga0114899, IMG submission 83497) | Marine viral communities from the Global Malaspina Expedition - Malaspina viral metaG DeepMed_215 | ecosystem: Environmental > Aquatic > Marine > Oceanic | place: Mediterranean Sea... | reverse complement strand
ATCTGAGGGGACAATACTTTTAAATTTGGTAATTGACTCCTCCTCTAACCTTTGACTTCTAGTTCTCATTTGCTCTCATTTGGGGGGCTCAACTTATTGAAACAAATTTAGTAGTATGAGACATATCTACTATTTTTATTGACTATACAGTGAGATACCTGAGCTTCTTTTTCCTCAATAACATAATATGAAAGACGAAAACGAAATTGACGAAGAGCTATCATATCAAGAGATAGCTTTTAATCATTTGGAAGCGCTAATGAGTGCAATACCATACGTTGGTTCAGCAATCAATACATTATATTTTGGCCATAAAAGAGACCGACAATTCAAAAGGTTACAGGAATTATATAGACTACTTAAGGAAGACCTCAATAAACTCGAACATAGGTCAATAAGGAATATAAATCATCTTGATAATGATGCTCTAGTAGGAATTATTGAGCTTATCCATGAATCAGCAGAAAAGGATTATACTGCTACCAAGCTAAAGTATTTACGCAATTGTTATTACCACTCCTTGATAGATCAGCGAAGGGATAATTATGAAGATAGAAAGGTGTTTATTAAAATTTTAGACGAATTGTCGGAATATGAAATAGAAATCTTAAGTGAGTTGTATTTAGCACCTGACGAAAATCATGGGTATACACTAGATCAATTTGAGGGAGATGAGAAAGACACTGTTTATGCCATATTTGAGAGGTTGAAGTCTTATGGTTTAGCTCATTTAAAGCTTCATAGACCAGTTTTGCCTAATGTGGACTTTACCGAACATTCAATGTGCGCAATTTCAAAATATGGAAGAAAATTTTATGATTATTGTCTTACATTATCTGACCATTGAAGAGTTTTCCCCACTCCTTACTGGCATTATTGAGTTCCTCCTCAGTCCACTCAACTAGATTCTTATCCCATTCTTTTGAGAGCTTCTGTAGAGCCTCTGGACTCCATAAATCAGCTTTAGTCTCTTTTAAGGAGTCCGAAAAGTCCGAAAATTCAGTTTTTGGTTTGGCGTTTTCTCCTTGTGTCATTTGTAATCTGCAATAACTATTTGTAAGAGTCTTTTAAGGACTCGGAAAAATCGGATAATTGGAATCCATTTTAAAGGGATCAGAAAAATCAGGTTGGACAATCATATAAAGAACTCCGAAAACTCCGCTTTTTATTCTAATGCTTCTACAACTTCCTTATAATCCTACCCTTTATGTTTTGCTTTTTTTCTTTGCTTCTTTCTCTTGTAAGTCAGATAGGGGATAACCTCATCTGGCAATCGCTTAAACACTTTACCGTTTTTCAAGAAATAACCAGGGAGATAGTTTTGTGTCAAAGCGTAAAAACCTGACTTTAAATTGGTTAGTTCACAATTGCCTTTGACTAACTTTATGAAACCATTATTTTCGGCTAAAATTCTGTATTTGTGAGATTTATATTGTTTAAGACCCAAAGTCTTCATTATACTTGCGATAGAAACAGGGAAAGAGTGAGGCAGTTTTTGATATGAAGTTCCTACGTTAAACCTTCTGACTGCCCCCTCTTTTATTCTTTGATGCTTTGCTAGCCAGCCTATAAAAGCCCCGGCCATATAACTTGTCCAAGTTTCAAAATACATTTCTGATACTTCTACATGGTACTTGCATTTAGGTTTCAATTTCTTAGTAGAGCGGATGTAATAGATGCCATCAGAGTAACCAAAATAACCTAACTGTAAAAGGTCTTCAAAATAGCTCTCTAGGGTCTTTTTAGTTTTAATTGAACACTTGTTCATGATGAAGGCAAAAACTTCCTCAGACCTCTTAAAATAGCCGTCCGTTGATGAATTCATCAGTACATATACTTTGAAAGCCTTTTCTTTCTTCTTCTTAATGACTTCCTGTATAAGCTCAATGGGAATCCACTTCATTAAATCGGCTTTAAAACTGTTGGTAGAAACCAGCTTTGAAGCCTGAAACTGGACATGATGATTTCTTCATAAGCCTCAATTTTCCTTCATTCATAGCCTTGGCCACTATCCCACAAATAGTACTTCGGAAAATGCCTGTTTCTCTACTAACCATAAGCATTGTCTTAGGGCTTGTAAAGGAGTTGAGAACGATCTTTTTCTTTCTCAGTTCTTGACGAATGTTTGGATTTGTTAGCTTTTTATCCATCTCACTAAGTCCTCCTCGAAAAAGTATAACCTTCCTGCTTGCCTGTGGCCTTTGAGTCTTTTCTCTCTGAACGCCTTTCTAATCGTTGATTCTGCACACCCTGCAAATTCTGAGGCTGCTTTAATGTTCAGGGCTTTATTAGACTTAGTTTCTGGCTTGGAATGCTTTGCTAAGACTCTGATCAATGAGTTTTCAATAATTGACTCAAGCTCCTTTGAAGTGATTTGGGTAATTGTAATAGCTTCCATAGATCAAACGTACAAGAGACAATTAGGAGCTAATAAGTGTACATCTGAAAGTACATTTGTGCTCATGTACTTTTGAAAAAACTGTGATTGTTTTCTTCTTATTTCTTCAAGAATGAGGCAATAGTTAACTTCTCATTCTCATCAATTTTGGGCAGGATTTTTTCCTCAACTTCTCTTTTTGACTTCTCATTCCATGGTACTGTGAATTCAACCTTCCATGCTCTTTGTGGGACTGATTTTATACCAAAAACATTCAGTATTTGAAATCTGCGGAATACATCTTTAACAAAAGCCTCATTGCTTCCATATTCATTTCTATTCATAATCCCTGATTCCATTACCATTCTACAAAATGCTCCGAACGCTTCATTTGAAGGTTTCTCAGGAGTAGGTGCAGTGTATTTGACAGAGTGGAAGTTTAGATTGTAAGGCCGCGAATGAGTCGGGTCTCCTTGGAATTTGAAAGGACTCTGATATGCCTTTCCAAAAGAACTGTATTCATCTTTTATAAAATCTAACTCCTCCTCTTTAATGCCAAAAGTTTCATTTGATTTTAGCTCTTTTACCAGCTCTTCTAAAGTAGCATTGAAGTGATCTATATAGTATTTAAGTTGCTCATGGTATTGAATGCCACGACTAAAATTGTTTAAGACTAGCTTTTTATCCACTATTTTCACGTAAGCATTCTTACTAAAGTCAATAGGGGTGTAAGTATCTTCCAAATCCTCTATTATTTGTCTGAGGAAAACTTCCTTAACCTCATTATCCAGTTCCAGTCTTTCAATAATTTGTTTAAATCTCTTATAGAGTATTTGTTTGCTTGACTCAATACTTCTAGGTAAGGGCTGAATCTTGCTCATTGCGCTAGACTTTTGAAATCAGCCGTTTTTCTTGCGTTTCTACGTCTCTGTTCCTTTGCAAACCCATTGAGATAGGTGGAGGTCGTTTTGATGCTGGAATGCCCTAGAGCTTCTGAAATTTCACCTATTGAAATTCCTTGTCTTTGGGCAACGGAAGCATAGGAGTGTCTAGCCGTGTAAGTAGTTATTGGGATGGATAATTCTAAATTCTCACCAATTCGCTTGAGGTACTTATTAGTTGTTTTTATGAATTGACGAAGTTTCTTATTCTGATCTTCTAATGAATCTGATTCGTCTATTATATCGAAGACCAAAGGGTCTTTACCAATTCTCCTAACTCGGTTGCTGTTAATTAAAGCCTCAAGTTCTTCAGTAACCTCCACATGAATTAATTTAGGGTCACTGTCTTTAATCTTTTCACGTTTAAACACAATCTCACCTCTTAGGAGGTTAGATTCCCTCAGTAAGATGAGGTCTTTAAAGTTAATGCCATTGGCATAGTAACTAATCCAGAAAAAATCCCTGGCTCTCTTTTCGGCTTCACTAATTGGTTCGTACTCCCAAAGTTTTACTAACTCCTCAGCTTCCAATGCCATTTTTCGGCCTTTAGGGGCTGGTATGGTGAATTTCCCTTTTCCGAATGGATAATCTACCTCATTAACCAGCGAATGCCTCACAGCCTCATTATATATGGCTCTTAACGATCTTAAATAGATGCCTATGGTAGTTCGGCTTTTTCCAGATGTCTCCATGTAGGACTTGTATTTTTCGAGAAAGGAAATTGTTACATCGTTAATAGAGGCGTTAGGTGAGTAGGAAAGAATGCTTTGTTTGGCATTATTGTAACTCACAGCAGTACCGATCTTTCCTTTAGATTTCTTGTCTGATATATATTGATCGAAAAGGACTTCTAATGAATCTGCTTTGTCTTTGCTATCGGTGTAGAGTTCATTGAACTTGAAATAGGAGAATCTATTACCTAAGTTTTCACAAATGCTTTGAGCCTCATGAAGTCTCTCTTCGAGTAAATCTTTTTTCCTGACCTTATCAGAATCTTTTCTTAATCGGGATTCACCCTTTAGGACTTTTTGAATCTGATCGAAATCGGATAGAGAAAGGTCTATTTTAGTTGCGTAGAACTTCTTTCTGTCTTTGTGATAGACTGCGATTTTGACGTTGTATTGTCCGTTAGCTTTAATTCGCTTATCGAGTCTGAGTTTTGCTGTTGCCATTGTAACCTGTTGTAACCTGCTTTGTAACCTGTAAAGGTATCAAATAACATATACGAGACAAGTAAGAGAATGATAGTATATAAGCTCAAATGATTGATTTTGAGAGTATAATTATAAAAGGTGAATAGTCTGCAAATAGGTAGGTATGGGACTTGTAATCAGTAGGTCATTGGTTCGATCCCGATAGGAGGCTCTGAAAATCAGAGAGTTACGAAAGTGGCTCTCTTTTTTTATGTCCTTCGGCGTGTTTTCGGCGTGTTATTTTGAGATTCTTCTTCGATCTAGTTCACTTAACAATTTGAATAACCATGTTTTTAAACTAGGCTAGCAAATCAGGAATCGCTTTGATGAACAGTTATATCTATTTAGACAACAACTCAACAACGCCAGTTGATGAAAGGGTTATATCGGAAATGCTCCCGTATTTTTCGGTTGACTATGCGAATCCTGCTAACAGTCATAAGTTTGGCTCTGAAATAAGAAAGAGTGTAGAGAAGCCTAGAGGACAAGTTGCCGAAACATGGGGGTGTTCCTTTGATTAGTTTGCTTTCTTCAACCCATTGAATTTTACTAGTTTGACAATAAAAAAAATGGCTGAAAAGACCTATTCCCCCAGCCACTCCGTTTATTTATTATATATAATTTGCAGGTTCTCTAAGCTAAAGTTGTTTCTATGAGCTCTCTAAAAGGTTTTGTCTTTCTCCCTAATAACCGCTCCCAGTCACCTGGTTGATATTCGAATTCACCTCCTTCAATTGCAAGTACCCAACCCGCTATAAATTCGGCTACGTGACGAGCGACTCCTTGGGCAACTATTCCATCGATATATTTTTCGGCTGTAATGGTGGTAAAAGAAACAGGCTGTCCTTTTATTCCCGAAAGAATTTTTGCTATGTCGGAAAACGAAATAGCATGTGACTCACCTAATGAATAGGTTTTGTTTTCATGTCCCGGGGTAGAGAGTATTTCAGCGTGGGCTTCCGCCAGTTCATCTCTTGTGGCAAGTGCCATTTTTCCATTGTTTGGCGTAACTTTTATGCCAGCTTCAAAAGGATCGGGACCATAGTAGAAAGATAAAAGGTCGGCAAAGGGTGGGTGGTACAAAATATTATAACCAAGCCCTGAGGATTTAAGAAATTGCTCGGTAGAAAGATCCGATCCGTGACTTTGGACACAATACCTCTCGAAGTTTCTTTACGCATAATTGACATATACACCACGTGTTTAACACCTGTTGTCGGGCAGCGGTAATTACATTATAATGTTAGGTAGATCGATCTGTAAAGGCAATTACACTCGTTAGCATGATTTTGTCAACACCTTCAAATGCACGTAGTAAGGAATTGTAATCCAAATAATCACCTTCACGTATTTCCACACCTTGTGCAACTAAGTCTTCTAGGTTTTTCTTTTTTCTACAGAGCGCGATAATTTGACTTGCAGAAACTTGAATTTACATACACTTACCTTGGATTTGAAAACTTCCTAAACCTACCTACCCTTTAGTTTTGAAAAAACAAATACTATGAGTACACAGAAAGTTTGGTTTATTACAGGAGCGTCTAAAGGGATGGGGCTTGAAATCACAAAAGCAGTTTTAAATAACGGAGGCAAAGTCATTGCCACTACTAGAGATACGGAAACGCTTTCAGAAAAAATCACCCATTATAAGAAGAATGTACTTCATCTGAAGTTAGACATCACTAAAGAAAAAGAGGTTGAAAACGCTATTGCAAAAGGCATAGAGACATTTGGTCAAATAGATGTGGTGGTTAATAATGCAGGCTATAACCTACTGGGAAATATTGAGGAACTAAGTGATGCCGAGTTTAAAGAAACTATGAATGTAAATGTTTTTGGGTTGGCCAGTATCATTAGGAAAGTATTGCCCCATTTGCGTAAGCAAAAATCCGGGCATATCATCAATACTTCTTCAATGATGGGCTATACGAGTTATCCCGCTAATGGAAGCTATAGTGCATCTAAATATGCAGTTATCGGATTATCAGAAGCTCTTGCCCAGGAGGTTGCTCCTTTTGGCATAAAAGTGACCATCCTTGCACCAGGATCATTTCGTACAAATTTTATGAGCCCGAATAGTCTAAACGTTGCGAAAAACAAGATTGACGCTTATAATTTGGATAAACAGGTTGAACTGTTTACGGGATTTGATGGCAAACAATTAGGTGATCCTAAAAAATTGGCAGAAGTATTACTCCAGATTGCGGAAATGTCTGATCCGCCATTGCATCTTCCTTTAGGTTCTGATAGCTACAACGCTATTGTAGAGGTACGTAAAAACGAAAGAGAAGAAATGGAAAAATGGAAGGCGTTATCTTTATCTACTGACTTTAACTAATGATAGCGTGAAAAAAGCTGCTCCTTATAGAATTGATTCAATTTCAGAGCTTCATCGATTATTCGGCTTGCCAAAGCCTGATCATCCGCTGATAAGTGTCATCGACTTTGAATTGCTGAAATTTGGAAACAGCGAAATTTGGAACAGTTTTTTCTATGATTTCTATTGTGTAGCCTGTAAAAAAGGATATTCAGGAAAGTTCAAATATGGGCAAGGTCATTATGACTTTGATGAGGGGGTGATGAGTTTCACCAAACCAGGTCAAATTTTTTCTGTTACCGAGGTTTCTGATGATCCCGTGTCAGGGTGTATGCTGGTTTTCAAACCTGATCTCATTCGTCATTATGAACTGGGAAAGGTCATTGGAAATTATGGGTTCTTTTCCTACTCCACGGCAGAAGCCCTGCACCTTTCGGAAAAGGAAGACAAAATAATCATGACGCTGTTGCATCAGATGCAGGATGAATTAAAAAATAATATCGATCACTACAGCCAGGATCTCATTGTTTCCCACCTTGACCTGCTTCTCCACTACGCCAAGCGCTTTCACAACCGGCAGTTTCTGACACGAAGTGCGGTTAACAACGATTTGGTGGCTAAACTGGAAGAACTGCTAGATAATTATCTAAGACGTGATGCTACCCATCCGGGTCTGCCCACCGTGAACATGTTTGCCGAAAAGCTCCATGTGTCTCCCAATTATTTGAGTGATCTGTTGAAAAATAGTACCGGCAAAAATGCTCAAACCCATATTCAGGAATTTGTCATTGATAGAGCTAAAGAACTGCTTTCAACGACCAATTTAAGCGTAAAGGAAATAGCGTACGATTTGGGATTTGAATACCCCCAATCATTTAGTACCATGTTCAAGAAAAGGACGCAACAAACCCCTTTGCAATATAGAGCAATGTTTAATTAACTCTGAATTTCCGGAATACCTTAAAAAGTTCAATATGGGCTAAAGCTTTTACCTCTTTACTTAAAATCCATTCCTTTCAGTTATCGCCCTGTTTTTTGCAGACGATATACCAAAATCGTTGCGGGGGTTTGTTGCCCATAGCCTTTGTTGGTTCACTAATCTCTCGGGCATCTACTAAACCGTAATGGCCAAAATCTGATTTAATTGAATCTAAATCGTAAAAGAACAATGTCACCCCATTATTTTTTTCAAATGTATCCGGGATTATTTCTTTTCCTTCCCCATACCTAAAATCCATTTTTGAAATGGATATAAAAACCATGTATCCATCAGGTCTTAGTTGCTTATAACAAGCATCTATCAGTTTTATTCGTTCTTCTGCATTTAGCAGATGGATTAATGAATAACTGAAGATCCCATCATATAACTCCTGATCAAACGGCATTGAAGCAGTTGAGCCATGATACACTTTTGTGCTTTCACCAAAGTGTTTTTTTGCTAAATCTATGGCAGTTTTAGAAATCTCAATTCCGGTCACCTTAAATCCATTGTCAATAAATACTTTGGCATTTCTCCCATAACCAAAACCAGGGATAAGAATACTATTTAGTTCATACTTCTTAAATAGCTCTATTGCATCAACAGCAGAATCTGCAGGCTCCCATCCCCACATTTCCTGCTTATCCTTAAAACTTGATTCCCAAAATTCTGTCATGGTTATAAGTGCTTAAAAAAAATTCCAAACAAAAATTTCTTCCAGATATTGTTTCACTGTTAAGGGCTTTCGACCTAATAGTTTTTCCATTGGCATACTATCACATTCCAACTCCCCCTGTCTTGTAGCCTCAGCCAAACCACCGATCATTTCAGCGCATTTTTTAGACATTCCTTGATAAATCATGGTATTGAGAAATGCATCTAGACTAGGGCTTAAATAGGTAATGTTTTTACCTGTGATCTCAGAAATATACTCCGCAATTTCTGAAAATGAATAACTATCTCCCGATAGATTATATGTCTTATTTCTATGTTTATTTGAGATCAAAATCTTGGCTGCCGTTTCTGCCATTTCACTTCGTAATGCGAAGCATATTTTCCCTTTACCGGCTGGCAGGTAAATACCATATTTAAAAATGTCGTCACCTAAAAATAAAGGCAGCATATCCATATATAGCCCATTTCGCAATATGGTATAATTCATACCACTTGCTTTAATGGCACTTTCTGTCGCTAAATGTGAACTTAGGATGAACTCAATACGGGAAAGATTAATTTCTTTATGCCCCTGGCTTGTATAAAGAATATCCTTAATTCCAACTTCTTTAGCAGCACTCACAACCTAGATATGCTGTTCACTACGGTTTTCCAGATCGTTACTTGAAACAAAAAGTAGTTTGTCAATACCAGTAAATGCCTTCAACATTGAACTGTAGTTGGTATAATCACCGAATACAATATTTACATTCAAAAATTTTAGTTTCTCAACTTTTGTATAATCCCTTACCATTGCATAAATCATGCTTTCATTCGTTCCATTTCCGATCAATGATTTAATGACTGCATAACCATAATGGCCAGTAGCTCCCGTTACTATTATTTTATTATTTTTTATCATTTGTTCATCAACTGAGATTTGTCTTAATCTTCATCGTCACCGTATTCCCAATCATATCTACTTTGTTCAAATGCACACTAGCAAAATCAGCAGAGGCATTTGTAGAGCACCAACTAAGGATTTGGAAACTTGATATGTTCCTTTTTGACCATCGTTACAGATTAATGCAGAATCCAAAGCTGACATTGCATCAAGCAAAACACCTCCCACAATCTTATAGGGCTTTTCAGATGAAGTGAGAGGCTCCATAGGCCTATAGGTTGGCTGAGAAAGCAAAAGTGAAAGCGTAAGTAGAATGCTAGAACAGTACATATTCCTTTATAAAATGGTGATGTTACCCGTAAATTCAAGCTGAAGTGTTTAGATCTGGATAAAGAGCATTTTCAACAAATACGATCAAATCATTAAATTCCACCTCATTGGTTTTTATGGCGATACTGCCCTGGTTGTATGGCTTGTATTTTTCTATGTCTGTCGCTGTGAATAAACCGATGGTAGGGGTAAGAGACGAGCTAGCCAGATGCATTATTTCGTTGCACCCTCCAATGAAAACATCTGTGTTTGCAATCATTGCCGCCAACTCCCTTATATCGTTGGAAAATAGGACAGGAGCCCTGAAACCAAACTTAGAAACATTTTCTTCTGGAAGTATTTCAATAATGTTTACATCTGGAAATGCTTTCTGTAAATGTTCATATAGATTAAGCCACCATTTTTCCGTATGACATTTGGTATCAGTGGTACATGTGTACAAGCAAATGATCGGTTGTGCGTTTTGGACTATATCATATACCAAGCTACCGCCATGTATAAGTTCATCATTCGCAAGTCTTAAGTCCAAGTTGGCTGGAATGGCATCATTTGCCTTAACCCCAATATTGGGCAAAAAATTTCTCAAGGAATAGATTACTTGCTTTGCGACATGTACATCTTTATTATCTGATTCTCTATTACCTACATACTTGAACCTTGCATTTGAAACCTTTGTAAATAGTCTTCCACAGGAAGATTCCTTGACGGCATTTATAGCCAAATCATATTTCTTGCTTCTAAGTCGTACAAATGTTCTTATATACTTTATAGGGTTTTTGAAGGGGTTCTGGGGTAATTCAATGACTTGGTTGACATTGTCGTAATTTTGATATAATTGGATAGCGCAGGATTGGTTTACTAGCAGATCGATCTCGCTATTTGGGAATGTGGATTCCAGCTCCTGAATCAAAGGTGAAAGCAACAATAAATCTCCCAATCTCTGACTCGGTCTGCAAATGAGAATCCTTTCTATGGCATCATTACTACTGACTGTTTTACCTGACTCGTTTTTAACACCACCAGTAAGATGTTTAAACGCGTCCCCTGTTATACTGTTGATGAATTTTCTTGGATTCATTTATGAATTTTTGCGTTGATCTTTCTGGCAGACTATCGGATTGCCCATGCATTTTTATGCAAATCCATCAGCGGAAAATTGCAGGAGAAATAGGAGCGGTTTGGAGTGCGTGTTTAAAACTTATTGATGTAAATGATTTCTGTTCATTTGATTGTCAATAGCTCTAAACACGCACATTTATCCATTAAATCGGTTTTATACTATTCAATAGTATATATCGTAGTAGCAAATTCACCTAGCCTAAAATATCCCAATACTTCTTCGTTGGAATCATTGACATTGGTACAGTTTCCCTTCAACTGCACCGGGGTAGTTGGAAAAGGCCCATTCTCATCACTTCCAGATTGTTGGATGAATATGTTTAAATAGTCATAATATCGCTGTGAGATGCCAAACACATTAATATCTACAGTTGCTCCAGCAACGTAGTTTTCATTATCGTTCTCAATGAAATTTTCGTTGCCATCTGTAAATTCATCACTAATAACTGCAAGGGAGGGTATTGGTAAATTAGACGGAATAAATTCGCCCAAATAATAATTTTCAACAGATTCAAGGTCGTCAAAAAATACCTGAAGCTGAATTTCCGAGTCATCACCAGAACCTTCAATAGATTGCTCAACTCGATTAATATCTGGTGCTGCAATCAGGGTTTCGGTTGCTGTGTAGGAGTTACCATTATAAAGGATTTCCAAAGTGTAAGATGCGTTTAATTCCGGAACAAAGTCGGTTGTGGTATAACTACCATTATTCTGGTCGGCAAACACAAATATTGACCCATCGTTTTCTTTGGTTACTGTCACTGAAGCACCCGTAACAGGGACATCTGGATTGTTATCAAAATAAGCAGTTGATTGTCTTAGATGAATGGTTTGTGTTTCTCCCGAGGTGCCTTTTTGCCAGTTAATAGACGCATCAACCACCAATCTTGCACCGCCATTTGGGACCTTGAGATCTATGACCTCCGTACACGAGTTTAGTATTCCTAATACTATAAGGGTTATCCCTAATTTCTTATAT
>Ga0114899_1001858_pt1 | contig 11794 bp, 7 predicted proteins | sample MalvireepMed_215_FD_83497 | JGI IMG/M metagenome (GOLD analysis project Ga0114899, IMG submission 83497) | Marine viral communities from the Global Malaspina Expedition - Malaspina viral metaG DeepMed_215 | ecosystem: Environmental > Aquatic > Marine > Oceanic | place: Mediterranean Sea... | reverse complement strand
TGATAGCACTCTTCCAGTGAATCGTTCATCGATCTTCTTCCAAATCCACCACCCATAAATGGCATGTGTACTTTGATCTTTTCCTCAGCTTGTTCTGCAGGGATGCCCAAGTCCTGAGCGAACTGTCGCTGAACCTGAGGGCTTTGGCTCGAAGCCCAGATTTCTGCTGTATTGTCCGGCCTTACATGTACGGTACAATTCATAGGTTCCATACAAGTGTGTGACAGATAAGGCAGCTCATAAGTGGCTTCCAGAACATCTTTGGAGGTGTTCACGGCTTCATTGAAATTGCCTTTTTCTACATGCTCAAGGCCATCTTCATTGGCCAGACTATTCATTTCGTTATACAGGTCGGCTGTACTTACTTTAGAGAATTCAGCATTGTCCCACTGCACATTGAGCTTCTTTCTTCCTTGTAGGGCAGCATAGTAGTTTTTGGCCACCACTGCAATTCCCGTGTTCTTGTAGGCGTAAACAGTCCGGGTCACTTCCATCACATCTACCACTCCCGGTACCGCCAGGGCTGCCGCCTTGTCAAAGCTTTTTACCTTTCCCTGCAAGGTTGGGCATCGCTCAATAGTGGCATAGAGTAAACCTTCTGTTTTGGCATCAATGCCGAATCCGGCAGATCCGTTTACTTTTCCAACCAGATCGGGTCTTTTGGTCGCTTTCCCAATAATCTTGAATTCTGACTTCTTCTTAAGTGTAGGTTCTTTGCTTAGCTCAAGCTTCGAAGCTTCTTTTACCAGTTGACCATAGCTAAGGCTGGTTTTCTTCCCTTTTTGATAAACTACGCCATCAACCACCTCGCAGTCTTCGGGAGAAATTCCCCATTGGCTGGCAGCGGCCCTGACAAAGAGGTCTTTTGTGGCTGCTCCCAATTGTCTCATGGGGGTAAAGAGCGATCGGATGCTTCGGCTTCCTCCAATCGACTGGGCTCCATATTTTCTTAGTGCACTTGCTTTAACAATAGTCACCTGATCCATGCTCACACCCATTTCTTCGGCAATTACTGCCGGAATACCCTGATAGATACCCTGACCAAGTTCCGGAATATGTGCCATAATGGTGATTTCACCGCTTTCGCTGATAGTGACGTATGGATTGAGACTTTCACCTTCAACCAAATCTTCAGGCATGATTTTCCTGAATGTACTGTCTGTTCCCGCGAAAGCCAGTTTGTCGAACCCGATGGCCAACACTGCTCCGGTTAGTCCGGTGACTTTCAGGAATTTTCTTCGGTTTACTCTATTTGCTTCCATTGGTCATTTCTTTTGAGGCTAGATGAATTGCTTTTCTGATCCGGTGATAAGTACCGCATCTGCAGATGTTTCCTGCCATGGCCTGGTCTATCTGCTCGTCAGTTGGCTTGGGGTTATTGCTCAGAAGGGCAGCGGCCGACATAATTTGACCTGATTGACAGTAACCACACTGAGGGGTCTGAACTTCCAGCCAGGCCTTTTGAACCGGGTGGTTGTTATCTTCAGAAAGTCCTTCTATGGTGGTTATGTTTTGTTCGGCAACTGCAGATACTGGTAAGGAGCATGATCGAACTGCACTACCATTGAGATGCACGGTACAGGCTCCGCATTGGGCAATTCCGCAGCCATATTTGGTTCCTGTGAGGCCAACCTCATCTCTGATTACCCAGAGGAGCGGGGTTTGAGGGTCGGCATCAACAGTAAAGCTCTTATTGTTGATTTTCAGATTATACTTAGCCATGGTGATTATTCATTTCTTTCAAGTTAGCGAATTAGATATTTAAATGTGTCTTGCACTGTGTTGAACCGCATCTGAATGGAATGGTTGTGGTTAAAGCTGCTTTTTACTTAACCGGAAAAAGAAAGAGCCTGCTTAAATATTAAACAGGCTCTGTTTGCGTTTTTAAATCTGACTTTTAATGTCTAAAATCTATCATCTGACATCTAGCGTCTAATATCAAGAGTCTAGAGTCTAACATCTATTTCTTACTATCAATTGTAGCCGCTTTCCATGAGTTGTTGTCCAAATTCACATCAGCCATTCTTCCCGATGGATCGATTTGAATTGAGGCGATTTCGGAAATAGGCTTGTTAATGCTGAATTCATAGGTTGGGTTAGTCCATGGCCAGTCAGGGTGAACCACTCTCGGATCGTTTGTCTCGGCAGGTTTTTCACCTCTCATCATTCTCAAGGCCATATAGTGCACTTCCTTGGTGCCGTCTTTGTAGGTAACTACCACATCCATTGGCATTGGCATCAGACCAACTCTTTCCAGAGTCACTTTTGTTGAGTTACCTTCTCCCACCACATTTTGCACTCCATAATCAACGGTCTTTGTAGTATACACAAAGTACTCATTGTACCAGTCCAGTTCCAGACCAGATACTTTCTCAAATACTCTTAAAACATCGTTAGGATTTGGGTGCTTGAATTTCCATTGGTCGAAATATTCCAATAAGCCTTTGCCCAAAGCTTCCTCACCAATGACATAGCCGAGCTGACTCATCCATGTTGAACCTTTACTATAAGCGGCAGAACTGTAAGCCCCATTAAGGTTGTAATGGTCTGAATGGGTGCTCATTGGCTCTTCTTTTCCACTGAGTGCCAGATTGATATAACCACCATTGGCTTTTACGCCCAGGTTTTCCAGGGTAGTTTCTTTTGGCTCTTCAGTTCTCAAATGCTGTGAGATTCTGGTGGTGGCGTAAGAAGTAAAACCTTCGTCCATCCAAGGGTGTAATGCCTCATTGTTTCCAAGTACTCCATGATACCAGTCGTGCATAGACTCGTGTACGGTTACTCCCAAAAGGTTGCCTCTTGAACCGGTGATCATGGTAGACATTGGATATTCCATACCACCGTCACCACCTTGAATCACAGAGAATTGCTTGTAAGGGTACTGGCCGAAGTTGGCGTTGGCATATTCGAATGATCTTTCTGCCAATGGCATGAGATTCTTCCAGTTTTCTTCGTTTTGGCCTTTCTGGTGGAAGAAGTGAAGCACCATTCCATTTTCCATGGTCAGTTTGTCGTGCAGGTAATCCGGGTCGGCAGCCCAGGCAAAGTCATGCACATTAGGGGCTACAAAATGCCAGGTAAGTTTGCCGTTTTTCACCTTTTGCTTCACGGTTTGACCAGCATCTTCGTATCCATGCCCAATTTCCAGAGGGTTTTGCAGGTATCCGGTTCCTCCAATCACATAGTCTTTATCTATGGAGATTTTGACTTCATAATTTCCCCAGACACCATAGAATTCACGGCCAATATACTCATCGGCATGCCAGCCCTGATAGTCATACTCAGCCAATTTAGGGTACCACTGAGTCATGGTATAGCGAACGCCTTCAGCATTGTCTCTTCCCGATCTTCTGATCTGAAGTGGTACCTGACCTTCAAAGGTCATTTCGAAAGTGGCTTTTCCTCCCGGCTGAATTGGTTTGGCCAGTTTTACTTCAAGGACGGTTCCAACTACTTCATACTGAACATCTTTTCCATCTTGCTTAAGTGAGAAGATCTTCTGATAACCAATTTCCTCGTCAGTCAGCTTGGAGATTCTGTCTCTTACTCTTCTGTCTGGGTCGTTGATTGTTCTAGAACGAACATCCATCATACTTCCTGGTTGAAAAGCATTGAAGTAAAGGTGATAGAACACCTGATTCAATACCTCTGGAGAATTATTGGTATATTCTAATTTTTGAGTTCCCTGAAAACGGTTGGTCTGCACATCCATGTCGATTTCCATGTAATACTCTGCGTGCTGTTGCCATCTTTCGTTTTCCTCTCTTGTTGCCTTTTGCTGGGCCCAAACTGTCGTTGAGCAGATGCAGAAGGCCAACAAGAATACTGTCAGTTTTAACTTCATTTCTATCTTATTTTAGGATTCGGAAATTATCAAAGTTTGAAGTGTCCAACAAATCAAATGGGTTAAATGGATCAATTATCTGATCTTATATCTGATCTGAAACTTGACATCGGTTCTTTGGTTTCCTTCTATGGTTTCAAGACTTGTGCCAACTTCATCACGATCGTAGAAGGTACTTCGTGCCAATCTTGCCCAAATATCCACTTGTCTGTTAAGTCTGTATTGAATCAACAGATAGTTTCTAATGCCCTGACCGCTGTAGGCGGGAATTGAGAAGGAGTAGAGCACATCCCGTTCATAGGCATATTGTCTGTTGTTGGCCCCGTCAGTATCAAAAAGGGCAATTCTACCACTCAAAACAAACTTACCGAAACTGTAAACGGCATCCTGAATAAAGGCATAGCCGTCATTTTGTTCACCGGTTATCTCATATTCGCTCAATTGAATGCGCGATTTCAGACTCAGGTTTGAATTGATCCGATACTCGAAATTGGCCAACACCTGCTGCTTGTTGCCGAGCCTGATGATAGTACTTCCATCCAGTGGATCGGTGGTGTTTTCTTCCTTTGTCTTGTTTCTGTACTGCAAATACATTTTGACAGACGAATTGGGATAACAATTGAGGCGGAACAGGTAATCGTTGCCTTCAGATGGTGCATTAACCCTAAATCTAAGCCATGGGAACTGAAAAGTGTCGTAATAAGCAGTGAGGAAGAACTTGTTGTTGAGGGTGTACTTAAAGCCCCAGTAAATGCCACTTTCATTGATATTTCGGCTGCCCTCGGTAAATGATGCTCCGCGAAGTGCATGGAAATCCCGTGTGTAATTCCTCAAAATCATGGCAAAGTCAACCCTGGGAGAAAGGGTAGAGGTGAAGCCGAATACTGCCCCGGTACCACCACTTTTGGAAACCCCACCCTCGCCAAAAAAGCGAAACTGTTTTAGCCTGAAGCTGGTATAGAGACTTGCATTGTGATTGCTCTTTCCCGAGAACTCAAATTGATTGTAAGCCTGATTGCTCCTCTGAATGGGCAGGCTGTAACTGTTCGAATTGACAACGAGACCTATTTGGGTCATTTCATTGACTTTGAGATGAAGATTTGCCCCGATCAGTGTTTCCGAAATCTGCCTTTTGCTGGCTATTTCATTAGGAGTTCTATGGAAACCGGAAGTTTGAATAGATGAAAAATAGTCTTCAAAAGTCTCTTCATTCTGCTTGATGGAGGCATCCTGTTTGAGGTGAGAAGCAAAAGCAGTTACTTCGAATTGATCGCCCAGGTCATAGGTTACAGCAGCCCCTCTTAAGAAGCCACCTTCAACAACCGAGGTATAAGGCCTGATGCCCAGGTTCACCCTTTCCAGCGCATTGATGGTTTCTGAACCTTTTCCCACCCCAAAACCTGCTCCGAAAATAAGCCCTTGGCCAAACTGAAGTTGGTAGTCGCCCAGTATGATTTTCCGAAAGGCCTTATGGTTCTCAACCATGGCATGTGCGGACCAAAAATCCATGCCAAACCGCTTGGTAGAGGGATCCCAGGTAAACTTTTCTCCCGCATCCAACTCAGTTGTAAAACCGAAGCTGAAGTCCCCTGTTTTTGAGACCCGATACCTCATATAGTGTTTGCCAGGGCCCCCGGCATATCGGGTGTCATCTGGCGATTCCGGTTTGGTATAGCCCTTTTTTTCTTCCAGTGTCTGCTCGAAGCGATAAATAATATAGTTGTTCCGTTCAGTAAGAATCCGCTGCCATAATGGTCGGTTGTCTGCTGTCAGTTCACTTGAATCTACAGTTACGAAATGAGCAAGTTTTTCTATGGTGTTGTGGTCGAAACCAGGAACAAGTTGCAGCTCATAAACGGTGAGCAGTTTGCCATTGGTGGCAATGTAGCTTTTGAGGGAGTCTATCTGAGGATCGGAGAGAATATATAGCCCCTTTAGTTGGTCTACCGATGCAGAATTGAGATTCACGGGGTTTTCATAAAGTAGTAACAACCTCTCATACAGGTCTTCATAATTGAGCGATTCATCCTGAAGGTTGAAAAGAGATTCTATAAACAACTGCAGGTCGAAGTTCTCATCACGCTGTGCAAGCAACTGGTTTGTCTTTAGAGACATTCCAGCCAGCAACATCAGCATGAATAACCTTTTCATTAATCTATGATTTGAAAAGTCAGGCCGAAATTGTGTGTGGCACCAGTGCTGCGGTTAGATCGGACTGCATAGTCTAATGTAAACCGGTTGAATTTGAAGCCGGCTCCAAATGAGTGCCTGTTGGTTTGTGTGGAGAAACCAGTTCTCAGCCATAGGTTTTCAATAATACTATAAGCCAAACCAAGTCTTAAATCTGGGTCGTCCTCAACATTTTTCTCACCTTCAACAAAAATATTGAGTGACTCTTCTGGTCGATAGTTTAGGGATAACCTTATGAGAGTCGGTACTTTTTCCTGGCTTTCAACAGCTATTACTGCCTGTGTGAAATTATATACATGAACGCCAAAATTTAGCTGAGGTGTGAATTGTGCCAAAGCTCCCATTTCGGCTATGAATACCGATCTTTTCCCAAACCCATCAATATTGTATTGCAGCAGATTGGCTTTTGCCCCCAAACTCATAATTCCAATTTTGCGGGCAAATCCAAGGCTGGCCATTTGGTTGCTGAAGAGTTCGTCTCCAAAGCGGTAAACACCAAAAGCTGCGCTGCCCCAGGGTGTTTCTGAATTTACTGCAGCCACAACCGTATTGAAGGGAGCAAAGTTGAAAATGGTTTGATAGGAGATGAGAGCGCTTATTCCTTCGTTCACTACCAGACCTGCTGGATTATTGAAAACGGACCACTCATTGGCCGTTGCTGCTGAAACACCCCCCATGGCAATAGATATCGGCCCCTTGGGTGGAACACCAGATATCTGGGCTGAAATGTTACACCAAAAGACAAAGAACAGGAATGCCGTGAGTGTTAGTTTACGCACTTTCGAATATAGGAAATTAGCAAAAGAAAAGGATAGCTGACTTTAAAGAGCCGACCTGAAATTCACGAAAAATCCCGTGTGTCCGTCTCGGTTAATGCTGTATTCAAAGCGAACGACAAAGTCATAGTAGGTAACAACATCGAGGCCTAGTCCTGCACTGCCAATCAATTTGTTGTTGTAGAAGTTGTTTGTATTGGCAGAAAGCGAATTTCCAGCATATCCGGTATCCACAAAAACCTTCAGGTAGAAGGCATATGGCAGGGTTCTGAATTGGTCTATCATGCTTCTTTTGTTCAGCTCCTTCACCCCTTTGAGGAGTTGAAACCGGAGAGAGGTTCTGTAAGAGGCAAGAAAGTCGCTTTCCACCACATATCGCTCATAACCTCTGATGAAGTAGGGGTTATATCCAAAACCTTCACGTACGGTATAGGGAATGTCATTGGTAAAGGTTTTGTAAACATCGAAGGCATTTGCCCAGTATAATTTTTTGCCCAGTTGGGTGAAGGTGGAATAATCCAGCCTTGTGGTCAGCATGTTGACATCGTCAAATACCCCAAGTCCAAGCTGGGACATACTCAGGCCCAAACGGCTGCCTGTGAGAGGATAGGCCACATAATCCCTTCTGTCATGAATGAAGGAATAGGCAAAAGCAAAATACTCCTGCAAGCTGGCATTTTCCTGAAAATAGTCGTTGTTGAGACTGTAAACGGTATCTGCAATCGAGGCCCTGTTGTAACCCAGAGAAAACGAATGCCTGTTGTAAAATGATGGCCTGAAGGTGAGTGTTCCTGATGTTCCGAAAATCCTCCTGATAGTATTCTCGCTTTGCACAAACTGTTGCCGATGGGCGTCAGACGCATAACTCACTGCCTTATTGGTGGCAAATGATGTTGAAACGCTCAAACCTGTTGTCTGAGCTTTGTTGATATATGGTATTGAATATTGGAAGCTGTATTGCTTGGTGAAGCCAAATTGGGTTCTTACAACCAGCCTGTCATTTCTGCCTGAGAAATTGAGATGATAAAGTTGAAGGCCATAGTTCACCCTTGAGAAATCGCGGTTCTGATTTACCCACCATTCAGTGAAATTTCTATCCGCAAGCTTGAAGATCGGCACAGGGAAAATATACCACCGTTCCTGAACCCTGATCAATACCTCGGCATTGTTGGTAGAGAGAAAGAGAGGCACTATCTCTGCGGTTACGAACAACCTCGTATTAATGAGTTTCTGCTGGTCTAACTCTACTGCTTTTGCAAAGTCTTTCATCTTCAGGGTTTGCCCTTCCTCGAAGTTCAATTCCCTCAGAATGATGGACCTGAGCGTTTTTTTATTTCCGGTAATGTAGATTCGGCCGATGGTAATATCGGTGTCCGGATTGATATCCGGCATAGTAGTTTGAGATAGGCAGTCAAGGTTGAAAAACACGCCACACAATACCAACAAAACCAATCTTGACAAGTTATTCAGCACGCTAATCTTTAGCTTTCTTAGATAGTATTATGACTCTTATAATGATGAATACCCCTACAAGAACCAAAGGAATACTTAGTAGTTGACCCATGTTATAAGTCATGTCATCTTCAAAGGAAACCTGATTCTCTTTAAAAATCTCATGGAACCAACGCAGTCCGAAAATCCAGATCAGGAACAGACCTGTAAGCAATCCTTCCGGGGTTTTTCCCTTCCATTTGAACCAAATGGCCAGGAGTATCAGGAAAAGGATAACACAGGTGGCCGATTCATAGAGTTGAGAAGGATGTCTGCTGATACCCCAGGTGTGAACCACGGCCTGTAGTTTTCTGTCAACCAATGATACATCGAAATCCAGAGGCCGATTGGGCTGGGCATAATGCTCGCTTACTGACGGACTTAAGAGTATTCTCTTTACATCACCATTCACAATCGCTTTGGCCTGGTCTTCGGTTAATTGCCTGTTTTCAAAAGTAAGGGTAAGGTCAACAGGAACTATTCCCGCTGCCAGTCTTTCAGTTGAAGTTCCCTTCGAAGCTTCCGCAGATTCAATTCCAATGCCGGCTTCTTCAATGTACTCTTCAGCTACTCTGCCGAAAACTACACCGTAGTCAGATTCAGTAGGCTTTCCAATAATTTCGGAGTTCACAAAGTTTCCGAATCGGATAAAGGCACCTGCCAGAGCTACTGTAATGACAATTCTGTCAACAATCCAGAGATAACTCTGCCCTTGCCTCTTTTTCCTTATGAACTTAAACTTGAAAGGAGACCATTGGGCTACCACAACATAGTTACTGTAAAGAAAAAGTGCCAGTAGAATACCAAAGGCTGCACCATGGCTGGCCAAACCACCTTCCCAGGTTCTGAAGAACATCAGCGGATCTGCCAGAAATCTTTCTGGCTCGTAAAACAACAAGTGGCCAAGTCTGGCTCCGATAATGGTGGCCAGGATCATGTGTACCGAAAGAGTATCTACATTTTGCGGGTCTTTACCTTCTTTTTTGAAGACATAGACCATAATCTGATAGCCAATGATGAACCCGGCAGCGAACAGTACACTATACCATACCGGTGGTTGAATTCCTTTGATGATTTCCCGCATGGGATCCCACACGATATACGATAGTATTGATAGACTGTGCATGGAGCAAATATATACGAAATGATGGAAGCTGGCAGATTAGAAGTGTAGAAAGCCCAAAAGTTTCACATTCAGGTTACAATTCTTCCAGCTCTTCCACAAAACCCGCAGAAAGAATGGGGAATCTGCACCAGGTTCTTGGATCAACATTGAATTCATCCAGGTGGAAGGCAGGAGCAAGGCGCTCACGTTTCCATTGGTTTCTGCTCCAGAGCTTGTAGAACTTACGGATGTGCTCCCTGAGCAAGTTCTCAGGTTCAAGGTTTTGGGTTTTAAGTTGGTTGAACACTTCAAGCGGAGATTTATGGTCGCGTATGGCCAGTTTCTCAATCTCCACCATAATGTGATAAGGCATCAGGTCATCCTCATCCGTTTGCTTTCGGTCCTGTGGTCTGAGCTCAGCGGTAGGGGGTAGTTCATTGATGTATTTTAAGCCCTCGTAGCCCAGTTCCTTCTCAGCATATCTAAGCCATTGTCGAATATAGTGCTTGTCAACAGATGAAATTGGAGCCAGACTTCCGCTGGTGTCACCGTCCATGGTGGCGTAGCCAACATCTCCCTCGCTTCTGTTAGAAGTAGTGAGCAGGAGGGTATTGGTAATATTGGTAAGCATCCAGATAATCGGGCTTCTGGACCTGGCCTGAATGTTTTGCAAGGCCAGATCATCCTGTTCCCAGGTCAGTTTCCGCTCCAAAGCCTCTTCAATAATGTTGGTGTAAGCATTAACCGATGAGTCGATCGTCCAGCTGTAAAACTTTGCGCCAATAGAGTCGGAGAGATATTTCGCGGCATTTAAGGTGGTATCGGAAGAATTAACCGTGCCTTGATAGGCTGTATTGAAGATTTGATGCACTATTTCCTTCTCCGACTTTTCGGCCAACTCGGGAAAGCCTATCATTCGGCAGAAAAGTGCTTTTCCCAGCTCTGTAGTTCCTCTCCTTACCATTTCTGCCACCATTACTGCACAGGTAGCTGAATCGGCACCCCCACTGAGTGAGAGCGTATAGCCTTTTGACCTGCTTTTGCGCATGTAATCGAAAAGGGCAAGGCTACATGCTTTGGGAAACTCAACTTCTTTAGGCTCAACGGGAGCGACCAGGTGTTCAACCCTTTCTGTAGATTGATCCGGATAGAAGTCTCCAAATTTTAGCTGGTGTGATTGGAAACTTAGAAGCTCATTTCTTAGGAGAATTTCTCCCCGTTGAGCAATCATCATCTCACCATCGTAAATCATTCTGCCGGCCTCATTTCCTAAGAGATTGGCGTAAACATAGGTGCAGTTGAAGTTTTTGGACGAACCTTCAACCAGGGCAATTCTATCTAGAGTCTTTTTCATGGCGAAGTGACTCGCGCTTGGGTTGAGGATGAGGTTTACTCCTTTTTCAACAAGTCGGCAAGCAGGTCTTACATCACCTCTCCAGGCATCTTCACAGATTTCGATGCCTATTTTCCATTCTTCAAAATCGAAGGTAATATCTCCGATCGGATACTCTTTCCCATTAATACCGAATTGCTCAACTACTCCCTGGGGCCAGGGGTTGAACCATCTTGGCTCGTAGTGTACTCCATCCAAGGCCATGTATTGCTTGGCATAAATACCGAGAATCTCGCTATTTTGGGCCATAAGGGTGCAATTGTACAGTCTGCCAACATGCCTGATGGGCAAGTTGAGGGTGACCAACATTCCTGTTGTCTCTTTCACCAACTCCGGAACAAAAGAAAGTGCCTTTTCCGGCAGCCATTGACTAAGGAAAATGTCTTCGCAGCCATAACCAGTTATGCAAAGTTCAGGCAGACAAAGTATTTCAATCTTTTGTTCTCTCGCCTCCCGAAGCACAGTTTTCAGGCGCTCGATGTTGCCTTTCCAGTCGAGTGGGGTTTGGTTGACATTAGCACCTCCAATTCTGTACTTTCTCATTGATCGTTCAGCTCTAAAATCAGACAGGCTTCTCTGGCGGCATCCTGTTCGGCCTTCTTCTTGCTTAAACCATGCCCTTTGGCTATTGGTTCGTCATCAATTCTTACTTCCATCACAAACTCCTTGTAATGGCCCTTGTCAATGGTAGAAACATGCTCAAAGCTTGGGATTTTGGAGTTTTTCTGGGTCCACTCGATGAGCTTGCTCTTATAGTTTTTCGTAGTGCTGATAATTTCTTCCAGGTCGAAATGAGGCCTTAGCAGTTTCTTGAGAATAAATCTTCTGCTATGTCCGAATCCTTTGTCGAGGTAAATGGCACCAATCAGCGCCTCCAGGGTATTGCCATAGAGCGATTTATGGGAATTGGGGGTCTTTCTCTTTCTATCGAATTGAACGATCTGAGAAACCCCAATAGTTCTGGCCACATTGTTCAGGCTTTCGCGGCTTACAAT
>Ga0114899_1001853_pt1 | contig 11823 bp, 9 predicted proteins | sample MalvireepMed_215_FD_83497 | JGI IMG/M metagenome (GOLD analysis project Ga0114899, IMG submission 83497) | Marine viral communities from the Global Malaspina Expedition - Malaspina viral metaG DeepMed_215 | ecosystem: Environmental > Aquatic > Marine > Oceanic | place: Mediterranean Sea... | reverse complement strand
GACCTAAGCCATAAACATAGAGCTCAAAGACTCTTCTTCGTTTACGCGGCGGATTGATTCTGCCAACATTTCAGAAAGTGTTAATACCACTATTTTCTCGCAACTTTGTGCATCCTCAGATAATGGAATGGTGTCAGTAACAACTAAGCGGTCGAGGTTTGAACCTTTGATATTAGCAATTGCTTTGCCTGAAAGAACTGGGTGAGTAGCATAAGCTGAAACGCTTTTGGCGCCATTTGCTTTTAACGCTCCTGCAGCGGTACATAATGTGCCGGCAGTATCGACCATATCATCTAAAATAATACAGTCACGACCTTCAACGTCTCCGATGATATGCATAACTTCTGATTTGTTAGCTTCAGGACGACGTTTATCTATAATGGCTAATTCAGCATCATTTAATAGCTTTGCTACGGCTCTAGCACGAACTACACCGCCTACATCAGGCGATACTACTATCTCCTCGCCAGAAGCGTTTTCTTGAATGTGATCGATAAGAACTGGGGTTGCATAGACATTGTCGACTGGGATATCAAAGAACCCCTGAATTTGATCTGCATGTAGATCAACAGTTAAAACACGGTTAATACCAACAACAGCCATCATATCAGCAACCACTTTCGCTGTGATTGGAACTCGAGCACTTCGAACACGACGGTCTTGGCGGGCATACCCAAAATAAGGTACAACTGCAGTAATACGCCCTGCAGAGGCTCGACGAAGTGCATCAGCCATGACAATCATTTCCATTAAACTCTCATTAGTAGGTGCACAAGTCGACTGAATGATAAATACGTCCATACCTCGAACGTTTTCGAGAATTTCAATCGCCACTTCACCATCGCTAAAACGTGAAACTTTGGCTTTACCTAGTTCAACGTCAAGGTGACTGGCAATTTTATCGGCGAGTTCTGGCGTGGCATTACCACTGAAAAGCATCATATCAGACATTATTAGACCCTAATGGTTTGGCTTCGAATGTAACGGCAAAAAACAACCTCGGCTATTAGATATTAGTCGAAGGTTTAAAATATATTTCAGAATAAGAATAATACAACAGGATTGTGAAATGTGCTGTGTTATTTTAGAAAAGTTTGTCATCGGCTCTGGTTTTTAAAAAGATTAAATATTAAAAAAAAGTCAATAACAAGAAAATGGCAGGGATAGCTGGATTCGAACCAACGCATAACAGGATCAAAACCTGTTGCCTTACCGCTTGGCGATATCCCTGTGGTGACAAAATACTTAGTTAAGTAGATTGTTTTTGCATTTCAACGTGAAGCGGTGATTTATTCACCCCTTTGGCTACAAAGTGTGGCCAGTCACATTGGGACGCTATTTTACTCATTTCTCGCTCATTGTCAAAGGCTAAAAACACACAACTACCACTTCCGGTCATTCTTGCGTTTGGACTGAATTTTCTAGCCCAATTTATTACCTTTTCAACTTCAGGATAGTCATGAGTAACAACATCCTGCATGGTGTTCTTTCCTTTAAAAGGAAGAGCTCCTATGTCGAGGTCGCGTATTCTGATGATTTTGTTATCTCTTGTCAACAATCTATTTGAAAATATTTTTGCGGTACTAATATGACATTCTGGTTGGATCACTAAGAACCAAGTTGGTGGGATCTCGATAGGTGTTAATTTTTCTCCGATACCTTCGACAAACGCGTTATTGCCCATTACAAAAATAGGCACATCAGCACCCAAAGATAGTCCTATTTCAGCTAATTCTTCCAGGCTTAGCGCTAACTGCCATAGAGTATTGAGTGCCAGTAATGTGGTGGCGCAATTTGAACTGCCACCGCCGACGCCACCACCAACAGGCAACTTTTTATCTAGATATAATTTTGCGCCTAGCGTTTTTTTATTGAGGTTTTGACGGGCGTAATTTTGTAGCTTTAATGCGGCTCTAACCACCAGGTTATTATCTCCTGATAATTCTCTTTTATTACAGTCAAATTCAATGAGACTGTTTTCAGTTATTTCGATGGTTAGTTGATCGGTGAAATCTAATAATTGGAAAACGCTTTGTAGCTCATGGTAGCCATCGTCGCGCCTGCCAACTATGTGTAAAAATAAGTTGAGTTTGGCCGGACAAGGCCATTGAGTAGTTTTGTGCTTCATTATCTTTTTTTAGCCCTAATCTGACGGGGTGAAATTCCATTTCTTGACTGCAATTCTTAACGACATTTGCGGATGGGTTGCTTTGATCATTCTAGGCATTAAGTAGCCAGAGTAGCTTTGATAGCGAGAGAACTCTACTTTCCAGTCTCTAAATTTAATATTTTGTAGTTGTCCCTGCGGATCACGAGTGAGGGATTCTTCAGCTTTACCCGAGGGTAGACCTTTGATCCAAAAGCTTAAAGCGTCGATAGGGAAATCCCAGCCTAAATTTTGTCGCATTAAACGCTGGGCATTATCAGAATAATAGATCTTATCTTCTGGTAATTTAAGGGTGGCTTTATCATCTTGTTGAATTAAGTGGGTATAAGTTGCGCCAAATAAACCGTAAATATGAAAGTCGAAATCATCTGAGTCATTTCGCCATTCAAGGTTGGCTGAAACATTTTCTTCTGGGGTTTTAATCGCTACTCTCGCTTTTAAAAACCAGTTTTGCTTTTCTGATAGTTGAATCGTTGATGGGTCTGTCTGGAGGGGAACACTCACACAAGCACTCAATAAAAACGAAGCCAATAGACTAGCGATAATTCGATTAAAGTATTTCCTTGTCGCTGTTTGTGCCGGCTTGAATAAACTATAACTCAACTTTCAAGCGCTCCAGAGTTTCTAATATCATTTTGTTATTATTTTCAATCATCAGCCCTTTGCGCCACACATTTTTGGCCGCTTGAATAGCTTCTTTTTTCCATAAAATTTCACCTAAGTGAGCGGCAATTTCCGCGCTAGGTGATAATATAAAGGCGCGACTAAGATATTCTTCTGCGCTATTTAAATCACCTTTTCGATACGCCAGCCAGCCTTTACTGTCTATCACTGCTGCGCTTTTAGGTAACCCTTGATAGGCACTGTCAATTAATGCTTGCGCATAGTCTAACTCTTGTCCAAGATCAGCCAGAGTGTAACCGAGCGCATTTTTAATATTTAAATCGCTTGGATAAATCGTTAATAAATACTTAAATTCACTGATCATTTCTGCAAACAGACCCAATGGCTCTTTATATAATGCTCGAGTGTAGAGTAGTTCTTTATCTTGAGGTTTAACTTCAAGTGCATGGTTTAACCAGTCGATCGCAAGTTGGTAGTGCAGGTTATTTCTCAGTAATGCCGCAACGGCCAAGTTAAAACGGTCGAGCTTTTCACTTGGCTCTAATAAACTTCTTGCTTTGGTCAATACCACCATTAGCTCATCAGGTTTTTTAACTAAATGGTATAATTCAATTTTTTTCAAAATTAAAGCTAGATTATCGGGCGTTTGCTCAAGCGCCAATGTTAATTGAGCCTTGGCTTGTTCTGCTGAAAAATGCTGGTTTAACAAATCGATTTCTGCAACTTTTAACTGAACTGTTCCTTTTTCATCCAGCTTATAGTCTTTTCTTACTGTGGTTAAGGCCGCTTCAAATTTATTTTGTTTGGCTAATAATTTTGATAAATAAACCTTCGAGCGGGCTAAGAAGCGTCCGTCGGTCACCATTTCAAAACACTCTATTGCTTGATTATATTGAGCCGTTTTTTGCGCTGAATCGCCGCAATAAAAAGCCACAATTTGTGCTTGGAAATTTGTTCCTAGTAATTGTTTGAAATGTTTTAGACTTTGCTGATAGTGACCCAAACCGTAATAACTGGCGGCCAGGTAATTGCGGGCTTCTAAGTCTTGAGGATGTAGTTGCAACCAATTAGCGTAATGGCTGACACTGGCCTCGTAATCACGTAAATCATACAACAATTGACCTAGCATCTGACTTATGTCGCTAGAGTTTGGGTTATCAATAAATAAGTTTTTGAGATAACTACGTGCTTTTGCATCTTGATGGGTTTGAAATAATATATGTGCTTTGAGCCTAATTGCGGGGTTAAATAGCGGTTTTTTGTCGAGTGCATCTTCAACACGTTGTAACGCTTGAATAAAGAGTTTGTCTGAATTCTGATTTGAATTAGCCATTTTAAAAATGAACTTTGCTTGTGCCGCGATAAAGGCAACTTCATCTGGCTGTTGCTTATTCAATTCGCGCAATAAATTAAATGCAGAGCGAGGGTCTTTATTTAGAACTTTAGTCTCAAGAAATTCAAATCGAGCTTGACTGTTTTCAAGATTCTGTAGGATAGAGTTTGCAGTTACTAATGCTTCACTAAAGTTTTGCAGTTCAATTTGGGTTTCTAATAAAAGCGTTTGAGCTTGCAGGTTTTGTGGTGATTTAGCCAACCATGTTTTGGCTGCTTGCTGTAAACCGAGCGGATCTTTGGCTGCTTTGGCGTTGTCGATACTCTTTTGGACCAACTGTTGATTATGAGACATGTCAGCAGCAAAAAGATAATAACTCATCGCTGTTAAGTGATCTTGATTATGTTCGGCGATATCTGCGGTAATGATTGCCTCATAAAGGTCAGCGCGTTGACGTTGATTTAACTGCAGTTCTTTAGAGAGTTGATAAGTATTATGTTGGGTCGAAAAAGCCTCATTTTTCAGGTTTGCGCAGGCGCTCAGCGCGCCAATGAATACAAACGACACAGCCAGTTTTATTGGTTTAAAACTATTCATATTACCCTTATTTATTAACGAAAATCTCTTTATCAAGCGATGGCGTTGATAAGCGTTTTGTCATACTGATAGCCGATCTGTCAAACAACCTAAAAAGACTGCGATTTGCGCTTTGCCTCTGGTATAATCCCAACAGTTTAAAAATATTTCTATAAGGTTCGGTAATTTGCACCGCGCCGTTGAGCAGGATACCTTAGTAAAACATGTTACCTATGCCTCTTTTTGATAACAATCAATATTTCTTCTTTCTAGCGTCGATAGACCCTAGAACTCTCTATCCGTTCAATAATTAGCTAGTTTTCATTTCATGCCCATCTCTATATTTGGAATAAACCATAAAACTGCGCCTATTGATATGCGAGAGAAAGTCGCATTTTCTCCAGATAGTATGAGTCAGAGCTTGCAGTCGCTCAAATCTGACGCGAGTTTGGATGAAGTTGCCATAATTTCTACCTGTAACCGAATGGAAGTAATCTATCGAATTGAAATCAGTCAAGACCAAGACAAAAGTATCGAACAAAAATCAAGTCAAGTGGCTTTATGGTTAGCCAATTATCATCAGATCCCAGTTGAGCAGTTAAACGATTATAGTTATTGCCATGCTGGAGAAAAGGCGATCAATCACATTATGGGGGTGGCCTGCGGACTTGATTCGATGGTATTGGGTGAACCACAGATTTTAGGGCAAGTAAAAGACGCTTATGGTTACGCTAACCATGCAGGTACTTTAGGGTTATATTTGAATCGCTTATTTCAGCAAACTTTTACTTTAGCCAAACAAGTAAGAACAGAAACCCAAATTGGTGAAAGTGCAGTTTCGGTCGCTTATGCCGCTGTTACTTTGGCCAAACGTATATTTTCCGATTTTTCCAAAGTCCAAGCTTTATTTATTGGCGCGGGTGAAACAATCGAGTTGGCTGCACGTCATTTGAGTCGCCAAGGTGTAACACAGATGAAAGTCGCTAACCGCACCGTAGAGCGCGCTCAGAACTTAGCCGACGAGTTTAACGCCACGGCTTATGGCCTTTCTTCTTTACCAGAGTTAGTGAAACAAGCTGATATTATAATTAGCTCAACCGCTAGTCCGGTACCTATTATTGGAAAAGGCTTGGTCGAAGAAGCACTCAAGCACCGTAAACACCGCGCTATATTTATGGTGGATTTAGCTGTTCCGCGAGATATCGAACCACAGGTGGCTGAACTGAGTGACGTTTATATGTATACCGTTGACGATATGCAGGATGTGATTAAAGATAATTTAAAAGTACGCGAAGAAGCGGCCAATGAAGCTCGTGATATTATTAATTTACACGGTCATAAATACCTCAGTTGGCTTCAGTCATTATCGGCAGTATCTTTGTTAAAAGATTTTCGCTCTCAATTTGACCAAGTTAAAAGTGTTGAAATGAGCCGTTCTTTGGGGAAATTAAAAGCGGATGAAGATCCTGAAAAGGTGTTTACCGAATTTGCTAATCGTTTAGCGCAAAAATTTATGCATTCTCCCAGTCGCTTGATCCGTCAAGCTGGGGAAACAGAACAGCAGCAAATATTGGAAATTTTGGCTGATGCATTTGATTTAAAAAGCTCAAAATAAAAGTTGATACATTGCTAACGCATTAATTTTTTATACTTTATAAAGCAGAGATAATATGAAAGATTCAATAAGAAAAAAATTAGAAGCTTTATCTGAAAGGCATGAAGAAGTAGGCCATTTATTAAGTGACCCTGAAACTATGTCGGATCAAAATAAATTTCGTGAGTTGTCTAAAGAGTATTCTCAGCTCGAAGAAGTGGTAGTTGAGTTTAATCGTTACTTGCAAATCATGGATGATATAAACTCTGCTGAAGAGATGCTAAAAGATCCCGATCCTGAAATGCAAGAAATGGCGCAAGAGGACTATAAAGAAGGTAAAAAGTTAGTCGAGCCGTGTGAATTAGAATTACAAAAATTGTTATTACCGAAAGACCCAAATGACGATAAGAATATCTTTTTAGAAGTTCGTGCAGGCACTGGCGGCGATGAAGCTGCTATTTTTACTGGTGATTTATTTAGAATGTATAGTCGTTTTAGTGACAAAAATCGCTGGCAATTGGAAGTAATGAGTGAAACTGTCAGTGAACAAGGCGGATATAAAGAAATTATTTGTAAAATTTCTGGTGATAGCGTTTATTCAAAATTAAAATTTGAATCTGGCGTACATCGAGTACAGCGAGTGCCAGAAACTGAATCGCAGGGGCGAGTACATACTTCGGCTTGTACCGTGGCTGTTTTACCTGAAGCCGATGAACTGGATGAAATAGATATCAATCCAGCCGATTTAAGAATTGATACTTTCCGCGCATCTGGTGCCGGAGGTCAGCACGTTAATAAAACTGATTCGGCTATTCGTGTGACTCATTTGCCAACCGGCACAGTGGTTGAATGTCAAGAGGGGCGCTCGCAACATAAAAATAAAGCTCAAGCACTGAGTGTTTTAAAATCACGTTTGCTCGCGGTTCAAGTCGATGCTGCGCATGAAGAACAGGCCGAAGCAAGAAAGAGCTTGGTTGGAAGTGGCGACCGTTCGGAACGTATTCGAACATATAATTTTCCTCAAGGGCGTATGACTGACCACCGAATTAATTTAACCTTATATAAACTTGATGAGATTATGTCTGGTGATCTGGCTCAATTAGTCGGGCCGCTCAGTAGTGAGTTTCAAGCGGACCAATTGGCAAGCTTGTCAGATAACGACTAAAACGAGTTATCTTCCCCATCGCAGTTACGGAGAGAGCAGGGGAGAGGGAAAATTGTCTATGACTAAAAAAATTGGCGCTGTTGCAGTGGTTGGTGGAACCCACGGCAATGAATTAACTGGTATCTATACCGTTAAACATTGGCAGAAGAATAACTTAAGAGAAAGTTATCCTGAATTTCAAATCGAGTATTTGCTAGCCAATAAAACAGCCATAAATGAAAATAAACGATATATAGAACAAGATCTCAATCGATGTTTTCAATTAACTGACATTCAAGATAAAAACAAAATAAACCAAGAACAAAAGTTAGCTAAACAAATCAATCAGAAATTAGGTCCTAAAGGGAATGCTAGAGTCGACTTTATTATCGACTTACATACTAGTACCGCCAATATGCAAACCAATATTGTGCTGATCAAAATGGATGATTTCCATTTGAAATTAGCTGCGTATATTAAACTGCAGATCCCTGACGCGATAATCACCTCAGAATCACAATTGATGGACGATCATCATTTTCTTTGCTCAGTTGCAGATAAAGGGGTAGTGATTGAGATTGGGCCTGTAGTACAAGGTGTTTTGGACTCGGTTTGTTTTGACAAGACTAATGTTGCACTCAAAACCTGCCTTGATTTTGTTAATTTATATAATCAGAAAAATATTCCAGAACTTAATCCACAATTAGAAGTTATGAGTTATCACTCAAAACTGTATTTTCCTTGTGATCAATTCGAAGATATTAATGCGGTTGTCCACCCTTCATTAGTTGGCAAAGACTATTCAAAAATACAGAAAGGTACTCCGATATTTAAAACTTTTTTTGGAGAAAACGTTTTCTATGATGGACAAGAAACTCATATCGCTTTTGTGAATGAAGCGGCTTATTATGACCAAAAAATTGCCATGTGCTTTTGCAATCCGGTTCAATATTCTCTGACTAATTTGAAGCCAGTCGAACTAACCAAACTATGATGAATATTCAAACTGCACTTAATCAAGCTGTGTTATTACTTCAACCATTAATTAATAGTGCTGATGCAAAAACTGATGCGGAGTATTTATTAAGTAAGATATTAGACAAAAATTTCACCTGGCTTAAAACTTGGCCTGAGTATGAACTTTCTGAACAGCAGCAAGCAGAATATAGCAAAATGCTACAGCGTCGGAAAAACGGTGAGCCGATAGCTTATATTTTAAAAGAAAAGGCTTTTTGGACACTAGATCTTGAAACTAATTCGTCGACTTTAATTCCTAGACCCGAAACAGAGTTATTAGTGGAGCAGGCGCTTGAAGTGTTAGCTGAAAAACAAGCCGCTAAGACGCTAGATTTAGGCACTGGGACAGGCGCTATTGCGCTTTCAATTGCTGCTGAAAGAAGAGATGATGATGTCTACGCTTGCGATTATAACCAAGATGCAGTTGATCTTGCTTGGCGTAATGCTAAAAACAATAAAATTCAGAATATAACAATAATTCAAAGCGACTGGTTTTCAAATATAAAAGAAAAGAACTTTGATTTAATTGTTTCTAATCCACCATATATTGAAGCTAATGATCCTCATCTAAATCAAGGCGATCTGATCTTTGAGCCGAACTCTGCGCTAGTGTCAGCAGATGAAGGCTTGGCCGATATAAAATTAATTATAAAGCAGTCAAAAATATGTTTAAAAAATGACGGCTGTTTAATGTTGGAACATGGTTTTGAACAAGGACAACGAGTTCGAGATGTTTTTAGCTCTCATGGTTATGTTGAAGTCAGTACAATTCAAGATTTAGCTGGTTTGGATAGAGTTACCATGGGTTATATAAATAATTAATTGTTCAATCAATTAGTAGCAACAGTAACCTGGGCACACTGGTTGACGGGGATGTAATTAGACTGTGGTTTATCAAAATTAACATTATGGCTAATTTCGACCCAATCACCCACTTTAATATGGTCGCCTCTTAAGTTGACTGGGTACGCCATAGCACTATTTTGCATCGTCTTGATTATCTTAATTTGTCCGGCTGAAATATTAGGTTTTTCATTTTTATCATTTTTATAAAATAAATTTAACACTTCTCCTTGTGTGAATTTAGCTGATTGGCTGGCAATATAAATTTCATTACCTAATTTTCTTGTTACGTTACCTAATAAAGGTTGTTGATTAAGCCTTTGAATTGCTTTTAATACCAGGAAATTTGTTGCGGCGAGAAACGATTGACCGGGCGTTGTAGTTAAGTATGCTCGACTGATTTTATCTTCATTGTTTGCCCACGTTTGCGGCTGCGTTATTTGGTTGAGATCACAAACTGATATTTTCATTTCAACACTGTCTATCCAGGGAGTGATTGTTTTATTTCCGCTGGTCAGCTTGATACTTAATTTAACTGAAGCTGCTGCTGGCGTTTTCATCCATCGTTTAACTTGTTGGTTAACTGAACTCGTCCAACTGTCGTCTGCGCTATAAGAAAAAGGTAATTGGTAATTGTCTAACATCAATTCAATTTGGTAATCCGCTTTATTTTCGGTTAACGTGAAACGGCGGCTAGTAATAAAAGCACTTTGAATAATATTGTCGACTATTTTAGGGAGTTTGCCATGATTAAAGTAGTCTGCATCTTCTTCTCTTTCCTCAATCGGGATCCCAGAGTAATTGATTATTGGTTTAAGGTTTAAACTGATTTTTTCTGCATTAACTTCAACCCAATTCAAATGAGTAAAACTTGCTGCTTGTTGGTGTTCTAACTGACGTTTTTCAATTGATTTCATGTTGGGCTCTATTATAGCGGTTGGCTGTTGAGCGAATAGTAATGAGTTATAGAATATTGAACTGAAGATCAGAAATAGAAGAGCTTTGTTTTTGTCTTGCGTTATATATTTGAACAACTGATTGGTTGAGTCATTTGACATGTTTTAGCCAGCTCCCAGAATATCTAATAAAGAATATACTTGTTTATCGGCTATGAGATAGCTCACTTTATATTATTTAGCTTTTTTTCTAACGCTTATTGTCCTAATTTTTTTCGACGCTGTTTAACTAGCGATTGAAGAGGATCAGCGGAGCGAGTTGATTGTTGTACAACTTTTAATCTTTGTGATTCGATTAATCCTAGTACTTCATCTTTAGTCGGTTCGATGAGTTTATTGCCATTATGATCTGAGAATATATGTCGTTCAGTGGTTTTAGAAATAAGCGTTAAGGATGCTTCTTTCCAACTACCGCTATCAGTTTGGTATGCAACCACAGTACCTGGCTTGAGTTTGCGGTAGATCCCTTTTATTTGAAAGCGTCGTTTAGCATGTTTTTCTTCTTCTAGTCTTTCTTGTTCTTTTTTGTCCGCTTCGTCTTGGATTGCTTGTTGCTGGCGTTGAGCTTCTCGTTTTTTATCTTCCTCTATTCTCTGGATTACGGCTAACTTGGCTTGTTCTTCCTGTTCGATTTTCTCTAAAGCATCAGTCGCTTTCTTTTTTAAGAAAATATGATGCTCTTTTTTGAGAATTTCTAATCTTGCAGTGAGTTCTCTGATCAAGGCTTTGGTTGCATGGTTATAAGTGACCTGTTCACTAATATCCACCGGTTTTACATTATTATGCAGAAACTCAGACTCACTAAAAGCGACTTTTAGCACTTCTTCACCGGACAGGTTAATAAATATGATTTCTTTGGTGAGTTGATTAACCAGTAGCAATCGACATTGCATTTGTCTTTCTTGGCAGGTGATCTGGTACCAATCGCCTTCTTTTAGCGATTCAATATCAAATAGATTATCACTCGAGCTATCATCTAACCAGTCGTCAGGATCGGCTTCGTCAAAACTTTCATCACCAAAAATATCCGCCGAGATCATGACATCATAATAGATCCGCTCACCGTTGAGTTTCTTTGTATGAAACTCTTCAGCTTCGGCAAAAAAATCTTTTGTTTTTTGATTGAGTAAACCTGCGCTGTCAAAGAGTTTGTATAATTTCTTCATTGTTTCGGCAACGTCAGTTTCATAGCGCTGTTTATATTCTTCGTCGCTCAATGGATGGGTAATACTCCAGGTGATTGAGTCCATATCTGTCAATAACTGTTGGCATTGTTTGCTGTCAGTACCGTGTTGACTGATTATTTTATGCAATATTTTACTCAGCTGATCATTAAAGAAATTGAGTAAAAATATCGGAACTTCTTCGCCGTCGGTTTTGCTTTTAATTAAAGTCAGTGTATTTTGATCAGCTTGAGCGACTCGAGACTCTTTCTCCATATCATGAAAAATACGATCTATGTTTAGCGAAGCTTTTTCATTAAAGCCGTCAAAGTATTCGTCGAGCTTTTTACTCGCTTTTATAAAAACCTGATTGGTCACCACATCCCTATTGGCCAACCTGTCGGTC
>Ga0114899_1001851_pt1 | contig 11830 bp, 7 predicted proteins | sample MalvireepMed_215_FD_83497 | JGI IMG/M metagenome (GOLD analysis project Ga0114899, IMG submission 83497) | Marine viral communities from the Global Malaspina Expedition - Malaspina viral metaG DeepMed_215 | ecosystem: Environmental > Aquatic > Marine > Oceanic | place: Mediterranean Sea... | reverse complement strand
ACGGGCTAAAAATCCTTCGTAATAGCGATTTCGGTGTTTTTGAGCTATATTAGTCGTTATTTTTAGCTTTACCGAAATTCGCACCTGCAAAGTTCACAATTTTCCATACCCAATCGATGATTTTGTCGTCAGATTTGTTAGGTGTAATTGTAGCAATAATTGCTGCACCACCTACAATCTTAAAAAGTGCATCGAGTAGTTGTGGAAGTTGTGGTAACTGTGCTAATACCCATTCTACCATATTAAGCTCCTTTTATCATTTTAAAAATTATGGTGATTAGCCAACCTGCTAATGCACCAAAGATTAGTATTACTCCAAATGCACCCTTCCATCGGTTGGCGGTGGCATTTAAACTGTTAACATCTTTATTAAGATGTGAAACGTTTCGTTTTATGTCGTTCAACTTTGTTTGTATTGTTGCGATTTGTGCGGAAATATGTCTGAGTTCTTTTTCGTTCATTACCCTTGGATTTCAATTTGTTCTGTTTTTTTAGGAATATTTAATTTATTCATTTGATCTTCTGTTTCTTCTTTTGTTCGTATATTAGGTTTTGGGTATATACCAAATTCTCCCGGTTTTTTTTGTAATCGTTCTAACTGGCTCTTTGTAGTTAATCCTCGGGATTCTCCAGAAAAAAAGTCACGAGGTAAATTTATTTCATATTCTAATTGTTTATTTCCTGATACTAATGTACGATCTCCCATTTCATTAAGCTTAATCAGACCAGCCATATTATATTCATTCATATCTTTATTAAAGTGTCCTTGTGATTGTTCTTGTTTTTTGAAATCTTCAACTGCTTCTGGACCAAGCCACTCATCTACTTTTTGTAAAAACCATCCTCTGAATAATCTTTCAAATCCTAATGGCAGGGCTTGATCATTAATTAGTAAGTCATACATTATATCTGCACTTTTTTTATTTTTGACAACGTCAAATAAAAGTCTATATTGTGCTTGTCTCATCATGTTTATTGCTAATTCTGACAAAACATATCTAGGTGATACCACACCTTTTGATATATTATATCCTCGCCCTAATAGTTGAGCTATTGTGTATTCACCCGGTGCATTTCCAATTTTTAATAATTTTCTTGCATTTGAATCATTAAATAAAGAGAATCCCAAACTGAATACATCTTTTACTTGAGATAAATGTTTAGCTCCTTCTTTACCCGGATATAATCTGTGTAATAATTCTTCATTATCTAATAAATATTTTAGACCGATACCAAAATCACCCTCATTTCGTGCTGCTAATAGTATATCATCTGCAAGTCCAGCATTACCCCCTAGCCTTTTAGCTAAGGAACTTCTGGTGTATACTGATGATGGGTTTTCAATAACACCATTGAGTAATAACCCCCTCACTGCATGTAGATCTTTTTTATGTACATGTAATGTTTTACCACCTGTTTGTAGATAAATTGGTTCCATATCTTTAGCGTTAGTTGTTCTAGACCATTTTAATATGGCTTCCTCTTTAACTTCATCTGACGCACCATTAAATCCTTTGGTATGCTTATCACCATCTATTTCATAAAGTTTTTCTTTTTTTATTATTGCGTCAAGTTCTTTTTTAACATCTGGATTTATAGATCGTTTTGATCCTACTTGTACTGCTACTGTATCTTTTCCTGCACTTTTGCTTAACAGTTCAAATAGTTGGTCTAATCTTGTTGGGTCTCCAAATTGCGTTTTTTTATCCCATTTTCTACCGGCATTAGTAAGTATTTCAACAGCTTCTGTATGTTTTTTTGGATCAGTTATACTTCTAGCAAAGTCATCTAGCCAGTCATACTTCATATCTTTCACATATTTTTTTCCTATAAATTCTGCTTTAATTTTATTCCCGAGGTATTCGGCATTTGCTATTTTTGTGTCAAGAAAGGCACCCATGTCATTTAAAGCTTTTTTTGAGTTTTTTCTATTTCTCCCGGCAATATCTACTACGTCATTAATAATAGGTTGTAATTGTGGAAATACTGCTTCATCAGATATATACCCTAGATTAGTAAATCCTTGGGCTATATCTTGAGCAAAATCATCTTTGCTCATGTTTCTTATTTGTGAGCCAAATTCATGTGTGAATTTTGCTTCTAACATGTTATCAGCAGAACCTCTCATATCGGCTAATTTTGTTAGTTGTGCTTCACTGATTTTAAATTTTTTTATTTGTTTTTGAGTTGGTTTAAAAAATAAATTATTATATGCGTCATGTCTATCTATTACATCAATACTCTTATCGAGCCCCTCTTTTAGATATGAGTCTGTCCAATTAAGAGTGGCTGTTATTCTATTACCATATTGGTCTACTCCGAGAGCTGCCCTACCGGCACCATGGTATTCTGCATTAACAATATATTTTTTCCAATATTCTTGGGCTATTCCTAAACCTGTTCTTGTGCGATCTAAAAAAGCCCCAGTTTGATTAACAAATTGTCCTTCAGCTAATGCGTTATTTAAGCCTGTAGCCATTTCATTAACATAATATCCTGCCTGTTTTGTTGCTGCATCAGCTGAAAGTTTTTTTCTGGTTTTATGAAGAACACCATTTAATTCTAATAAGTCTTCTAATCTAAAATCATAGGTTTGTGCTAGGTCAGGGGATGTATCTACATAAAAATGTAATGTATCATCACTAATATCTTTTGTGTGTATTTTCTTATAAATTGCCTGCATAACATCCTTCTTCTCATCCCCCTGAAGATCTGCTACCTCCTTTTTTGTTAGTAGCTTTTGTGTTTCTGCCCATTTTATACTTTTGCTTTTGTTTTTATTAAGAAATTTAAATAAACCTCTGTTACGAACCGTTCTAAAATATTCTGTAACTAGCATCTCCGAACCAAGCTGCTTAGATTGCATTCTTAGTGGGGATATTATATGTTTATTAGCTGCCACCATATTGTTATATAATTCTGTAGGATCAAGTACAGTTTCAATTGTCATATCTGGACTTGTAGGTCGTTTATATTGAGTAGGCTTTCCAGCTTTAGTTTTTATAGTTTGCAGTTGAAGTTTTGCTTCGTGAAATTCGTCTATATTCTTTGAACTATAAAGATTTTTCCCTATTGCATGTTTTGTTTCTACTATATTTTTTAGTAATTCATTTGACTCTTTTTTAAATTTTACTATATCGAGAGTTTTCCATCCATCAGGAGTTATTTTTGAGTAGTTATCTGGTATATGGCTTAAAATACGGTTTCTTGTGGAGATGTGAAAGAATTCATCCCCTAATTCTCTTTTTTTAGCTAATTGTGTTAAGAATTGCATTTCTTCGTCAGTCATCTCACCCTTGGTAAACTGATTTGCAGGTTTAATCTGACCTGATTTTTTCCAATCTATCATTTGTCTTATTGTTAGTTTTACATTTGTTGCTGCATCAAGCGGTTCTTTTGCTTGTTGTGTTTTTGTTGCTTCTATTTGTCGTGCTAATTTATTGAATATTACGTCAGCTTCGGGATTATCCCCATACTTACCTACTAATTCACTTATTTTTTTCTTTAGTGTATCATATTGTCTTGTAACAGCTTGATCAAATTCTTGACTTGGTAATAGATCTTCTGTACTTACTTTTGCGGATATTCTTCCTACCTGTGTAGATGCTATCTGCTTATTTTTTACTGCATTAAATATACCAATATTTACAAGATCAGTAAGCATTAAACCAATTTCATGTTCTGGTATTCCGGCTCTTTCTATCAGTCTTTTCATATTTACAACATTATCTACTAGATCATCTCGTGCATCTGGTGGTAATTTTTTTATTGCATTTCTTATTTGTTTTAATCCTTTTAATTCTTTACCTCGTAAGCCGGGTGTCGCTACATATGTGTAACCACCATCTTCAAGTACTGCTACATTTTTTTTGAAACCTGCATTTATCGTGTTTTTGTATTTCTTTGTCATTTTATCGCCCCATTTACCTAATACGCCAAGATCCCATCTTGATTTTATCTCATGTATAGCTTTTATTGGGTGTTTAATAGATATATCTTCTAGTTGTATATATCCTTTCTTTGCCAGACCGTCTAGTACCCAAGCTCTATCTTTACTATTTTTTATAGTTCCAGCTAATGCGAGAGATAGTAATTCCATACTAGTACCACCTACACCATTCAATATGGCTGGTAAAAGTAACATACCAAACATTTCTCCTGCCATATCACCATCACCATCACTACCAGCCATGTTAAGTAATTCTTGGAAATATACACCCCCACCAGCAGCTGCATTTATTACCATGTCAGTTTTTAGTATTTTCATCATTCCCATAAGATAATCATCTTGTAATTCTATATTTTTTAATAGACCAGTTTTACTCCATGTTCGCTTCCATTTATAAAAATTTTGGGGTGAAATTGTTTTGTATTTCATACCTTCTATTCTGCTAATAGTTTTTTTTAGGGCGAGTACCGATTGTGTTTTTCTTTTATCTCTGTATCTAACTGGTATACCACTCAATGCACCGGGAAGACCTATCCTACCTTTATACGCTACAAAAAATCCTGAATAAGGAGTTATTGTTCCCATTGTTTTGAAAATTGTTCCCTCTGCTGTTAATGGTTTTGAATGTGGTCCTTTACTTATAAATTCTACATTGCTATCTTTTGGCAATCCTATTCCTAGTAACATTTGCCATCCGTCACTGTATTTGGATAAATCTAAATGACCTTCATCAGGAACTTTATCTTTAGGGTCCACCCATGGTTCTCCTTCTTCAAAAATGAATTGTCTAGGGTCATGCGTTTCTATGTTCAATTTTGATATACTTTCTTGGGCACCTAAAGATTTCTTTCTAACCCACTTAGACATTGCGTTTAGTAATTCTTTTATATCCTGTGTACTTTTTAATGTGTGAATAAAGAAATCTCTAGCTGGTTTTGTTAATAGATATTTGTCTATATCTTTTTTTTCTTGCGGTAATATTTTATCGTATTCTTTTTGGGATATACTTTGATACAAATCCTTCTTTAAGTTTTCGTAACCAGTATTTGAATGTGGATCAATCCAACCGGGTCCTTCTTTTCTATCTTCATCAGTTCTAAAGAATTCTTCAATTCTATCTGGTATATTATCTTCAAAAATTTGGTAGAGCTCATTAAGCCACATGTTAGGTTTGTCGGTCATGTCCTCTGGTTTAGTGTACTGATAGAATTGCTTCTGTTCTTCTCTTGGTTTCCATTTTATATTTTCATGTTTTTTTTCTTTATCAAATACAAATGCTCTTCTCAGTACTTTATTTCTAGAATCAAATATTTTTGCAAGTCGTGTGTGTGTATCTGGGGCATCAGGATGTCTTCCTTTTATAGGTAAAACATTAATAAATTTATAATCTTTATCGTACTGAAGTTTTATACTTCTACCATACCAATTAGCACCAAAAAAATGACCACTTAAATCGGTATTATCTTTGTGAGCTACAAATTCTTCCATTTTCTTCCTATCTTCCATGTCTTCCATCCAATAAGGAAGCCAATAGCCAAGTCGTTGTGATTCTGTTTCGCCTCTTTTTATTCCGTAAAGAAACCCATCATCTCTGTACTCTATAGTTTTCCTATCAATATCTAATCTGAATAAATCTTTATCTATATCCCCTATACGTTTCAGTTTAGAAAAATTAGATTCTGCACCTTCGGTTTTTATAAAATTAGGTTGATTGAACGCTGAAGTACCTGTTCTATCATAATCTAAATCGACCATATTATATTACGCCTCCCCCTCTCTTGTAATCAGCTAAGTCTTCCAAACTGAGATTTAATCTTGTTAACTGTGAGTCAACATCTTCAAATCTTTGTGTTGGGTTGTGTTCTCTTTCATTTCTATATTGGTTAACGTGTTCTGTCAGTAATTTTTTAGCATACGGATTTGCTAATATTGCTATTGTTGGTTCTACTACTGTTCTGAGTTCTTCCATCTTATATCCTAGTTTAGCAGCTCGTCTTTCAACATGTGTTCTTATATAGATCTTGTTTAAAACTATACCAATTTCGCCAACTGCAGCCTTCAGTCCTTCTTCAGTTCCGAATCTACCGGCTTGTAAGGCTTTTTCAACAAACTTTCTATCTTGGTCAGATACTGCTTTACCACCAGAACCGCCTTGAAATATAACTGCAGCTTGAAATATAAACATAGTTAAACGAGCTTGTAATTTACCTCTATTTATTATTTCTTGCATTTGTGACCAACTCTCACCTAATTTAGTTGCCAGTTCTACAGGTATTTCACCACCCGTAGTCATATAGGTTTCGAAAGCTCTTTTTTCTTCGACTGATAACTTATCATATATTTTATGCATTGCAGTATGTTTTCCTTCTATAAAACCTTTGTGTATTTCTTCTTGCATTTGAAGCAGATTGTCCTTTAGTGCCGTGTATATCTTGTAATTAGGATTATCAATTTCTCCTTCCCAAGCAGGAATTTTATCTACTAAGGATTTTGCCCACGTGCCTTTTTGCTTATCATTTAGCAGGGGTATATTTAGTTTACTTAATGCTGAGTCTAGAAAATTAGGTGCTGCTTGTAAACCACCAACTGCTTCATCTGCACGTATATAATTCCAAAAGGCTCTTAACTCACCCGGTAAATTAGTTATAGATACATTACCTTTATCTTCTAATATCTCCATTATTTTTTTGTAATTATCTACACCAGATTTCATTTGAGCTTCATTACCTTTTAACTCTTTTGCTAAGCTATTATTTGGTTTTATTTTATGGACAGTACCTGCTATTAAATTTCCATGTGGAAAAGCTGCTATTATATTATTAATTGTACCTAATACATTAGTAGGTCTGTTTGGATCTATCTTGTCATTATTTTTAGCATCGGGGTGAAATATTATTATTCCTGCAGCTAATTTTTTAATTGAGTTTGGACTACCGGCTTCTTTTTGGGCAAAGTCGGTTAATATCGCTATATTTTTTTGTTTTTGATATGTTCCATCTCTGTCGGCTATTTCTTTTTGAATTTCATCCCTCTCATCTTTAATTCCTTTACTCACTCGAAATGCACCTGAGCTAGCGGCTATATGACTTTCATCACCCGGAATGTCTGCTAGTACATCATCTGTCAGTATAGCATGATCGTGAGTTCCATATTGACGAACAAATTTATGATTTTTGTTTGCATCACCTTCTGCTTTGGTTAAAGGTCTATAAATAATATCCGTACCGTCTCGTTTTAATATTTCAACCCCATAAGGTGTCACCCCTTCTAATTCTGGAGTATCTATATGTTTGTTATATTCTGGACTAAGCCAAGGATATTTTTCTGATAAAGTTTCAAAAATTGCAGATGGCATTTTTAATCTATACGAACCTGAGCCGTCTCCTATTGGTTCAGATTTAAGAGGTACTAGATCAAGTGCCGATGCAAAATAAGATTTTAATTCACTTCTCATGTTTTCAAACCCTCCTTCTTCGTTGTACGCATCTTCGTTTTGTTCTATCATTTCCAGTATATCATATCCCATATTAGTATGACGTTCAAAACCTGTACTACCTTTACGTACTCTTCCAAATAATCCTTTGTCACTGTGTCCTTTTCCTATACTTATAGTTTCTTCTTTTTTTCTGGTTTTCTCTTTCAGATCCTCTAATTTCTGGCTAAATAAGAAATCTACCATTTTTCCACCCTTTGTCTTATACACGTTTCTAACATTTAGACCTTTGTAAAAGTTATATGGATCATCTTCACTTCCGTATAAGGATTCATCCATTATATCTTTTTCCTTTAATTTTGCCAGCATTTCATTTTCATGAGCAGTTTCTTGTATACCTCCTAGTGTTATACCAGCCTGTCCGGATGGTTGATTTGTTTTTTCACCAAATACATTAGTTACTATATGAGCACCACCTACTTGTAGACCTTTTTTAAAGGCATACTTTCCCCCTTCTATAAGTCTATCTTTCCATGTTTTTTCTTGTGGTTTTTGTTGTGGTGATTCACTTTCTGACATATCAAGATCATCAGTATCTAGACCTAACTGTGTTGCTAAGTATGCAATGTCTTTTATATTCATTTTTCTCTTTTTATTCTTCTGGTTCATATTCTATTTCCTCCTGTATTGGTTCTGTTAATGGTTCTGTTAATGGTTCTGTATTAACTTCAGGTTCATTGGCAGCATCCCTCATATTAAGAAAAGCTCCCGCCATTTCTCCAGATATATTTGGATCTTCAGTTGCGTTAACAATTTGATCTAATCTATCAGGATTAAGTGTTTCCATTATTTCAGGAATATCTACTCTAGCTGTATCATCTGTGTTAAATAATCTGGGGCGTATACCTGCTTTTGTAGCCATTCCCCTTATGTAAAAAAATAAATAGATATTTGCTACTTCAGCAACATCGGGTGTAATTAATCCTTCTTGAAATGCCACAAATGTTAATGATTTTGTTATAGATTCAATTGTTATTCCTGCATACATTAAGTCCAATGTATTTCTATATGTATCTGGTTCTTGTAACTGTAAAATTATTGCATTTACTGCTTCTCTTGGTGTAGCGTGTATTGGGGGTCTCTCCCATGCCCATTTTCCCGGTTCATCTGTTAGTGATTGTCCCGGTGTTGGGGCATCAAATGGATCGGCTTCTGGGGTTTTATTTATGTCTGCCATTATTTTTCCTTTTTAATTATAATTAATAATATCTAAACAAATGATCTAAGATAGCTATCGGATATCATTCTATTTGCTCCACCTGTATATCCAAAAGCGGGTCTACCATTTATATCCCTATTAAATCTTGATAAAAATATAGATTCTGCGTCTACGTCTTGTGAATTTACACCGTAAGCATTATATCCAAAATCTGGTAAATTACCTGCGAGATTTACACTATTTTTACTTATAGGTATATTTGTTACGTGTGGATTCATAAAATCGTCTATATCAAATTGTATTCTTTGATAATCGGGTGCTTCTAGTGTTATATTTGTTTCTGTTGATCTAGGAAAGAATTGATCATATAAAGTTTTAGTTGTAGTTACATCTCCTACTTTTTCTTTTATTGAGTGCTTTTTATTCAATGCTCTTGCCATATTTATAAACCCTGAGGTTTTTGTAGATATTGGTCCAGTAGCTGCAAATTTATATCCTGATTTTGATGCAATTTCTGCACCAGATGCCAATGCAGATTTTAATGCTTGTTGATTAAATACAGTTACTCCTTTAAATCCTTCTCCCGTTAATGTAACTCCTGATGTTTTCATTCCACCAAACAGACCTCTGACAGGTGATGTTATGTTAGAAAACCCTTGTCTCATAGTACTAAGAAATCGACCAAATCTCTCCATACCTGTTGCTTTTCCACCAAATATAGATGCAAAACCTCCACCAGACATAAAAGCACCGCCTAAAAGCATAAGAGATGCCATACCTGCAGGGCTTTTAACAAAATTTACAACTCCTTTTACAGCTTTTTTTACAACTTTTGCTGCTCCAGAAAATACTTTTTTAACTCCTCTGAATACACTTTTAAAGAAAAATTCAGGTTGTCCTGTAATTGGGTTAATACTATTTGATGAATTTCCAACAGTATATCTTTCTATATTTGTTCCTTGTTTTTCAAATGCTTTTTTTAGTTCTTTTTGCAATTTTGAATTTATAATACCATTAGGTATTATTACTTCACCATTGGTCAAATGACCAATTCGTGTATCACCATTTCTTCCATATTTTGCTATTTCTTTCATAGTTTTCTCCTTATCCTAAAACTTTGTTTACTATTGTACCGATAGTATTATATGCAAACTGTCCAAGTTGTGCATTTACATAATCTTTATATTTTTCTGAGTACATTTCTCGTTGAAAGTCTTGATTCATACCAGCTACTGCTGCAGCATGTGCTCTAGATAATGTATTTTCAGCACTTGTCATAGCCCACTGTGCTTCATCACGATATCTTTGCCATAATGCATTTTGTGATCCTTGTGTAAGTGCTAATAAGTTTTGTGCATTTTGCTGAAGTACTCTATTCGTATTTGTATTATTTGCTGTATTTATTGATCGTCTCCATTGAGTATTTGATTGATCAATAACAGCAGCAGCTTGTGAATTAAATCTATCTCTTATATCTTGAACTTCACTGTTAAATTTTTCTACAGCTACTCCTTGTTCTACATTAAATTGACTCATACGGTCTGCTCGTGTAGCATTACTTTCTGCTACAGCTGTTCCTAATTGGGCAAAAAATTGATCAACCTGTGTTTGACTTCTTGCATTAAATTGTCGTGTTGCATTTTCTTGTGCGGCTTCTGTAAAATATTGTTGTGTTCTATACTGTTGATTTAATGTTTGAGCTTGTTGTGCATTAGTTAAATTCTTCATATCCATCGATAGAAATGAGTTAGCATTTTGTTGTGCAGATTGTACTCTTGCACCTAAATTTCTTGCATCCATTGAAGCATATGTTGCTGCATTTTGTATGGCTGCTTGTTGGTTATTATTCAAATTTGATAACTTCATATTTTGAGATAATTTAGAATTTTCTAATGCGACCATTTGTTGATTATTCAGATTTAATTTGTTTATCTCATTAATTCGTGCAGTATTAATTACTCTTTCTTGCTGTTCAAAATCAAGTTCTTTTGATTGAAAACTGGCACGCAGTTGTGCATTAGTAACTGCAGTTTGTTGGGCATGTGTTAAATTTGTTAAATCTAATTTTTGTTGAATTTGAGCATCTGCCATTGCAATAGGAACTAATTGTTGCATAACTCCTGCTGTTAAGGCTTCTCCTGCTATACTACTGGCACCCAACCCTCTAGCCGATAACATATTATTTACAGTTGTAACTACCCCTTTAGCAAAGTCAGGGACTTGACCATCTGCAAATAATCCTTGTAAATTTTCGAGTTGTGCTTTTACTGTTGTGGTAGGTGTGGTTTGTTGTGCGGCTGTAGATTGTGCTGCAGCATTAACCCCAATATCAGATAATGTTGCGGCATCTACAATTTCATCAGATGCAATTGTTCTAGTTTGGGCTAGTGCGGATGCTTCTGATCCCTGTTGTGCAGTCACAAGTGAATTTGGATCTACTGTTCCAGTAGGTGGTGTAATTTGTGCGGATGTACTAACTGTTCCAGATACTCCAGTAATTTCTGGTGTATCAGTTGGTTGTGCCGTAGTGACTGTGGGTGCAGCTGTAGTAGATGGTGTAGCTACCGTTACTGGTGCCTGTGTTGTTGGGGTTGTTACTTGTGGTGCGGCTGTAGTTGCAGTTTGTCCTGCGGATATTAATTCATTTGTTTGTAAAGTCTGTGGAGTATAAGCAAGTTCAGTACCTGTAGGTAATGATGGGGGAGTAGCTGGAGTAAATCCTGCTTGTTTTTTAATTTCAGTTAATATAGGTTCTGCTCGTTGTTCTACAGAATAACCTGTGGCAGTACTACCACCTTCCTGCATCTTTTTAACTTTTCCACCAATAGCACTTTTTATTGCTTTTTGTTCTTTTGACCAATAATCATAGTTTTGTGTAAAATTATAAATATCTGTAGCCTCTTCAGGACTTTGTGTTATCGCTGCTGCTCGTTCTAAAGCAATTGTTACATCTTTGTGTTTTCCCATAGTAGCTAGACGTTTTCCTTCTGGTCCTAAATATTTATTTAGGTTAGCCATTACAAGTTCTGTTTCTGGTTTTGTTATTGCCATCTGTTATATTTTCCTCCAACATAAATTAATGATATTGATATTCTGTCCTCTTTGGACATATTTATTTTGTATATTCATAAATTTCTTTGCATTAACTTGATCTACCCAACCATCTTTGGTTCTTCTTACTGTTATTTCTTCCGGTAGGTAAAACAAATCTTTTATTTCCTTATCTGTT
>Ga0114899_1001849_pt1 | contig 11862 bp, 8 predicted proteins | sample MalvireepMed_215_FD_83497 | JGI IMG/M metagenome (GOLD analysis project Ga0114899, IMG submission 83497) | Marine viral communities from the Global Malaspina Expedition - Malaspina viral metaG DeepMed_215 | ecosystem: Environmental > Aquatic > Marine > Oceanic | place: Mediterranean Sea... | reverse complement strand
TCGGTGATCGCCAGCACCAGGTCGGTGCCGGTGATGCCCGGCTTGAGCTTGCCGGTGAGCTCCACGCCGACGATGTCGGGCAGACGCATCATGGACGGATTGCCCAGCATCACGTTCTCGGCTTCCAGGCCGCCCACACCCACGGAGATCACGCCGAGCGCATCCACCATGGGGGTGTGGCTGTCGGTTCCGACACAGGTGTCCGGGTAGGCAACACCGTCACGGACCTGTACCACCGGCGACATCTTTTCCAGATTGATCTGGTGCATGATGCCATTACCCGGCGGGATCACGTCCACGTTATCAAAGGCGGTCTTGGTCCAGTTGATGAAGTGGAAACGGTCTTCGTTGCGGCGCTCTTCCACCGCCCGGTTTTTCTCGAAGGCGTTCTCTTCAAAGCCCGGGTGTTCCACGGCCAGGGAGTGATCCACGATCAGCTGGGTGGGCACCACCGGGTTGACCTTGGAGGGGTCACCGCCCTGCTCGGCAATGGTGTCACGCAGGCCGGCCAGATCCACCAGTGCGGTCTGGCCAAGGATGTCGTGGCAGACCACACGGGCCGGATACCAGGGAAAATCCAGGTCGCGTTTGCGCTCGATCAGCTGCTTGAGCGAATCGGTCAGCGCTTCCGGCGCGCAGCGGCGAACCAGCTGCTCGGCGAGAATACGCGAGGTGTACGGCAGTTTGTCATAGGCCCCAGGCTGGATCGCATCGACGGCCGCACGGGTGTCGAAATACTCCAGCTCGGTGCCGGGAAGGGGTTTGCGGTATTCGGTGTTCATAGCCTGGGACTCTTGTTCAGGGGGAATCCTGGGTTTAAGGGGTGCGCTTTCGCGATGCGAGCATCGCTTCCCACAGGCGTAGTCGTCTGTGGGAAGTCATGCTCGCATGACGAAGCCTTTAGCCGCGCTCGGCGATTGGCGTTACCTTGCGCAGTTCCGGGCCGGTGTACTCGGCACTCGGACGGATGATGCGGTTATCGGCACGCTGCTCGAACACGTGGGCGGCCCAGCCGGTCAGGCGGCTCATCACGAAGATGGGCGTGAACAACTTGGTGGGAATACCCATGAAGTGGTACGCGGACGCATGGAAGAAGTCAGCGTTACAGAACAGCTTTTTCTCGCGCCACATGACTTCTTCACAACGCACGGATACCGGGTACAGCACGGTATCGCCCACATCGTTGGCCAGCTTTTCGGACCAGTGCTTGATGATGGCGTTGCGCGGATCGGATTCAGTGTAGATCGCGTGGCCAAAGCCCATGATCTTTTCCTTGCGCTCCAGCATGCCCAGCATTTCTTTCTCGGCGTTATCTGCGTCGGAGAATTTCTCGATCATGTCCATGGCCGCCTCGTTGGCGCCGCCATGCAGCGGACCACGCAGGGAACCGATGGCGCCGGTGATGCAGCTGTGCAGATCACTCAGGGTGGAGGCACAGACACGGGCGGTAAAGGTAGAGGCGTTGAACTCGTGCTCTGCATAGAGAATCAGGGACACGTTCATCACCCGCTCGTGCAGCTCGTTGGGCTTTTCGCCGCGCAGCAGGTGCAGGAAGTGAGCACCGATGGAGTCGTCTTCGGTTTCCGGATCGATCTTCACGCCGTCGTGGCTGAAGCGGTACCAGTAGCAGATGATGCCGGGGAAAGCGGCCAGCAGACGATCGGTGGCATCTTCCTGTTGGCTGAAATCGGTTTCCGTTTCCAGGTTGCCGAGCATGGAACAGCCGGTACGCATCACGTCCATGGGGTGCGCGTCCTTGGGGATCTGCTCGAGGACGGTTTTCAGCGCATCCGGAAGACCTCGCAAACTTTTCAGCTTGGCCTTGTAGGTGGCCAGTTGGTCCTGGGTGGGCAGTTCGCCTTTCAGGATCAGGTGTGCCACTTCTTCGAATTCACAGTTCTCGGCCAGATCTTTCACATCATAGCCACGGTAGGTCAGGCCGGAGCCACTTTTGCCAACGGTGGAGAGTGCGGTTTTACCTGCTACCTGGCCACGCAGACCTGCGCCGCCGACTTTTTTGCCTTCTGCCATTGTTTATTTCCTTTTGAAACTGTTCGTTTATCTCGTAGGAGCTTGCCTGCAAGCGATCCATCTTCTGACAAAGAAAGGAAATCGCCTGCAGGCAGGCTCCTACGGTTCAGGTGTCAGCGAAATCAGCCCTTGCCCTTGGCAAAGAGCGCGTCCAGCTTCTGCTCGTAATCGTGGTAATTCAGGAAATCGTACAGTTCCATACGTGTCTGCATGATGTCTACCACGTCTTTCTGGTGACCCTGCTCGCGGATACTCTGGTACACCTTCAGTGCCGCCTGGTTCATGGCACGGAAGGCACTCAGCGGATACAGGATCATGTCCGCTCCCGCCTCAGCCAGTTCTTCACGGGTGAACAGCGGCGTGGCGCCGAATTCGGTGATATTGGCCAGCAGCGGAACGTCGCCCAGACCTTCCTTGAAGGCCTTGTAATCTTCCAGAGTGTGCACGGCTTCGGCAAAGATGCCATCCGCACCGGCCTCAATGCAGGCTCTGGAACGTTCGATGGCTGATTCCAGGCCATCTTTCTGGAACGCATCGGTACGGGCGATGATGAAGAAATCGTCATCGGTCTTGCCATCAACGGCGGCTTTGACCCGGTCGACCATCTCTTCCTGTGAGACGATTTCCTTGTTCGGGCGGTGGCCGCAACGCTTCTGTGCCACCTGGTCTTCCAGATGCACGGCGCCGGCGCCGGCCTTGATCATTTCTTTCACGGTACGGGAGATGTTGAACGCCCCACCCCAGCCGGTATCGATATCCACCAGCAGCGGGGTTTCCACGGCGCTGGAGATACGGCGCACGTCTTCAAGCACGTCATTCATGCTGGTCATACCCAGATCCGGCATGCCGTAGCTGGCATTCGCCACACCACCGCCTGACAGGTAGATAGCCCGGTAGCCGGTCTGCTCTGCCATCATCGCCGCATAGGCGTTGATGGTCCCCATCACTTGCAACGGTTTTTCTTCGGCCAGTGCCTTGCGGAAACGACCGCCGGCGGTGAGTTTGCTCATGGTAAATCTCCTCGTTATGTGCCGTAGGAGCTTGCCAGCAGGCGAACCACGTTCGCCATGCGAGCATGGCTGCTACGGGGTATTAGCCGGTGTGGTGTACTGGTTTTCGATATTCTTGCGCGCACTGCTGATATGGCGACGCATTAACAGCTCGGCCATCTCGGCATCCCGTGCCTCAATGGCTTCTACGATTCGGCGGTGTTCATTGAGGGCTTTCTGGGGCCGGTTGGCCACGGTGCTGAACTGATAGCGGTACATGCGCACCAGATGATAGAGCTCACCGATGAGCAGCTGGCTGAGGGTGGCATTGTGGCTGCCCTGGATAATGCGGTAGTGAAAATCCAGGTCCCCTTCGCGCTGAAAATAGGCCACATCCTCGCGCAGATCCTGCTGCTGCTCATGCTGGGCCAGCACATCATAAAGGCCGCGCACTTCCTCAGCAGTCATGTGCTCGGCGGCAAGCCGGGCAGCCATGCCTTCCAGGGCTTCGCGCACATGGTAGATTTCGATCAGGTCGTTGACGCTGAGGGAGGCCACCCGGGTGCCCACATGTACCACTCTCTCAAGCAGCTTGCGGGATTCCAGACGGCGGATAGCTTCACGAAGGGGGCCACGGCTGACACCGTAGCGGCTGGCCAGCTCGGTTTCGCTGACCTTGGAACCGGGCAGGATCTCCCCGCGCACAATATCGTCCTGAAGCCGGGCGAAAACCCGATCTGCCAGTGTGCGTGTGTTTTCAGGCAAGGAGCCCGGGGAAGCAACAGACATAAAACAGCCCGATTGTTGACAATCTGAACAACCGGGCTGGACTTTACGCCCCTAAACAGGATGTTTCAAGGGGCATTGTTGACAATTTGGCTCAAGCCTATGGCGCCATGGGGTCACAAACTGGATCACCCGGCGCGCCCGCGAAGAATTGCACGGCGCCACTACGCATCGAGTTGAATCGACGTAGCTCCGCAACGCTCGGCTCAGCACCGAAACCTGCCAGCAGAATGCGAGGCAGATAGGTCTCTTCCACCCAGCGGGCCCGGAGTCCGAGTTCAAAATTATCATCAGACAGGCGATAAAGCGGGGCGCAGTCATCTTCATCAGCCAAATCTACACGACCTTCGATTGTGGCGTTGAAGTGGGGAGTATCCGCTCTTACATCCATCCCCGGTGCCAGGCGTATTGATAAATTTGCACTATTAGGGGCACTGAACGTTCTGGTCACAAAACCAATGGTATAGGTCGTCCCACACGCACCGTCTACACCGGTCGTAATCAGACCATTACCATCAATGGACAGGCAGAACTCGCCAACAGCATTTTCATCATCGCGAACACGCTCCTGGGTGATATTCTGATCGCCAATTGACTCGGGATAATTGCCACCGGAGTTACTGACCTCCCTGTCAACATCGGAATCAGGCTCAACGATATCCGAGCATTTATCATCATCATCACCCAAATCATCGTCAACACAGGCGCGCATCAACCTGATGGTGTAGTCACCCACCAGACCAGAAAGAACAGTGTCATCCGGTTGAGCCTGAACAAAGCCCGTCTTGGTGGCACGAAATGGCAAGGGGTCACCCGTCAGATCCTCCCCCAGCAAAGTGCCGGTCATCTCACCTTTCTCGGCATCTTCAAGCTTGTCAGTGACAGAGGGAAAGTCCAGTTTGAAATCACTGTTGCCGTCAATATTCACACCAGCATAAAGGCTTGAGCCCAGAAAGCGTCCAGATACCTGCACATCGGTATTTGCTTCATCCGCATCACCGATGCCGGCACTGGTCACCAACACAGAAAGACTCTCGTCACTCTGGTTTTGCAACTCAAGAAGATCAGACAGACCCGCGTCGGAACTGAACCCCAGATAATCCAGTATCTGATTCTCTCCGCCAGACGCTCTCACCCCAAGGCCGCCACCCAGGATTTGGCCTTCAGGAAGGACCAGTGCATTCAGGGTAAACGAAACCGTTGAGCCTTCTTCACCGCCAAAATCACAACCTTCGAGAATCACGCATTCCCCGGCTATTTCAAAAGCGTACAGCCCGGCACGAGAGCGATCATTGCCTTTATCAACCTGCTCTTCATAAGCCACGGTGTCATTGGCGAAGCCGTCAATAGGCTCGTCTGTATTTGCGACATCAATGAAGTCCTGCCATGCCGCCTTGAACGCATCGAAATCTGCGTAATCGAAAGCGTTTTCCGGCACCAGCTCGGGCTGAGTATCAACAAGGGTGTTTGGATCCTCCACATCCGTGGCTTTTTCAGGATTGCCCGGGATAACAATAGCTTCTTCGGTATCGCCTCCCTGTTTATTCAAGGCGTGCAACAATGCAGATCGATTTAATACCGGGCTGGCGGTACCTACCGCGCTGTCCTGAATCTCCACCCGACGCGGAGATTCGATCAGGTCCGCCAGGGTAAGCTGATAGCTCCCCTTGCGTAATTGCTGGGGCAGGAAATAGCGTCCCAGGCTGACCCTGTTACCCTCAAAAAGTGCGCTGCCGATATAAAACTCTACAGAGCGGGAATTGGCTGGGCACAAGGCATTATAAGCGGGCACTTCGATATCCAGGCCTTCCGGGGTGTAATCCGTGCCGCGTGTATATCCTGTAGAGCTTCCACACTGATACCCCAGGTTCTCCACCCGTGGCCCCTGCAATTCCACCAGCACATCCCCTCGCGGATTAAGGTTGCAGCTTGCCCCCAGGGGACAACCCGGGACGGTTGCATCAGAAAAGTCTTCACCGCCATTGCAACCAGCCAGAGCCAGAGCGGCCAATGCCATTAAAGTGAGGTGTCGCATAATGTATTACCTGTAATAGCAAGCCGGGCTATACCCGGCTGAATTCATTGGGCGGAAAGCAGCAATTCGCCTTTCAGTACTGCCTGCAACCCATCGGTACTCGGCTGTTCTTGCTGATAAGGCAGGAAGACTACCAGATGGCGTTGACCGGATTCACGCGGCAGGGTTCCCTGCAGATAGCCGTAGCGATACCAGGTTTCCGGGTATTTTCGGCTGAACGGTTGATCAATCAGAAGAACAGGCCGCCCTTCTTCATCCAGCCAGAGAATCTGGGCAGCCACATAATCAGCCTTGCGGATAAAAGCCTTCAAATCTAGGATACTTACCTCTTCAGCCAGTTTCACGGCCTTTGCCTTGAGCGGTTCGTCACCCTTCATGACCGGACTGTCCTGATCGAAGGTAATCAGCATTTCCGCACCGGCAGCAAGCTCAACGGCCTCATCCAGCAAATGATGGCAGCAATCCTGGCGTATAGTACGGTAGGTTTCCAGGAACTCATCCTTGGAAACCTCTGCATAATCTGGCTCAGCGCTATCCTCAGCCTCTCGCTCGGCAACCATATCCACTGGACGACTGACCAGTTGGCCGCTTTCATCCATATAAGTAATAAAGCGGTCACGCTCTTTTTCGGCCAGCTCCTGATCTATGTCCTCGCTTGGCCGATAGTCCTCCAGGGGCTCTCCCAGAGACAGGCTTTCAGCTTTACGATCAGTCGCAGCAGCTTCCCTTTCCTCGGGTTTGACCTTCTCAATGGTAACAAGATTGCCTTGGGCATCCGTGTAGACATACAGCTCACCCTGCTGCCCCGGCTGCCCTTGGCAGGCAGCCAGCACCATTACCAGCAAACTTGGAAACGCATATTTGTGCATTAGAAACGGGTTCGGAAGGCAAGGCCCAGGATGGTTACCGTAGCTTCAGTCTTGATATCAAGCCCGGCATAGGGGTTATACACCACATTGTTGATGCCCGTACAGTTGGCGGCACAGCTTGTGTTTGCAGGAATCTCATCCTCACTTCGCAGCTGAGCAATACCCAGATCGATATCGGTATCCTTGTCCCACTTGTAGCCAAGACCAAGGCTGTAATACTTCGCCTCATTGATCGGAACCATCGGGCTGCGGCGGTCTTCCGGGATCGCCGAAGCCCGTGGTTCATAACCGGCACGGAGCTGGATACGACCAGTGAGATCGTAGGAAGCACCAAATGCCAGGTTCCACGTTGATTGGTAGTTCAGCGGATAACTCAACCGCGTCGACGTGGAGCCGGGTGAAAACAGGCGCGCCAGACTAAGTACCGCAGAACTGCGGTCAAAGGTGAAATCGAAGGAATCCCATTCCTTGTAATCCGCCCACACAGCATCGATGTTGAATTGCAGTCTTTCCGTCGGCCGAATCTTGATGCCGGTCTGGAAAGAGGCCGGCATGGTCAGATCCATGCTCACACGACCCACCTCTTCTTCACCAACACGGGAAGGGATACCCAGCACCGCCAATGCGATAGCACCGGTTGGTGAACTGCCAATGCCATTAATGGTTTCCTGGGCCGCATTGGAATAACTGATTTTGTAATCGCCGCGCATATGAGTCTTGGCGGGAGAGCGCCACACTGCGCCCCAGGCAAAACGCTCATGGGGCTCCCAAAGCACCCCCAGGTTATAAGACGGACTGAAACGCTGATCCATGGCCACATCCAGAGATGCCAGATTCTTGAAAGGACCCAACCCTTCTTCCGGCCGGCATATCCCGAAAAGAATCAGATCCAGGGCAATGTTGGATTCGCCTTTGAAAGGTGCGCAAATGCTTTCATCCAATACACGGGCGAAACCCAGCAGCTCATTGGGGGCGCGAAAATCCTGCTCCAGAGCCACTGCCTGGAAACTCATACCAATGGAAGCACCAATGGAAAGCTCGTCATTCACTCGATAACCCACTGAAGGAGAAAGGTAAGTAATTCGCTCCAGCGCTACCCGCTCCCCCATAAAGTTGCCGACATCATCTTCGTCACGGTAAAACCCGGCCGCCATCGGCAAATACGTCGCGGTACCAAAGGTAAACTTTGACCCAGCCGGACGAATGGAAAAAGCTGGCAGAGGACCGGCGATCAAAGGCCCCGGGGGCAGATCTACCGTTTCATTGATAAAAGGCACATAGAGGGAAATCCCCTCAATGGTGCTGGTTGCTGTCTTGAAATCCCGACAGTAATCCACCCCGTCATTGGGGGCATCGTTACAAACAACCGGGTCATCAGAAAAGCCGAAAACGTTATAGCCAGGCGGAGCCGAGAACTCGGACTCCAGGCTAAAATCCGCACCCAGGAACTGCAGATCCATCCTGCGACCATCCAGCTTGGCCAGCCCGGCAGGATTGAAATGAATGGCCATAATGCCCGGCGGATCAGCGGTTACCGCATGACCCATGCTCATGGCACGCACATCAATGGCCAGGTTATTTGCCAGCTGGGCTTTGGCAGCTGTCGCGGATATACAACCCAGCAAAGCCGCCAGGCCCCACGCCAAAGCCTTATTATTATTTTTCATGGCATGCCTCTCACAACTGCAAATATCGGCTTAGGCACCGGGTTTCAGGCCACTGAAATCAATCGGCATGGATAGCCCAAGCAGCACGTCGGGAGAGTCTTCGGTCAGACCGAAGCCGAAACTCAGGTTAATGATCCGGTTCTTGGAGGAACGCAAACCAATCGACGTATTCACCACACTGGAAGTAGAATCTTCTGATCTGGCTATACGTCCATCATCAAAGAAAAACTCGGTATCAAAGTTGTAGGACTGCTGGTAACTGGCACTCAGGGAGACCTCATAGGAGAGCGCATACGCAAGGCCCATAGAGAAGTTAATGCTATCCCCCGGGTTAACTTCCTCAAGAGTATCGGAGCCTCGGCGCTGGTTTAAACCGGTAATATCGAAGGCCATGGAGTAACCTACTGATCCATACAGGACCACTGGATCCACCACCTTGCTGACACTCACCCCTGCCCCCAGGGAATAGAACCCTGAACCGCTGGAGACCTCATTTCTGACATTGATGTCATAGGGGCTGTCACCCGTTGGCGTCGTCAGAGTGCTATAAAGCGTGGTATTCATCGCCCCGGGGCGAACCGGGAAGGGCTGATAACGCAAGCCAAAAGACACGTCACCCAGTGCAGGCTGGGAGACATCTTTTTCCGTATCGTATTTGTACGATACCGGCAGGCGTGTATTAAAGGTCAGGTTGTTCCATATCCCGTAATCAAAAGACAGGGACGAGCTGAAAGAGTGCTGAGCATCCTGCTCAATACGGAAACGGCTGATTTGGCCGCTATCCTCATCCAGAGCAATATCAATGCGGTCATCGCGGAAGTAGCTGTAGTTCGCTGAAAAATTCAGCGACATCTGACCGCTGGGTAAAAGCGAATACTGTTTTTCAGCTGCCTGGAAGACTTCTTCCAGGTTTTTTTCCTCGGTTACGTCGTCTTCTTTCGTCTGCAGGGCATCGCGTGCTTCTTCAACGCTTTCAGCCGCCCAAGCAAAGGGCTGGGCAAGCAGGAGTGCAGCCATTGCTGCCACTTTTCCAGACTTCATGTTCATGCAAAGCCTTCCTTTATTCTGATTTTTATTTGCCACTGCAGGCTCTTATTTTCTGAAATAGGTACGAGTCGGCACATTGATCACCCGCTCAGTACCGTCTTCTTCTTCTATCAGCACTCGACGAAGGGTGCTGGCCTTGTCAGCCCAGTTTTCGATGGTATTGGTAAATACCGGGAATTCCTGGAATGCCAGACGGTTAATGGTTCTTTCGTCAAGCAAACGCAAGTCGTAATCCGTTAGCTCGAGGCCGTCCTGGGGTTCAAAACCATTGGGGAAAACAATAAAGAGCACATTCTGGTCCCAGACATCCAGAAACTTAGACTCAGTAAAACTGATATTGCCAAGGGCCGGATCAGCCACGAAGACATGACCATTCTGGTATTTCTTCAGGACAACAAAATGCTTGAAGCCCCCATATGCGATGGGAACGATTGCCGGGTGGTCAAGGGATTTGATGTCCTTCATTTCCGCCTTGAACCCACCACTCGGGTGGCCCAAGGCTGTAGCCAGGCGTTTCATATCCAGCAGGGAAAACCCCCGCCGCTGGACAATCTTCTCGGTCTCACCAAACCGCAGAAGCCCCTCCATGATCTGACGCTCCTGGAACTGACGCCCCAGATACTGGTTCAGCACTGTGGTCAAAGCAGCGGAGCCACAGGAATAGTCATACGCCTGACGTGTGACATTGTGATAACGGAATTCGGAAACGGGTTTGACGGCAATGCCACGCTCACGCAGAGGCCCATCACCGGTGGGATGTTCGTAGTAAACCACGCCTTTTTCAGGGGGTTCAACCACTACAGATTCATTGGCAGCGAAGTAGATCAGCGCTACACCCAGCATGGACGTCAGCATGGTAAGTTATCCGCTGTTATTGTTATTGTTTGTTTCCAACATGGGCAGACATGTTAACCATGCCCATGCTGGCAGGCAACCACCTATTCTGACCGCACTGGGCGGCGTTATAGCCAATTAGCAGGCGAATGCCTCGATTCTGGCTCGATAAATGCCAAATATGGCACTATAGTGCCGGTTCTTCGTAGTCCGTCTCGTTGAAAACCCCCTTGCTTGCCAGGGCACTGTAAAGCGGCCCCATCAGGTCACCATAGTTCTTCCATCGGTTCAGTGAATCAGAATACAGCCCTTTGCGGACCTGATTCATGCTCGCAGTGGCTACCGCCACCCGTCGCTGCTGAAACTCGAGACAACCCTCTTCCCAATCCAGCCCGCAGCTTTCGATTATCGGCTTAACGGTTCCGCGCAAGTCAAGCACCATATCCTCATAACGAACAGCGAAAGGCTTTTTCGGCAAATGCTCAAGCCAATGCTTTTTCAGGGCAAAAAAGCGGCTGAACTCGCTGGCAATACCGTCGTAACTATAGCTGAAATTCTGGTAGCTGAAGTTTTGCTTGAAGCAGCCCCACCCCACATCCATAGGATGTCTTTCCAGTATGATGAAGGTCGCTTCCGGAAACATTGCCGCCAGCAGCCCGGCATCCCTGACATTGTTCATTCCCTTCTCGACTATTACCGGGGAATCACTCTCAGCGACTTTTGAGATCATTACCCTGAACTCTGCAGCAAGCAAACCGATTTCGTCGATACTCAGAGCCTTTAGATATTCCCGGCGGCTCTCTAAACCCAGTGACTGTTTACGCTGATCAAGAACATAATCCATGACCGTTGATTCGCCTGCGGCCGCAATACCGGAGTGAGTCCCCAGCACCTGCTCGAGCAAGGTTGTTCCAGACCGTGGCATTGACAGGATAAAAATCGGCCTAAAGGTTCGGTCCCCGGCAGCTGACAAGGTTTTGATCTGCTGTAATGAGAAATAGTCAATCAATTCAGCAGCACTTTCTCTAAGGGCCTCGTCATAATGATGCCGCTGGGGCGCAATAGCTTTGTTACCTTTTTCATAGGCTTCGACCTCTTTTGTCTTGTCTGAACAATTCTCATAAATACAGCCAAGGGCAAAGTAGAGCCCTCCGAGCCTCATTGAATCGGACTCCTTTTCGATTGACTCATGGAGCATGGAAAGTCGGCCTTCATCAATCCCGGACGGCATGGCGTCAGCAAGATACTGCCAGGCAGTAGCATTGCTCGGCTGAGCATCCAGCACCTCATATATCATCGAAATCGCCGACTCTTTTTCGCCTATTTGCATATAGCAACGGCTTTTCCAGAGCTTAAGTTCCTGCTTCTGCTCTGAGGTTAGCTTTTCCGGAAAAGTTAAAATTTCACTTTCGATAGCATCGAAAGATGCTTTATCTCCAATCTGCATATAAGACATTGCCAACCACAGCAACGGCTTGAGGGATGAGTCGCGCTCAACAATAACTGATAGCTGAGAAATCGCTTGTTGTAATCGGCCTGTATGGTAAAGCAATTGCGCATAGGCAAGCGCAAGCTTGCTATTGTCAGGGTCCAGAGAGTAAAGC
>Ga0114899_1001848_pt1 | contig 11868 bp, 28 predicted proteins | sample MalvireepMed_215_FD_83497 | JGI IMG/M metagenome (GOLD analysis project Ga0114899, IMG submission 83497) | Marine viral communities from the Global Malaspina Expedition - Malaspina viral metaG DeepMed_215 | ecosystem: Environmental > Aquatic > Marine > Oceanic | place: Mediterranean Sea... | reverse complement strand
GAATAGGGAGGGTCGAACACCCCATAATCAAAAGGATATATTCTTTGTAGGTAATCCGTAGCATCTTCCTTGTATTCAAACGGAAACGGGTCGATATACTCGTCTCCTATCTCCTCCTCAATCAACTTCCTTATAGGCTCTATTGTAAATGTTCGCTTGTTGGGCATCGCCCATACCCTCTCTATCCTCACGAGTCACTATCCGTTGCCCATTCGCTGATGTCCTCTGACCGTATCTTGCGTTTCTTCCTTACATCTGGATCGGTAGGCTCGAATACACAATCACCATTCTGAATAAGCCTCCTTACCCTTACCATCGTGGATTTGTCAGGAGCCATGTTGATCAACTCCCATAATGTGTCCAGAAATAGGGCTTTGGGTATCGTGTCCTTGAGATCCGTCGTCAGAAACGTCTCCTTGAGTATCTCGTAATACAAAAGTATGTCGCTGTTCCTGGTTTCAGGCAAATCTCTGAGAAACCTGACCACTATTCCCTTTACATTGTCAAATTCCTTGTACGTTCTATCTTCGTCTTTCGGTGGGGATGTGTTCAAAACACCCTCTTCGTCGTTCATTGCATCTCCTTCATGTCAAACTCCTTGTTAGCATCAATAAACCTTACCTCAAGTGGATAATTCTTCGATTTCTTCACCAGACTGGCCGCAGATTCCGTGTTGTGGACCTCGTAGACCACCCCAGTGTCTGCATCTATTACATCCGCCCTCAACCCACTCGAATCAAAAATAACCTCCGTATAGAACTCATGGCCCCACTTCCTTAACTGTTTACAAATCTGAAACTTCATGTCAATATGGGCATCCGTCTCGTTAGGACTCCATCGGAACGCATTTCGGTTTCTATTGCTTACCCTCAGAAGCCGACTGACCTCATTACGCTTCCGTTGTTTACGTACGCTGACCAACCATATCCCCCATCAACGGCGTGCGAATGTCGTCCTTGTAACAAGCTGGACAGTCAACCATCGGTCTGCCCTCCTTCTTCTTGCTGAATACAAACTCAGCCTCGTGGATGTCCCTATGCTCCTCCTCCCAACGCAACCCACAGACAAAACAATCAAACCTCCACTTCATTAATCCTCCAATGTTATAACTGATCCTTGAAAACAGGTGTCTATATCCAAAACCCCATGCCTCTCCTTCTGATAACAATGACGGCACTTGTCCAACTCAACCGAGGAACGCCTGTCAGGTATTACCTGCTTGCAGATACTACAAACATACTGCCTACTCATTTCGCACACCACATACAAAAGCCAACCGTCTTACAGTAATGATAACCCTGCTCCCCATATGTGAACTTGCGGTCACAACGCTCACAGATCACGGGACCATACTTCATATGTTCCTCAACTTCTCAATATATCTCAATAAAAATCTCTGCTTCAACCCCTCGTCCATCTGAACCTCCTCCAACGCCTGGCTAATACATTCGTTAATGTGTTCAACCAACTCCTGCTTTTCATTCTCCCTTAAACTCATCCGCTCCGCCATCTCAGTCAACTTCGCAAACTCGTGGCCCCTAATGTCGGCTCCCTTCTTGTCACGCATCCTCTCCAAAAACTCCTCTCGGACCTCCTCGACCTGACCCAACCTACTCACACTCTTCTCGACTGCCCTCTCCTTCACAACCTCCCTCACCTCATGCTCCACATCCTGCTTTAACTCGTTCCAGCCCATTGCCTCACTCCACTTGAAAATAGCCGCATGAGTCAACGGAGGTACAAACTTGTGACGCTCCTGCAATATCTTCGACACATCCCGAAAACTGTTGCCCTCCAACCATAACTGCATCGCCTCCTCCTTATGGATCAATTTGTACTTCGTCACTTCAATAACCTCTGACACTTCTTGCAGTTAATGTACCAATCCCTTCTGTGCTTCATCCTCGCATACTCCGCAGGTGTTGTCTCGTAACCACACATCGTCAAATGCGCTACCTCACTGGCGGCGTGCTTCTTCTTCACGAATCCTCCGTAATGTTATCCAAGCCACAATACCCAAAGCCATCACAACTATGCCAATCCCTATAAATATACTCCATACAAAATCACTCATAATCATCCTCATTACCATCAATCTCAAACCACTTGCGTAGTTCATCATAAAGCGGTATAATTCTCATAGCGTCTGGATGAGCCATCATATTCATCTGACCCGATTTCTGAACCGATCTGTAATCCTCCCATTCTTCTTTAGTTACCGTTCTAATACCACTCATTAGGCCAGTCCTCCTTGCACCTGTCACAAAAAATACCCTCGTCCCTCTTCCAGGATGCTACCTTGGAACAAAGCTCGCACTCCAACTGTTTCCAGTCACTCATCTACCTGCTCCATACTCCACCTCTCCAAATCATCCAAAGCAGCATAATAACCCGTCAAGTAATTCTTCAATGATGCGTCCGTCGTCGGATTCCAATCCTTCACTATATCATCCTCCAACCCCGCTTTCTTGCGCTTCGCAAAATTCCGAACGTCGATCAAACGCACCTCCTTCTCCAAATGTTTCCTCGTCCAAGTAAGCCCTTTCTTCCAAACCCTGTCACTCATATGGGGTCATATGTGCTTCCTTATTTAACTCTTTCCACTCGATCATATCAAGTTTCAAACAGGCACTCCACATCCTATGGCTCATAACTTTCTTCTCTTTGTATGTATCAGCAATGCTTCCCATATCTCCTCCTGTAACGTAACCTCATCTGCCTTCGCCAGATCTGACATCTCGTCAAACACCTGCTTCCGTAACTCGTCCCTACCACAATTCAATACAAACTGCTTCGGCCACCCCTTCTTCCTGGTATATGCCATGCACCTTCCATTTCCAAAGCACATATAAGCCTTCCCTTCTGACTTTCCTGAAAAAAAACAAAAGGATCCCCCCCGAGGAGAACTCTGAAAATGCATAGACATACACACCCGATACACAGAGCCCCCCCCTTCAACATGAAACCCCCCTAATCCTTAGACGATAGCGTGATTAAATCCCGTGTACCTAATCCGTGTTTATCGTCGTGACATTCCCGCCCGAGAAGAGGGAGCGTGTATTGTTTCCGTTTGTGTTATTTTTTCAGTATTTATTTTGTACTATTTTTTATAATTTGGGTGTACATAATCCGTATGTTTGAGATTTTGAAAGTACGGTTTATGTACACAATGTTTTAGTTTTATGTACGGATTGTGTACACGGTGTCCTGGTACTTAGTGGGGTTTTGTGCTTAATTTAGGTTCAAACTGGGGAGATCTGATTGATCAAAATACCTTTCTAATTGATCAAATGAGAGTGTCATTAATGGGTCTTGGGATTGCTGTTTAACTGCGTTCTAAGGGCCTTTAATGATGTCTAAATGATTACTGTATATGTTTGTGTGTTTGGTGTTGTTTCTGTAAGTTTTTGTTTATTGGTTTTTGCTGAATCTGGGAAACTTTCCTTATATATTAAAATCTAAAATCTGTTAAACTACTATATAAGATTAGATGGTTTTTTTTAGGGCTAAAATGCTGTTTTTTTTGAAAAGAGGGTTTTTAGTATATAAAAGAAAAGGGCCTAAAAAAAGATAGATAGAAATAAGTATATAAATAAAATAAGATTTCTTAAAAATGGGCTATTTTGAAAAGGTGGATTTTGTGCTTATTTCTTATATAGCATGATTTAGATTTAAGCACGGTGGGACACGATTTTTTCGTGCTTAAAAAGACCTGAAATTAAGGGGTTTTAGGGTTCCCTAAAAGTTAGCTTAAATATAAGAGCTTTTTTTTAATTCGTGCTGTACCCCACCGAAAAACGACAAAAAACCGTGAGCGGATAGACAACCCGAGGTTGTTAACCTCAAATATGTGTTTTATATAGGTCATATTATCTTTATTTTGGTTTTGTCGTCGATAGAGGGTCTCGATCCGTACCCTGAATATACAATATAAGAAAAGGGCCAATTTTCAAAATGCTATTAGTGAGGAGAGAAAATTATGGAACACAACATAAATTTTGATGGCTTGCTGGCGGAGTGTGAAAGCTTCGCTAAGACTCTTGAGTTTGGTTACTCAAGTTTAACACAGAGGTATGAACCCAAGGCCCTTGGTGGTTTTCAATGAGCTTGGATAATTTCTTAATTGAAAATCAACTCTGCGACGTTGAGGGTGTTAAGGTAAAACTAACCCCAGACTATGCCGATGATGACCCAGAAGAAATATTCACCATTCAATATGACTGGGATGAGCGTAAGTGTTGGATAAGTGACGATAACGGCAGGGGCTGGTTTGTCTATTATGGTGGTCTCATTTTTGTAAGTGAGGGTGATTAAATGAGTAAAGAGATATTCGGTTTAGAGTTTGAAGTCTATCTACAAGCTGGGGTCACTTACACAGAAGTTATAGACCAAATTAAAAGGCAAGTTGGAGAGGGTCGAACGTGGCCCTCTGCTATTGATTACGGACAGTGCCACGCAGAGAATACCCAAGACTTTTGGAAACTTGCTTTCGATAGTTCCCTAAGTCATGGAGGCATTGAGATAGTAGCCCGTCGTAGAGTGCCACTCGCAGAGGTTGAAAGAGTCCTAAAGGCCACAAGACAGTTTATTGATTTAGAGAGAATGGCCCGAACTTCAAGCACTGGGTACCATGTCCATATCGGTATCATGTCTTTTGGGCATTTCAAAAGGAGACACGACACCTCAACCTATGAAGGACGACGTAAAGCAAGCTATGGCAAAAATGTTAAGGTTTTTGATATTAGATTGAATCAAACTTATGCATACTTTCAGAGTGTCCTTAATGCCCTTGTAAGTGCTTCTCGTAGGACTTCGGGAGGTAGGGCCTACAATGGGGCTGTTCGGGGTTCATATGAGCGCATAACCGACACAGAAAAGGAAGCCTACTTCAAAGACCGAAACCAACACGCACCCAGAGACGGAAACAGAGGGGTTGTGAACTTTGGAAAGTTGGTTGACTATGGGACCGTTGAATTTAGACAACACCAAGGCACCTATAACGTGACTACTGCGGTAAACTGGGCTAAGTTAATGCACCGTATCACCTCACGAAGTTGGAACCCCAAACACAGCAAAATAGACCTTAATGACTTTCCTGTGACGGTTGACGGTTTAGCGGACTTTCTGGGGCTTGGTCAAAATAGATTAAGAGCTTGGATGAAACGCAGAGTTAGACACTTTGGTTTTGAGGGGTTGGCAAGAGACCAACCCCAGACCGCACGGCCTACTGAAGAGGCCTCTTGTGAAACTTTCGAGACTGCCGAACACCTACAAAATGAGATAATCTTACAGATAGAAAATAACGAAAATCTCTACCGTAGAATAAGAGCCTTAGAGCCACGGGGTGCGGTTACCATTGAGAGAGTTAAAAGAACCGTTGAAAACTGGGCTATTGCTACTGGTTGGGAGCATAATTTTAGGCTCTCTGTATTCGATGCCGTAGACTGGGAATACATAACCTTACAAATTAATCTGGGGGATATAGCAGGAAACTAAAACAACCAAGAACTAAAGGCCTTGACTCGGGGCCTAAACTCGAGTCTTTTTTTATGTACTTTTGATTATTTGAATTTTGGTTTTTTGGGGTACGGATCGAGGGTGGTCAACCTCTATTGATCAATGGAAGCTTAGATATAGTTCAAATATAGCGTTTTTTAGCGTTTTAAGGCTGTTTCTCGGGTGTTTCTTTAGGCTCTGGGGTGATTGCATACCCTGTAAGTGATTAAATAAGCAAATACGAAACGTGTACACATTTTTTATTTAACCCATAGACCTCTTTGTTTTCTCAGATTGGGGAATGAAAACAAAAACCGCATGATAAATAGGGGTGAAACCGACGATTTCAGAGGATTACGAGCGTTTTCTTTATATATTAAAATTGTATTTTTTCATTAACAGCTATTTTTATTGTGTACGTAATTTGTAATATCTGGGTGGTTTATCTGCGAAATATTACCAGCGTCCAAACCAGGACAGGGACCAGGGCCAGGGACCCGTACGGATTGTGTACACTGTTTAGGGATCTTCGGTAAATCCTTTTACGGATCCCGTCGGATCACCAGGAAGGATCTTTGATCAACGATCGATCATCGGATCTGTGCAGGATCTGCATCAAAAAACCCCATTTTGTGCTTGATTTGTGCTTAAATTCATTAAATGGCGACTGTGTTTTGTGTACACAATCCGTAATTTAGCCCCTTTCGAGGTACGGATTGTGTACACAAATTGAAAATTAACGGCCCTTAATTTCCAGAAATTAACGGATTGTGTACACAAAAACCAGGGAGACGCTCGGCATGGATTTAAAAAAAAAGGCTAAAATCTGAAAAAAACATAGGCCTTAAAGCCACATGAAGGCTTCAAACTAAAGCCCCCGATACTATGGGAACCCCCTAAATTGGGATTATTAGTCGAGATTATGTACACATTTTTTATTTAACCCATAGCGGATCTCCCTAATATCACTAACAAAAGCAGAAAGTTTATATAGCAGAAGGTCATATGAGCCATACCAGTATTCAAACGGAATGTTGGTAAATAAGGAGAGAAACAAAAAAATGTGCGGAATAGGAGGTTATTATCATTGTGGTAGTAACAAACAAAAGACTCCCCAGGGAGTGAAGCAAGCTCTACGCAAATTGTGGGATTCACTACAAGAGCGTGGAAGCGATGCCGCAGGTATCGCTTACGAAAGTCCTACTGGGACGAGACATTTCAAACGTGGAATACCAGCGTTTGAATTAAGTCCTCTGGCTATGAATCTGGCCTTTGGAATGAACAGGCCGCCACAGTGGGTAATGCTACACACAAGGGCCGCAACACACGGTAGACCAGATCAGAACAAGAACAACCATCCCCTAATGGGGTACAATATGGCATTATGTCATAATGGTGTTGTAAGTAACAAGGAAACAGTACTAAAGCACTTCAATGTTGAAGCTGAACGGGAAGTAGACACTGAGGCAATATTAGTAGCCTTAAAGAAAGGTGGAATTAACGCAGTATCAAAGCACGTTAAAGGCTCGATGTCTATATCATGGGCAAAGGGTAAGACAATGCATCTGTGGACCAATGGACTAAGCCCCTTGGTCATAGGTGAATTATCTAATGGTGATTTCATGTACGCCTCAACCGATGAGTTGCTAAAAACAACGGGCCTGAAATTCAAGAAAGTTTACAATGTGAAGGCAGGTCAGTTATACAAGTTTACAACGCAAGGTCTGAGAGTCCAAAAAACCTACTTTAAAGCCCCTGTAAGGTCTAAGTTTTCATGGCGTGACCTATCAGCTTATGACACTGGCTTAACGAGAGGTATTACTCTTCAATATTCAGATTCAAAACTTACGGATTATGTACCCAAAAAGAAAAAGCGTGTACGTAATTCGTTAGATGATTACCTGACGGTTGAAGAGAATGAAGCTCTATTACCTGATATTGATCATTCTATGCCAGATGGCGAACCTGAGAATATAGACTTACAATGGGATGCTGTGTACGGTGACTGGAGAGCGTGGTCTGGTAAGCGAAACAAGGAGGTTAAACAATGAATTATAAAAAATGGTACTGGATATTAAGAGAACATATCGGTGAAGATACTTGGATAGATATTTATGAATCCTATAATGAGAGGTTGAACAATGAAACTGAATGAATACATACGGTATGAATTGGTTAATCGGCTGGTGGAACACGACGACATTAAAACAGTGCCACTTGCTTCAACAGTTGAAGCTTGGATAATTGATTGGTATAAGGAAACTTATAGACGTATGCCCCCAACTTGGTTAGCCCATGCAGAGGATGAAAAATGAACGAAGATCTATTAAGAGTACAATGTAAGCAATGTAGAAAAATAATGTTTAATATTGAATTTGATTTACATAAATGCGAGGTTCTTAAATGAGTAAGATAAAGAGACCGACACTGGCAACTACTAAGAATTGTATTAGACTACTAAGAGAGACCTACGCTCTTGAAAAGGAATCTCACATAAAGTATCAACTTGGAATGGTATTGACAATGTTGACAAACGATGAGTCATGGATGGAAAGATGATTGAAAAAGGGGGGGGAAACGAGCGTACCAGACGAGAAAAGCAACTTCTCTTTAAATACCTTGATTACTTCGTCGATGAATGCGACGGGTGTGACGGGACTCCCAGTGAGGATGGTATCGTGTACATAATCCGTCAAAGTACCTACTGTCAGATCTGTTGGGACAGTGTACAAATTAGATTGATGGATGATGAAGGAAAGGAAATACATGAAAGTGATTGCGACTGTCACGATTGTGTTGATGAGTTAGTCGCAGGGGTCGCCGCAATGGGGCCAGAGGATTTTGAATAAGGAGAAACTATGAAAAAAGCAGAAGAAATAGCAGAAGAGATTGTAAATTTTACAAAATCAACAGATAGCCAGTATGAACTCAAGGAAGCGTGGCGTGTGATAAACAAAGCAATGCGATACTTGAATAGCAAAGACGACTACCTCACACATGAGGTGGAAGTCGAGAAACGGATAGAGAGGATGAAAGATGCCACGCAAGAAGAAAGAAACTGAGGCCGTAGAAAAGCATTACCTATACGAACTATGGGCAATGGACAAAGAGACGCTTAAAGAGCATTACTTTGCAGTTAATGAGGCCGTCTACTACCATGAACAGAAAGCCAGTGACGCATCGCGTTACAAGTACAGGATTGATCAGATTATCAAGGTCAAAAAATGGCTTGAGATTGAGGAGAATGAGTTAAATGGCTAAATGTGTAAATTGTGGGGAAGTGGAAACGTGGCCTAATCAATCATGGTGTTTGAATTACGAATGTAGAGTTAGAAATTCTCCAGACATGAAGGGACCACTAAAGAAATTGTGGAAATGTAAAGAGGAGAGTCGTTAAATGGCTAAAGAAAACCGTGTACACAATTCGTCATCTTGGTTGGGTGATGGTACGGATTATATACACACAGCTTACATTTGTAAGTGTTGTGAATCCACTCTTTACTATGAGAAGTACGGGGATATTGCATCGACTTTGATTTATTGTCTTGAGTGTGGATGGCAAGCAAAACTTACAGAAGATGGAAAGAAAAGCGACGTTTCTTTACTGTCGAAACGTATTTAACGGGCGAGAATTAAGGGTGAGGGGTGAGCAAGCATTGTTTCTCTCCTCAAAGTTGAAGCGATTTATCACTTCCTCACCCACCTATTAAATGATCAAAGTATCAATGTATGGCCGTTGCCCAGTAAGGACCGAGAGTTATGAATCACTACTTGCCAAATTACAGATGCGACATCCCTGGTGCGAGAAGATCGACAACGAAAGATACATGAAAAGTGTACGTAATTCGTATATCGGGCTACATTCATTCAGGCATATTACCAAAGATGACATAGATATTTCATCCCCAAGGGAATTTGTCAAGTCCCTTGAACGCCTGGGTGAGGCAAAAATTTATTCTGAGTGATTTGTTTAACCCTTGCATAAATTTAAATAGTATAGTTAATATGACCTTTTGTGATAAATCATGGAAGTTGAGACGCTTAGAATGAAAATGGGGGCAACACGCCCTACGGCAAGGCAATATGAATCTGTAAGGGCAGACATAGAATTAGAAATAACCATCCAAGGTGATGAGAGAAAACTTACAGAGGCATTCAAAAAAGATTGGATAAGACTTAAGAGAAGTGCTAAAACTCTACTCTTAGAAGCGATGGCTGAAGCTGAGAAGGTTACGGGTCTCAGAGATGCATGAACCTGTCCGTTGTATAGATTGCAGGGTACAGATAACCAAGACCCAGTATGCTTTTGATGGACGCTGTAAACATTGTCATGGTCTGGCAGATCGTGGCAAGTCTGATATAGATGATTGTTTTCGGGGTTCTGTAATATTGCTGGATGATTAATGGGCTGTAAACATGAAGCCCAGACATGTACCTCTGATGGGTGGGTGTGTATTATCTGTAAGCAAATCATAAAAGATTATTAGAACATGGCGCAAGGAAAAATAATCTACTGTTGGCAATGTAGGCACCGAACAATTCACACACCTAACGGTGAGGCATATGCCTGTGGCTTATGTGGTAGCTATCATAACCGTGCTGGGAGGCTTAAACTATGAATTATGTTATCAAGTGTCCCAAGTGCTACAAGACCAGAGCCGCCGAGGATAGATATAAAAGTTGGAAATGTTTTAAATGTGGCTATGTTATGAATAAAAGGAATACTAAAATACAAGCCAGAACAATAAGTATTAAAGAAAACCAATACGTTATAGATAAATTAGATAAAAAAAATGAATACTGAATACCGAACAATTCTTATGGATCCACCTTGGAATGAATCAGGGCAAGGCAGGATAAAAAGAGGAGCCGATAACCATTACCCTCTAATCAAGTCTAAAGATATGTTCCCTACAATCTCAAAGGGAATCCAAGAGAAAGGAACCATCCATAAGGATGCACATTGTTACATCTGGGTAACTAACAGCTTTCTCAAGGACGGATTGGAATTGATGGAGCAACTCGGATTTAGATACATTACCAATATTGTCTGGGTCAAAGATAGGTTTGGTTTAGGTCAATATTTTAGAGGCCAACACGAGCTTATTCTTTTTGGGGCCAAGGGGAGATTTTATCGTAATAAGATCCCAGACCGATTGTGTGCTTCAGTGATCAGAGCAAAGCGAAGAAAACATAGTCAGAAACCAGATGAACAATATACACGCATTGAATCAATTAGCGCAGGTCCTTACTTGGAGTTGTTTGCCAGAACTGCAAGAATGGGCTGGAGTTCATGGGGTAGTGAAGCTAAGGGTATGGATTCTAAAATTGGGCAGACGAAATTGTTATGATTGTAATTGAGTTATTTGCAGGAAGTTGTAGTTTCAGCAACGTGGCCCGAAAATATGAATGGGAAACATTTACTACCGATTGGAAACAATACGGGGCCATAGACTATGTTGCAGATATACTTGATATTGATTATAGTAAGTTGCCTGATGCAGATGTTATCTGGGCAAGTCCTCCCTGTACGACTTTCTCAGTTGCTTCCATGGGCTATCATTGGACGGGGGGTGCTGGTGCTTACATTCCAAAGACAGACGAAGCTAAAACAGGTCTTGAGATATTGAAGAAAACGCTTGAGGTCATAAATACCATGGACCCTGAGTACTGGTTTATAGAAAATCCAAGGGGTGTAATGAGAAAGATGATGGTTATGAAAGAGATAGAACATTATTTACAAACTCCTTGGTACTGTCAGTATGGTGATAGTAGGGCCAAACCTACTGATATATGGTCAAACCTAAAATGGGAGGCTAAAACATGCAAGAATGGAAATCCATATTGTTCACACGAAAGAGCACCCAGAGGAGCCAGGACAGGAACCCAGGGATTAAAGAACGCTTATGACCGTTCCAAAGTTCCTAAAGAATTATGTGAGGAACTAATCTTAGGAATAATAGGATCTGGAACCAAAACACCAACACAAACAAAACTATCTGATCATTAAACGATTTTGTTTAACCCATGCATTTTACAAGTTCCCGTTATACAAGGGGGTAGGGGGTCTTTTTTAATTAATTATAGGGACACACACACCTTCATTTCCACTGGAGAATAATAATAATAAGACGATAAGTATATAAATATAATAATAAGCCGCCGTACCTCTTTTTTTTATTTTTCAAAGAAAAATAGACCGATACCTCTGTAAAAGTTCCAGTGGAAGCGAAGGTGTGTGTCTCTATCTATCTATTGGTTCTTTTAGTATATCTATATACTCTTGTATCGACAATTTAGGTTGTCCTATCATAAATCGAGTGGTAATAGTATCTGCAATGTCCACTTCATATCCTATTACTGTCTTAATAG
>Ga0114899_1001846_pt1 | contig 11870 bp, 7 predicted proteins | sample MalvireepMed_215_FD_83497 | JGI IMG/M metagenome (GOLD analysis project Ga0114899, IMG submission 83497) | Marine viral communities from the Global Malaspina Expedition - Malaspina viral metaG DeepMed_215 | ecosystem: Environmental > Aquatic > Marine > Oceanic | place: Mediterranean Sea... | reverse complement strand
TCTGGACTTACAACAACGAGCGACCCAACATGGGTATCGGCGGCATGACACCCGCCATGAAACTGAAAACAGCCGCCTGAATTCTACGGCTGGACCCCATTAAAAATGGGGGGATTACCCAAACTGCTGAACTAGGGTCGAAGTTTAGTAGGTCTTCTTGTCCGGCATACTTTAGAAAGCCTTTGATAGGGGTAAACACAGCGTGCAGCGAAGCAGCCTTCATCGTTGGCGCTAGCTCGTCTCTAAGCTGCTTTAGATGCGCTGTCTCGACCCTTTTGACTGGTATGTCGCCCACCAGAGCAACAAGCCGGCCTATGTCTCTCGTGTACTTCGCTCGGGTGAGCGGTTTAATGCTGTTAAATGTAAAGTACGCTTCGGAGACTGCTGTGAGTGTATGAGGATCGGGCGTCAGCTCTGAAATTCTTCTGTCCAGCTTCAATCTTATCAGATCGTATTCATCCCGCTCATCCGGGTCGGTGGGCGGAGCAGGTGACGCCGCACCGAAAGCTGTAGCCTGAATTTCTCGCATCCTTTCCACGTACTCTTCTGTCCCCATTGGATCAGGAAACTTATTGCCAAGCGACACGCTGCCAATGTTGGGGGCGTCGCGATATCGGTGCAGGAGGTCTTTGAAGGCTTGAAAAGGAGGAAACTCCATCGACAAGCTTGGTCTGCCTGACATCGGCTCTATATGAATGCGCGCCAGCAGCTGAGTACGCATGGATTGGGTTGGCCGATCCCCATCTCGTTCAGCATCCAATTCCCGAAGGGACAATTTCGCCCATCGCCAATCTGGGGCGACATCATCGCCATCGGTAGTCGAGAGCTCTTCGAATGGCAGAGGGAGGGCATATATCTGCTTCCCCGGAGACTCAGCTCCCATAACATCCTCAAATGCTCTCTGCGCGTCGCATCTTTGTCGTCTTGCGTATGCTTGCCGAGCTTCCAAAGAGCTCATTTGGGCTATGAACTGATCATGTTCTTCAGACCAAGTTACAACCAATTGGATTGCCTTGGAGTAGGACACGTCACCGCATGGCCTTAGCCAAATTTTTTGGTCGAGCAGGTCGTGAAGCTTCTGCGGAACACGTCTCTGGTAGAAGAATCGTCCACGGTCGATCTTAAGGTATCGAACCTTTTCTGGGGGTGCCATTGTATCGAAATGTGCCTAATTTGTATCGAAATCGGTCGAAGAATGACGACATGATACCACCACTACTCCATGCTTTCAAAGCTTTAGGGGTAGTGGTGGGCGACCCTGGAATCGAACCAGGCGTGCGTCTCCGCGAGGGAGTTACAGTCCCCTGCCACACCTTGCGGCCTGTCGCCCACTTTGTCCCGGTGCATTGCACCTGACGTGGGGGCGTGATTACAAGCGACCCAAAGAAGCGTCAAGGCGAATTCCTGAGAAATGTTGGGGAAATCGCACGAAAGGATCAAGAGATGAAGAAACCCAAATGGGTCGTGCAAAAAGAGCAGGACAAGAAGGCGGAAGCGGCGCAGACGGTCTGGCTTTTTGGCCTGCATGCGGTGCGCGATGCGCTGATGAACCCGAACCGCGAAAAACTGCAGCTGATGGTCACGCCGAATGCCCAAGCCAAGCTGGAGGATGCCATCGCAGAGGCGGGAATCACGCCGCAGGTCGTCGACCCGCGCAAGTTCCGCCCGCCGCTCGATCCCAACTCCGTCCACCAAGGCGCGGTGCTGGAGGTGAAGCCTCTGAACTGGGGCCGGTTGGAGGATGTCGCCATCGGTGATTCCGCGCCGCGGCTGCTGTTGCTCGACCGGGTGACCGATCCGCACAACGTCGGCGCGATTCTCCGCTCGGCTGAAGTCTTGGGCGCTTCGGCGGTCATCGGCACCAAGCACCACTCTGCGCCCGAGACCGGCGCGCTGGCCAAGACCGCCAGCGGCGCGTTGGAGCGTCAGCCCTATCTGCGGGTGCGCAACCTCGCTGATGCGATCCGGGCCCTGCAGGATATGGGGTATCTGGTGCTGGGGCTGGATGGGGAGGCCACGCAGACCATCGAGGGCGCCGTAGAGGGCCGCCGTGACCGCCCTGTGGCGCTGGTTCTGGGGGCCGAGGGGCCGGGGCTGCGGGAGAAGACCCGCGAGACCGTGGATGCGCTGGTGCGGATCGATGCGGCTGGCGGATTTGGGTCGCTTAATGTCTCTAACGCCGCGGCGATTGCGCTTTATGCCAGCCGGGTCGGGGGCTGAGAATCGGCAAGAACTGGCTCAAAACCGGGCAGGGGGCGGGGCCGCAGGGTCCGGCCCCTTTGAAAACGGCCAAGGGTTCCTAAATTTAAAGGTGACCGCAGGCCCGGAACGCCTGCCGGCCACCTACTGTCCCTCGTTCCGTACCTTACGCCCCGTGTTCGTCATGGGGCGTTTTTTTATGTCATGGTGGACGCGAGATACACAAAAGCCGCCCCGAGGGGCGGCTTTGCGTTTCCTACGGGGTGGTAGGATCAACCTGGAGCGGGCGAGGCGATTCGAACGCCCGACCCTAACCTTGGCAAGGTTATGCTCTACCCCTGAGCTACGCCCGCATCCGGTTGGTGAGGGGGGAATACCCATTCCCGCAGGGGGCTGCAAGGGGGAAATGAAGCGATCTAAGCGTCGCGGGGAAATTTTTTTCGCGGTGGTTTTGGGGGCCGAAAAACACAAAGGGCCGCATCCGAAGATGCGACCCTGTGAAGTCCAGATGGAGCGGGCGAGGCGATTCGAACGCCCGACCCTAACCTTGGCAAGGTTATGCTCTACCCCTGAGCTACGCCCGCTTACCGTCTGGTGAGGGCGAAATACCCATTGGGGCAGGGGGCTTCAAGAGGGAAATGTGGTTTTTGGCGGAAAAAGTTGCGCAGGGCGGGGGCGCTGCCCCCGGACCCCCGCGGGTATTTGAAAAAGGATGAATTAGAAGAGGGCGTGACCCAGTAAACCGAGGGCCGAGGCGGCGATCATGGCGAGGGTCAGAACCATACCGACCTGGCGCAGGATGAATTTTTGCGGGGTGGCGGCAAAGCCTAGAGGATGCAGGATACGGCCTGTCAGCAGCGCGAGGCCAAGGGCGTGGACAGCCAGTGCGGGGGCGCCATTGGCTTCGGTCAGCGCCAGCAAGATCAGCGCGATGGGCATGTATTCTGCGGCATTGGCCTGTGCGCGCATGCGTTTGAGCAGCGCCTTGTCTCCGGTATCGCCGAGAGAGATGCGATTGACCCGCCGGTAGGCAATCACATGCCAGCTGAGGCCGAGAAAAACCAGCGCACAAAGGGCGGCGTAAATCGGAGTGAGGGTGAGAGGCATGGGGTGACCTTTGTCTGGGGCTTTCGCTGAGTGTGACAGTGCAGCGGTGCAAAAGAAAAGGCCCCGCGTGTGGCGGGGCCTTTGAAATTGTGACGCAGCGCTTAGTGGCTGTGCTGTTTGTCCCAGTCTTCCTGTTTTGGAAGCTGCTCGAACGTGTGTTCGGGCGGCGGGCTGGGCAGGGTCCATTCCAGTGTGTCCGCAAATTCGTTCCACGGGTTGTTCGCTGTGGAGCGGGCGCCGCGGGTCAGCGTGTAGGCCATGATCCCGAAGAAGAACAGGAAGGAGGCGAAGCTGAGGAAGGCACCGATCGAAGACCACTGGTTCCAGTAGGCGAATGCCTCGGGGTAGTCGATGTAGCGGCGTGGCATGCCCTGACGGCCCAAGAAGTGCTGGGGGAAGAAGGTCAGGTTGGCGCCGATGAACATTGCCCAGAAGTGCAGTTTGCCTGCCCATTCGGGGTACATACGGCCTGTCATCTTGGGCAGGTAGAAGTAGATGCCTGCGAAGATGGCGAAGACGGCACCGAGCGACATCACGTAGTGGAAGTGCGCCACAACGTAGTAGGTGTCGTGATAGGCGCGGTCCACGGCGGCCTGGCTCAGCACAATGCCGGTGACGCCACCGACTGTGAAGAGGAACAGGAAGCCAAAGGCCCAGAGCATCGGTGTTTTGAACTCGATGGAGCCGCCCCACATGGTGGCGATCCAGCTAAAGACCTTTACCCCTGTTGGCACCGCGATGACCATGGTGGCCAGCATGAAGTAGGCCTGCTGGTTCAGGGTCATGCCAACGGTGTACATGTGGTGCGCCCAGACGACAAAGCCCAGAGCACCAATCGCGATGATCGCCCAGACCATCGGCAGGTAGCCGAAGACCGGTTTGCGCGAGAAGGTCGCGATGACGTGGGAGATGATGCCAAAGCCGGGCAAGATGATGATGTAAACTTCGGGGTGACCAAAGAACCACAGGATGTGCTGGTAGAGGATCGGGTCACCACCGCCTGCAGGGTCAAAGAAGGCGAAGCCGAAGTTGCGGTCCATCAAGAGCATGGTGATCGCGCCTGCCAGAACCGGCAGCGACAGAAGGATCAGCCAGCTTGTAACGAAGATCGACCATGCGAAGAGCGGCACTTTGAACAGGGTCATGCCGGGGGCACGCATGTTCAGGAAGGTGGTGATCATGTTGATCGCACCGAGGATCGAAGACGCACCCGAGACGTGCACGGCGAAGATCGCGAAGTCCATCGACATGCCTGCTTCGCGGACCGAGAGCGGCGGGTAGAGCACCCAGCCCACGCCGGAGCCCAGTTGGCCATTGCCGCCCGGTGTCAGCAGCGAGCAGACCGCCAGCGTTGTACCGGCGACATAGAGCCAGAAGCTGAGGTTGTTCATCCGTGGGAACGCCATATCCGGCGCGCCGATTTGCAGCGGCATGAAGTAGTTGCCGAAACCGCCAAACAGGGCGGGAATCACGACGAAGAACATCATCAGGATGCCGTGGCCGGTGATCAGCACGTTCCACAGGTGGCCGTTGGGCGTACAGGCGGCAGAGCTATCCGCGATGAAACGCGCGCCTTCCATACACATGTATTGAACGCCGGGGTTCATGAGCTCAAGGCGCATGTAAACGGTGAATGCCACCGAGATAAGACCGACCAAGGCCGAGACGATCAGATAAAGGATACCGATGTCTTTGTGGTTTGTGGACATGAACCACCGGGTAAAGAACCCCCGGTCGTCGTGATGATCTTGGCCGTGAATGGCTGCGTCTGCCATGCGGTGCCTCCTGCAAATGAATTGGACACATGGCGCCATAGGCGGCACATGCGGTGTCGCGCCCGTTTTAGAGCGACCGTCTCGCGGGGGCAATGGGCGCGATGGTCGCAGGGAGGGTATTTTTTCCGCTGCGGCTATCGACGTATAATCGGGTTCTAACGCCGCTTGGCGCGCGCTTTGCCTCTCTCAGGAGGCGATGTCGCAGCTGCCAGAGGGGTCATTGGCAAAGACATCATCGAAGGTGGCGCGCAGGGCCAGATCGACATCGTCCATCGTCACGGGCAGACCCAGATCGACCAGTGAGGTCACCCCATGGTTCGTGATGCCGCAGGGCACGATGCCGCCAAAATGGCTGAGCTCCGGTTCAACATTGATGCTGATGCCGTGAAAGCTGACCCATTTGCGCAGCCTGATTCCAATCGCGGCGATCTTGTCTTCGGCGGGGCTGCCATCGGGCTGGGCGGGTTTCTCGGGCCGCTGTACCCAAACGCCGACACGCCCGGGGCGAACCTCGCCGCGCAGGTTGAATTCATCCAATGTGGCGATCACCCAATTTTCAAGCTGGCGCACGAAACAGCGGACATCGCGGCCCCGTGCGGCGACGTTCAGCATCACATAGGCCACGCGCTGGCCCGGTCCGTGATAGGTGTACTGCCCGCCGCGCCGGGTGGGGTAGACGGGAAAACGGTCCGGCTCTGTCAGGTCTTCGGCCCGCGCCGAGGTGCCCGCGGTGTAGAGCGGGGGGTGTTCTACCAGCCAGATGCATTCCTCGGCTTCGCCCGCGCCGATGGCGGTGGCGCGCGCCTCCATCCACGCCTCGGCGGTGCGGTAATCGGTCAAGCCGTCGCTGATGATCCATTCAACCATAGAGATGCCTTAGCAAGACCCGCACCGCACCGCCAGAGGCTCTGCGTCAGGCGGCGGCGTCACGTTCTTCCAGAACCTTGCGGAGGATCTGGGCATAATTATCGGCCCCCTGTGCTCCGGTGATGAGGTATTTGCCCTCAAAAATCATCGACGGCACGCCGGAAATGCCGCGCGAGGTCCAGAATTGCTGTGCTTCGCGGGTTTGTTCGGCGAAGCTGCCGCTGCTAAGCACCTCCAGCGCCTCGGTGCGGTCCAGCCCGACGGAGGCCGCGACATCGGCCAGCACCTCGGGATCATTCACATTGTGCCCTTGCGTGAAATGCGCATCGAAGAGCGCCATTTTGAGCGGGTGTTGCAGCCCTTGGACCTGCGCCCAAGTGAGCAGCTGATGGGCGGCGAATGTATTTTGCATCCGCGTGTCGTCGGAAAAGTTGAAGGCAAAGCCCAAGTCGCTGCCCATCTGGGACAGCCGCTTGCGATTCTCGACCGATTGCGCGGGGGTGGAGCCATATTTCTCGGCCAGATGTTCGGCCATGTTTTGGCCTTCGGCTGGCATCTGCGGGTTCAACTCAAAGGGATGCCAGCGCAGGTATGCGCCCACGCCGACCGCGCCGAGCGCTTGTTCCAGTTGTTTATAGCCAACGATACACCAAGGGCACATGACATCCGACACGATGTCGATCTGCACGGTGGGGGCGTCAGTTGAAGGCGTGGCGGTATCTGCGGGCATGGCGTGTTCCTTGTTGCTTGGTCCACAGATGGCTTGCCGGGCGCGGCGTTTCAACGTCTGAGGTGTCAGATTGCAGGGCATTAAAGGGATTGTGATCAGCGAAGTGGCCGCGGGAAAATAGGGGCTTAACCCGCTTTCTGAACCTCACTGAAAAATTTTGCCGATTGCCTCTTCACAAGCCCTTGGTCTTTGGCTAAACCCCGCCCACCAACCATGGCGTGCGGTCGTGGCGGAATGGTAGACGCGCAGCGTTGAGGTCGCTGTGGGGTAACACCCGTGAGAGTTCGAGTCTCTCCGACCGCACCACCATGCTTTGCAATGGCAAAGCGATGGTTGGATCACCCAAAAAAGAAAACTCGTTTTAGCCCTCGTCACTCGTCGCGTGCAGACTACACTTTGCTGCGCGGTATTTTGCCGAGTTTGCGGTCCGCTCCTGTGCAAGACGGGCGAACAGGGCTCTCATACCGCTATTGCCCCGGCAGAATGTTTGCAGCCAAGGCGGCAATGCCGTTTAACGGTTGATGAGAAAAAGGCTCGTGCTGAGCGGGCTAAGGAAAACCGGCGCGAAAACCGGGGTGACGAAACGCAAGGAGGGTAGCGCGTGGCGCAACAAGGGCAGACTCAAGGGGCGGCGTATTGTCTCGCTCTTGGACTTCTTCTTGGTGGGGGGGGTGCGGCGCAGGCGGCAGAACTGGCCATCACCGGTATCGACGATGATTCAGAGCTTTATGCCACCCTGCGCGACGGGTCGCTGCTGGCCGAGCAAACCGATGAAGATGCCGAACCGGCCACGCCGCAGGAATTGGTCGCCGCAGCGCAGGCGGACTATGGCAGGCTTTTGGCGCTGCTTTACGACAACGGGTATTTTGGGCCGACGCTCAAGATCACCTTGGACGGCGTCGATGCCGCCGCGATTCCCCCGGTACAGCCGCCGCGCCGCATCGATAGTGCCGTGATCACCGTAGACCCGGGGCCAAAGTTCCGCTTTGGCGCGGCCAGTATCGCGCCTGTTGCCCCCGGTACCGAACTGCCGGAGGGTTTCGCCAGCGGCGAGACGGCGAGCCTTGGTGTGCTCAAGGAAACCGTCTCGGCCGGGGTGAGCGGCTGGCGCGATGTGGGCCACGCAAAAGCGGAATTGGCCGATCAGGATCTTGTGGCCAAACACCGTGAACGGCAGATCGACGCGGCCTTGCGGATCGCCCCGGGGCCAAAGCTGCGCTTTGGTGCGCTGACCGTGACCGGCAACGAAGACGTGCGCACCGCCCGCCTGATTGAGATCGCGGGCCTGCCGGAGGGGGAGCTCTTCTCTCCTGAAGAGTTGGAACTGGCTACCGAACGGCTGCGCCGCACCGGCGCTTTTGATGCTGTGGCCCTGATCGAAGCGGATCGGATCGGCCCTAATGACACGCTGCCCATTGCCGCGCAGGTGACAGAAGCGCCCAAGCGCCGCTTTGGGTTTGGCGCGGAACTGTCCTCGCTCGAAGGGCTGACGCTCAGCACCTTCTGGCTGCACCGCAATCTGTTGGGCGGGGCCGAACGGCTGCGCCTGTCGGCAGAGATCGAAGGCATCGGCGGCAACTCAGGCGGCGAAGATTATACGCTCTCTGCCCGGTTCGAGCGTCCGGCGACCTTTAACGAAGATACCGATTTCTATGCGCTGGCCACGTTAGAACAGCTGGATGAGGTGAATTATTTCTCCCGTCAGTTGGATCTGGAAGCGGGGATCGAGCGGATCGCCAACCAAAACCGCACCTATTCTGCGGGCCTTGGCCTGCGTGTGGCCGAGACAGAGGATGCCTTTGGCACCAACCAATACACCCTGCTGACCTTGCCGCTGGGGGCTGAGTTCGACTACCGCGACAAGGAACTGGACGCGACCGAGGGCTATTACATCGACGCTAATATCACGCCCTTCGTCGCGCTGTCGGGGTCTGAAAGCGGTCTGCGGACCTATTTTGATGCGCGCTACTACCGCAGCTTTGGAACCGAACGCCCCGTGACACTGGCCTTCCGGGGGCAGCTTGGCTCCGTCGCTGGGCCGGACCTTTCCGAGGCGCCTGCGGATTACCTGTTTTACTCTGGCGGGGGCGGCACCGTGCGCGGGCAGCCCTATCAGTCGCTGGGGGTTGATCTGGCAAGCGGCGACACCGTGGGCGGGCGCAGCTTTGTCGGCCTCTCGGCAGAGGCGCGCGTGGCCCTGACCGAGAAGATCGGCGTCGTGGGCTTTGCCGATGCGGGCTATATCGGGTCTGAGGAATTCTACGACGGATCAGGCACTTGGCACTCCGGCGCGGGGCTGGGGCTGCGCTATGCCACGGGCATCGGGCCGATCCGTCTGGATGTGGCCGTGCCCACCTCGGGGCCGGAAGTTGATGAAGATTTCCAAGTCTATATCGGGATTGGACAGGCGTTTTAATGCGACAGTTTTTGCAGATTCTCACCGCCAGCTTTGTCTATCTGGCCTGCCTCACACCGGCTATTGCGCAGGATGATGACAAGGGCTTTCTCACCCGGACCATTCAGGATGCGCTGAGTGGCGCGGGCCGCACCGTCAGCATCGACGGGTTCTCGGGGGCGCTGAGTTCAGCAGCCTCCTTTGACCGGATGACGATTTCGGACGACGATGGCATCTGGCTGACGTTGGAAGAGGTGGTGCTGGATTGGAACCGCTCGGCCCTGCTGCGCGGGCGGCTGGAGGTTGAACAACTCACCGCCGGGCGGTTGGATGTCGAGCGTCTGCCGGTCAGCAATGAGGTCGATCTGCCCGATGCCGAGGCCAAACCCTTTGCCTTGCCCGATCTGCCCGTCTCCATTGAAATCGCTGACTTTTCCGTAGATGAGATCAATCTGGGCGAGCCCATTTTGGGCGAGGCTGCGCAGCTTTCGGTCCGCGCCAATGCGCGGCTGACCGATACGGTTGGTATTGTCGATTTTCAGGCCCGCCGGACCGATGGCAAAAAGGGTGAGTTCGACATTCAGGCAGATTTCGACCGCACGGAAAACGTGCTGGATCTGCTGCTGAACCTGACCGAAGACCCCGAAGGCATCGCCTCGAAACTGCTGAACCTGCCGGGGCAACCTTCGGTGCAGATGACCGTCGAAGGCGCGGGCCCGCTGGATGATTTCGCGACCGATGTGACCATCGCCACCGATGGCGAGGAGCGTTTGGCCGGACAGGTGACCCTTGGCATGCAGGCCCCACGCCGCGCCAGCGAAACCCCTGACCGTCGCATTCAGGCCGATATCGGCGGCGACATCACCGCGCTGCTCGCTCCGCGCTACCGTGAATTTTTCGGGGAAGACGTGCGGCTGGCGCTGGATGCGCTGCTTGAGAGCAACGGTGCCGTTGAGGTCAGCAGCTTTGCCCTTGCGGCGAATTCCGTCGATCTTGAGGGGCAGGTCACGCTGAACCAAGAGAAGTGGCCGACCCTGATCGACATCTCTGGCCGGATCGCAAACCCCGATGGCACTTCGACCTTGTTGCCGATTTCGGGTGAGGGCACGCGGGTAGAAGCCGTGACCCTGCGCGTGGATTACGATGCCGCCGATGGCGACCGCTTTGAAAGTGCGTTCGACATCACCGGGCTGGACACGGGCGCGCTGCAAATCGCGCAGACGCAACTGGCGCTTGATGGGATCCTCGAAGGCAACCTTGGCAGCTTGGGCCAATTCCTTGGCGATGTGACCTTTGCCACCGAGGGGCTGTCGCTGACCGATCCGGCCAGCGCCGAAGCCATTGGGGGCGCGATCACCGGCAGCGCCGAGATCCGTTTCGTCGAAGGTGAACCGATTGAGATCAACGGGCTGACCCTGTCGGGAGAAGACTATGGCCTGACCGGCGAGGCGGCGATCGACGGGGTGGATACCGGGCTGCTCACGCAGTTGAAGATGACGCTCGAAGCGCAGGATATCAGTCGCTTTTCCGCGCTGGCGGGCCGCGATATCGCGGGCGCCACGGCACTGGCGTTGAACGGGACGGTCACGCCTTTGGGCGGTATGTTCGATTTGGCGATTGCGGGCGGGACGGATGACCTTGAGATCGGGATCGAACAGGCCGATGCGGTTCTGGCGGGGCGCACCAGCCTCAGCATGGTCGCAAAGCGCAATGAGACCGGGACTTTTCTTCGTGATCTGGACCTCAAGAACGACGCGATTGATCTGACCGGCAATGTCGAGTTGCGCAGCGAAGACAGCCGCGCGGCTTTGGACTTTACGCTCGCCGATGTCGGGCTGGTCCTGCCGCAATACGAAGGCCCCATCGCGGTCAAGGCAACAGCGGTACAAGAAACGCGCGGCTGGGTTGTCGATGCAGTCACCGATGGCCCCTATGACGCGGCGCTGACCGTGTCGGGCTTGGCCACGGGCGAAGACGCGCAGATCGATTTCACCGCAGATATCCCGCGGATCGAAGATTTCATACCTGACGCGGATACCACCGGGCCTGTCACTGCCAAGGGCGAGTTGCGCCAGACACCACAGGGCTGGGAGATCAACACCGACGCCAGCGGCCCGCTTGATGCGCAGGCCTCGGTCAGGGGGCTGGTCACGCCGCGTGTGGATGTGGCCTTTGACCTGTCGTTGCCAGATATCCAACCCCTCGTGCCGCAGATCAGCGGCGGGGTTGAGGCCAGTGGCACGTTGGAGCAGACCGAACAGGGGTTTGTCGTCGATACCATCGCCAATGGCCCCTACGATAGTCGCGTTGCGCTGGAAGGGCTGGCAACCGGCCCTGACATGGCGCTGCGCTTTGACCTGACCTTGCCGGATGTCAGCCCGCTGGCCCCCGGCGTCAACGGGCCGCTTGCCGCGCAGGGCACCGTCCGCCAGCAAGAGGACGGCATTGCCGTGGATCTCGCCGCGAGCGGCCCCTACGGCAGCAGCGCCGTGGTCGAAGGTCTGGCAACCGGCCCGAATATGGCGCTCAACTTTGATCTGTCGGTGCCCGACCTTAGCCCCATCGCCCCCGGTGTGAACGGTCCGCTTTCGGCCACGGGCGACATCCGTCAAACAGAAGACGGGATCGCCGTGGATGTGAGCGCCAACGGCCCCTATGGCAGCAGGGCCATGGTCGAAGGGCTGGTCACCGGTGAGGTCTCAATGCGGTTCGACGTCTCCGTTCCCAACGTGAACCCGCTGGTGCCCAGCGTCACGGGTTCTTTCGCCGCGAATGGCGTGGCGCGCCAGACCGAAGC
>Ga0114899_1001843_pt1 | contig 11881 bp, 8 predicted proteins | sample MalvireepMed_215_FD_83497 | JGI IMG/M metagenome (GOLD analysis project Ga0114899, IMG submission 83497) | Marine viral communities from the Global Malaspina Expedition - Malaspina viral metaG DeepMed_215 | ecosystem: Environmental > Aquatic > Marine > Oceanic | place: Mediterranean Sea... | reverse complement strand
CTTCATAGCCATCTTCGGCAGACATGATACCTGCAACAGGTAATGGGAGAATCATTTCTTTGGAGCCGGAAACTGCGCTCACACCACCTTTTGCTTCTATGAGCAGGTTAATGGCTCGTGTAATGGATTCATCATCGACCCCAACAGCAATAATGTTGTGTGAGTCGTGACCTACTGAAGAGGCAATGGCTCCTTCTTTCAGATTGAAGTTTTTGATGAAAGCCACGGCCGGAGGAGCCGGGTTATACCTGTTGACGACTACCATCTTCAGCACATCGGCTTCTATGTTGGAAATGGCAAAACCATTCGAATCAGTTAAGCCATGAAGGGGAAGACAATTGGTGATCAGTTGACCATCGAGCGCTTCAATGACATTCAAGGTTTCTGATTCCGCCTTCACCTTAATTGAACCAGCCTCAATTGGACTCGCATTGAATTGATTGATGATTTTGTTTTCGACCTGCGGAATCAGGCTTTTTCCGTTTTCAGCTACTTTTTCACCATTAATAAAGGTGGATTTAACCGAAAAATCTTTCAGGTTATTCACCACAATGAAGTCGGCAAAGTCACCCTCCTGCAGGCTTCCAACATTGAGCCTATAGTGGTCGATTGGGGTGATGCAGGCCGCTGTTAGCACATCGAGCAGATCGTGGCCTTTACCCAGGGCTCTTTTGACCAATTGATCAATATGTCCCTCCACCAGATTGTCAGGATGCTTGTCGTCAGAGCAGAACATGAGCATGTCAGGGGCTTCGGCAAAAAGCTCCACCAATGCCTCGAAATTCTTGGCTGCGGAGCCTTCCCGAATGGCTATTTTCATTCCGTGCTTCAGTTTGTCTCTGGCTTCATCTGCCGTAAAGCACTCATGGTCTGTACTGATTCCCGCTTTGATATAGTTTTCAGCCTGTTCACCTCTCAGTCCAGGGGCATGACCATCGATAGGTTTGCCAAGTCTTTTGGCAATATCAAGTTTCTTGTAAACCGTCTCATCTTTATAGAGCACACCAGGCCAGTTCATCATCTCGGCCAGGTATTTTACCTCTGGTTTTTGAAGGAGATATTCCACTTCTTCCGGGGTAATTTCGGCACCAGCTGTCTCAAAAGTGGTAGCAGGCACACAGGAAGGGGCACCAAAATTGAATTTGAAGTTCACCTTCTTGCCATTTTCGATCATATATTCAACCCCTTCAACCCCAAGTACATTGCCAATTTCATGTGGATCAGAGACGGTAGAAACTGTTCCATGTACCACAGCCAGACGGGCAAACTCAGAAGGCACCAGCATGGAGCTTTCTACATGAACATGAGAATCGATAAATCCGGGGAGTATGTACTGGTCTTCTACTTCCGGTGTTTCTCTAATGGAGGTGATCCTGTCTTTTTCTATGGTCAATTCACCATCGAAAATTCTTCTGTTTCTTACATCTACAATATGGCCGGAAATCTTCATAGCTATCAATTGACTTTCCAAGTTCTTATAAAACCCTTAGAACATAAAACTTTGCACTGTACCTTTGCCCAAATTTTGGAGATGGCAAAAATCAACATAGCAATAGACGGACTTTCAGGTTGTGGAAAAAGCAGTACGGCCAAAGCGGTGGCCAAGGAGCTAGGCTACAAATTTATCGATACCGGAGCCATGTACAGATCCGTCACCTTGTATATGTTGGACAATGAGGTTGATATCAACTCGGCCATTTCTATTCAAAAGGCTTTGAGTCACATCAGGATAGACTTTCAGTACAATCCTGAAACCAGAAAAAATGAAACCTTTTTGAATGGACAAAATGTTGAAGAAGAGATTCGTTCCATGCGCGTTGCGGGTTCTGTGAGCCAGGTAGCAGCCATCAAAGAAGTTCGGGTGGCTATGGTAAAACAGCAGCAACTGATGGGAAAAGACAGGGGAGTTGTTATGGACGGAAGGGACATTGGTTCTGTTGTTTTTCCTGATGCTGAACTGAAGGTGTTTATGACGGCTAGTACGGAAGTCAGGGCCAGAAGGAGGCAAATGGAACTGGAAGAAAAAGGTGAGTTGATTGATCTCTCCGAAATTGTTAAAAATCTGGAAGAAAGAGATAGAATAGATTCGTCAAGGGCCGAAAGTCCGTTAATCAAAGTGGAGGATGCTGTTGAGATAGATACTTCCGATTTAAAGTTTGAAGAGCAAGTGCAAAAAGTATTAAATTTGGCTCGCCAACGCATTGAGGGTAAGTAGAATAGAAAGAGTATGCAGGTTACGATAGATCAGAATTCAGGTTATTGTTTCGGTGTTGAGTTTGCCATTCAAATGGCAGAAGACGAAATGCAGGAAGGCTCTCTGTATTGTTTGGGCGATATTGTCCACAACAGTATGGAAGTAAAGAGACTGAATGAAAAGGGCCTGAAAATCATCGACCGTGATGAGCTCAAGGATATTCGTGATTCCAAGGTGTTGATCCGTGCCCATGGTGAACCACCAGAAACCTATCAACTCGCTCTGGAAAATAACATTGAATTGGTAGATGCTTCGTGCCCAGTGGTATTGAAACTTCAGAACAGGGTAAAGTTGGCCTATGATAAGATGGTGAAAGCCAGTGGTCAGATTGTGATTTACGGCAAAATGGGTCATGCTGAGGTAATCGGACTTACAGGTCAAACCAACAATGAAGCCATCATCGTTACAGAAGAAGCAGATCTTGATAAGATCGATTTCAACAGACCCGTTACACTCTTCTCACAAACCACTAAAAGCACCAAAGGCTTTTACCACATCCGTGAACTGATTGAACAAAGAATCAGGGAGCATAAAGGTCAACTGGAGGAAATTGATTTTTCTGCCAATGACAGCATTTGCAGGCAGGTTTCTAACCGTGAGCCTCAGTTACTTAAATTCGCAGAAGAGGTAGATGTAATCATCTTTGTCAGTGGTAAGAAAAGCTCCAACGGTAAAGCCCTTTATTCCGTTTGCAAAGGCCAGAATGAGAGAAGTTATTTCGTTGAGAACGAAGAAGAAGTTGATTTTGAGTGGATTAAGCCTACGGATCATGTAGGTATCTGCGGAGCCACTTCAACCCCAATGTGGCTCATGCAAAATGTGGCCAAATACATCGAAAATCACTTTGTAGAAACCGTTGAAATATAAATTTCATTCTACATTTCAATCGCAAGTTTTTTGAACTAAATTGCGCACCGAAAAGGGGAAAATACCCTTTCTTTTGAGTGCAAAAATATTAATTTTGCCTCGATTTTGATCAACCTTAGTGATTCGCAACTCAATATAGTATGTCTAAAATCATAAAGCTTAAGAAAGGCTTTGACATCAACCTGGCCGGGAAGGCGCAAAAGAAAATCGCGAATACTCCTCCTTCGGAAACGTTTGCTATCAAACCCACTGACTTTGTTGGAATGAACAGGCCTAAGCTCTTGGTAGCTGAAGGCGATAGCGTGAAGGCAGGATCTCCTGTATTGTATGATAAGATGCAGGAAAACGTGATGATTTGTTCCCCGGTTAGCGGTGAAGTAGTCGAAGTGAAGAGGGGAGCCAAGAGAAAACTGCTCGAAATTAAAATTCTGGCCGATAAGAAAGTTGAATATGAGCAGTTCAACACCTACAATGTATCTGATCTAAAGAGTCTTTCAAGAGAAGAAGCTACAGCTCAGATGACAAAAGGTGGGGTTTGGGCTAATATCATTCAAAGACCTTTCGGAATCATTGCAAAAGAGGAAGACACACCAAAGTCTATCTTCATTTCTGCATTTGATACCCATCCGTTAGCTGCCGACCTTGCTTTCACACTCAAAGGTGAAGAAGAGGCATTCAAAACAGGTATAGAGATTCTTAAGAAGTTTACTGAAGGCCCTATTCATATCAATCATGATTTGAATGGTGAGGTATCATCAGTATTCTCAAATATCGAAGGTATTCAGCATAACAAATTCAGTGGCCCTCACCCTGCCGGAAACGTAGGCGTTCAGATTCACCATATAGATCCAATTGGAAAAGGTGATTTGGTCTGGACAGTTTCTCCGTACGGAGTGGCTCAAATTGGTAAACTCTTCAACAAAGGCGTTTATGATGCTTCAAAATTGGTGGCACTTGCTGGTTCTGAGGTAAAAGAACCTCAGTATTATAAGACTTACACCGGAGCATGTATCAATAAAATTGTAGAAGGTAACCTTAAGCAAGATCATGTCAGATATATTTCTGGCAATGTGCTGACAGGCGAGAAGATTGATAAAGATGGTTACTTAGGTTTTTATCACAATGCTTGTACTGTAATTCCAGAGGGCGATTATGAAGAAGCTTTCGGTTGGATTCTTCCAACTACAAAGAAGCTGAGTTTCCATAGAGCATTTGGCTTGCTTTCTTTTCTAAACAGTTCTAAGAAGGAGTATGTTATTGATACAAATACCCACGGAGAAAAGCGTGCTTTCGTTATGACAGGCGCTTTCGAGCGTGTTGTGCCAATGGACATCTATTTCGATTATTTATTTAAGGCCGTACTGTCTGAAGATTACGAGAATATGGAGGCGCTTGGTATTTATGAGGTAATTGAAGAGGATGTGGCTCTTTGTGAATTCATTGATGTTTCCAAGCACGATATTCAGGAGATTCTGAGAGAAGGCTTGACATTGATTCAAAATAGTTAATTGAAGAGTTGATATGAAGTTTGTACAGAAAGGATTTGATAAGATAAAACCACTCTTCGAAAAGGGCGGCAAATATGAAAAATTCCATCCTATCTATGAAGGTCATAGAACTTTGTTCTTTGCTCCAAAAATTGTTACCGGGAGTAAAGGGGCACAAATCAGAGATGGAATTGATCTGAAAAGAATGATGATGACCGTGATCATTGCCATGGTACCATGTTTATTATTTGGTATGTGGAACGTTGGTCATCAGTATTACCTTGCAACAGGAGTTGACGCCACATTGCTGGAGAAATTTGGCATTGGCGCCATGAAGGTTATTCCGATTATCGCTGTATCATACGCAGTGGGTTTGGGTACAGAATTCGCAATTTGTGTAATTCGTCAGCATGAAGTAAATGAAGGTTTCCTCGTTACAGGTATGTTGATTCCTTTGATTGTTCCTCCAACTATTCCGCTTTGGCAGGTAGGTTTGGCCACTTTGTTTGCTGTTGTGGTAGGTAAAGAGGTTTTCGGTGGAACCGGAATGAATATTTTGAACGTGGCTTTGACAGCCAGGGCATTCTTATATTTTGCTTACCCATCACAAATCTCAGGTGAAGTTTGGACTTATCTCGGAGATAAGGTACCTGTAGATGGTTACTCTGGAGCAACTTCATTGGCATTGGCCGTTGAAGCCTCGAATGAAGGAGTTGCAGTAGTGGATAAGCTGGCACAGACCAACACGGTTCTGGGAGCCGATTTCTTTAGTCTTCCAAACATGTTCTTTGGAATGATCCCAGGATCAATTGGTGAAACATCGACATTGGCGGCCCTTTTGGGAGCTTTGATTCTCATTGCAACCGGTGTTGGTAGCTGGAAGATTATTGTGAGTGTATTCGGTGGTGCATTTCTTGCTGGTTTATTGATGAACCAGGTGGCAGCCAACACTTACATGGAAATGCCTGCAGTTTATCACATGGTGATTGGAGGATTGGCATTCGGTGCTGTATTTATGGCGACCGATCCTGTATCTGCTTCTCAAACCGAAGCAGGTAAATGGATTTACGGTTTTTTGATAGGAGTATTGACAATAATAATCAGAGTATTTAACCCGGCCTATCCGGAGGGAATTATGCTTGCGATTTTGTTGATGAACGTATTCGCTCCACTTATTGATTTTTATGTAGTACAAGCAAACAAGAAAAGGAGGTTAGCACGTGCGACAGTCTAATTCATATATTATAGTATTCTCCCTCATCCTTACAGTTGTGTTGGGAGGATTATTGTCAGGTGTCTCTCAGGTATTGGGGCCAGCTCAAAAGAAAGCAGTAGACCTTGATACTAAAAAACAGATTCTTGGAGCTATTCCTTCTGAGAAAGAGGCTTTGCAAGGAATGACCGCAGAGCAAATCCTGGTTCGTTACAGTGAAGTTATCACATCCGTTGTGGCTGACTATAACGGAAACCTGGTAACCACCAATGAGAAAGGGGAGCCAATTGTAGCCGAGAATGTGAACATTGAGAAGAACTACAAAAAGCCTGTAGACCAAAGAATGTTCCCTCTGTTCAAATACAATGCCGATGGTCAGGAGGCCTACATTGTACCAACTTTTGGGGCAGGACTCTGGGATGCTATTTGGGGCTTTGTTGCCATCTCTCCAGATTTGAAGTCAGTAGTAGGAGTTAGCTTCGGACATAAAGGAGAAACTCCAGGTCTTGGTGCAAGAATCACTACAGATGAAATTCAGTCGAGATATCAGGGCAAAGAGCTTTATAATGGCCAGGACGAGTTCGTTTCGGTTCAAATGGTAAAAGGGGAGAAGAACCCTGAATCAGCTCTTGGACCTAACAAAGTAGATGGTATGGCTGGAGCAACACTTACTGCAAATGGAGTAAACAGCATGCTTCAGAATTACCTTGGCTATTACCAGAACTACTTCGACAAGAATGTAAGGACTGGAGCTAGTGCCATGACATTGAATATTGACAATAACTAAACAGTAATTATAAATGAGTACTGAAACGTTAGAAGCACCGGTAGTAAAGGAAAAGGAATCCCTGCTATCGAAGAGAAGAAAGAAATTTGTTACAGACCCTTTGAGTGATGATAATCCAATTACTGTACAGGTACTGGGTATCTGTTCTGCTCTGGCTGTAACCACTCAGATGAAACCAACCTTGGTAATGGCCATTTCGGTAACCCTGGTTCTGATGTTCTCTAATTTGATCATCTCATTGATGAGAAACGCCATTCCTACCCGTGTACGTATCATCGTGCAGTTGGCTGTTGTGGCAACCCTGGTAACTCTGGTTAACGAAGTTTTGAAAGCTTATGCATACGACATGTATAAAGAGCTTTCAGTTTTCATTGGCTTGATTATTACCAACTGTATTGTAATGGGGCGTCTTGAAGCTTTTGCTTTGGGCAATAAGCCTTACGATTCAATGCTAGATGGATTAGGTTCTGGTTTAGGCTATTCCTGGATCATCCTTACAGTTGCCTTCTTCAGAGAAATCTGGGGTTCAGGTAACGTATTCGGATACCCAATATTTGAGGCTCTTGGAATCGAAAACTTCCCTACCAACGGATTGATGGTATCTCCGGTAGGAGCATTTGTGGTACTTGGATTCATCATCTGGGTACAAAGAAGTAAAACAGGTTACGTAGAACACTAAAAACAGACATCATGGATTTATTGAATTTAGGTATTAAGTCGATCTTCATTGAGAACATGATCTTTGCCTACTTCCTGGGCATGTGTTCTTTTCTTGCAGTATCGAAGAAAGTATCCACTGCTTTTGGCCTTGGCCTGGCAGTGGTATTTGTACTGGGTATGACAGTTCCAATGAACTGGTTGCTCGATCAGTTTGTGTTGAAAGAAGGAGCCCTTGCATGGCTTGGTGAAGGCTTTGCAACAGTAGACTTGTCATTCCTACGCTTTATCATGTTCATTGCGATTATTGCAGCCATGGTACAACTGGTAGAGATGACCATTGAGAAATACTCTCCCTCACTTTATGGCTCTCTCGGTATCTTCCTTCCATTGATCGCTGTAAACTGTGCTATTTTGGGTTCATCACTCTTTATGGCCCAAAGAGATTATACAATTGGCGAAGCTACTGTATTCGGGTTTGGTTCTGGAATAGGCTTCTTCCTTGCTATTGTGGCCCTGGCAGCTATCAGAGAGAAACTGAAATATTCCAATGTTCCTGATGGATTGAAAGGTTTGGGACTTACAATGTTTATTACTGGTTTGATGGGAATTGCCTTTATGAGCTTTATGGGTATCTCTATTTAAGAGAATACATTTTATAAAATTTCGAAAGCCCCAAAAAGGGGCTTTTTTTTATGCCTTAATAGGATTGAATATTTATTGCTTCCCCCTCTTAATTCAGAAGCATAAGTTTTTATTCCAGGCTTTTAATTAATCTTCACTTGCAGAAAAATGGCTGCATGAAGATCGGATTAAGGCTTCTTTTTAATACATTCAGAATAACATTGTATCAATTCCATGTTCGCAGCATGTTATTGCTCTAATCATTAATATGGGGCGAAAAACTGGGATTATATCTTGTCGATTGATTGTACCTCAACTAAAATGCTCTTATTAGCTGCGCCCTGCCGAACATTTTTCAGATCATGTCTTTTCATGGGCTTGCTTATCTCTCTTTTGTCTCTTCAATCTCAAGCTCAAAATCAAAGAATAAAAGACCTTAAACACACATATAGTGATTCTGACAATGACAGTATAAAAGTAGCTACTCTGGTTGAGCTAACCCGTGAATACTTGAGTGTATACCCCGATTCACTCAAATACTTTGCAAAAGAACTGAGCAAATTCCAGAACAATCCTGATTTACCCCAGGCACGCAGAAATGTTACAAACACCCTGGGTATTTACTATTACTTTCAAGGCAACTACGATTCATCTATTTACTATTTCCAGCAGTCATATGAGCTGGCAAAAGAGGCAAATGACGAAAGAGCCATGAGTCAAATTGCTATAAACCTTGGTGCCATCTACTCTGCCAGTGGCGATAGGGAAGGAGCACTTCAGACTTTCTTCGACCAATTGAATTACTATGAAGAAAAGGATGAAGTTGATTCCTTACAAATGGCCATTGTTCTTACCAATATTGGCACTTCTTATTACTACTTGAAGAATTATGTAAAGGCCCTGGAGTATGGGCAAAAGGCGCTGGTATTCGAAAGAGATCCCAATGGCAGAATTACGCTTTTACAGAACCTTGGCTTGGCACATATAGAAACGGCCGAGAAAGACTCGGCTTTATATTATTATCGAAAGGCCTATAAACAAAGTACCGAACTAAATTCAACACTCAACATAGGCCTGTCGGCCAAACTGATTGGTGACTACTATTCAGAAACTCAGCAGTATGATTCGGCCAAACGGTATCTTGAGAAGGGTGTTAAATTACTGGAGCCATTGGAGTACAAAATGGAAACAGGGCGTTCTTATGCCACTTTGGGTGATAATTCTTACGAGACCAAAAACTACAATGAAGCACTGGACTATCATAACAAGGCTCTCCAAATATTTCGAGAGGTGGGCACGAAAAATGAAATCGCTGAGGTTCAGTATAAAATGTCCAACGACCTGAGCGCAATAGGAAGGTATAAGGACGCTTTTGATTTGCTGCATCAGTCGAAAGTGCTGGGCGACTCTTTGTTTTCAAACAGAACAGCCGAAGCGGTAGGCGAAATGGAAGTGAAGTATGAAACTGAGAAGAAAGAGAAGGAATTGGCACTTCAAACTGCACGGCTCTCGCAGAAGGAACTGGAATTGAGCAAACAACAACTTTTCAGAAATGTAGCAGTGGCTGGCGCTTTTCTTTTGGGTGTGGTTGCTTTGGTCATCTACCAGATCAAAACAAAAAGTAATAAGGTAATATCAACAAAAAATGAACAGTTGGGCAAATCCTTATCGGAAAGAGAAGCCCTGTTGAAAGAAATCCACCACAGGGTGAAGAACAACTTGCAAATTATTGCCAGTTTGCTCTATCTGCAATCTGATGAATCAGAAAATCGGGATGTCAGGAGATTGCTGGAAGAAGGCCAGGGCAGGGTTAGATCAATGGCCTTAATCCACCAAAAACTCTATGAGAATGATGATCTAAAGCATATTCCTTTTGAAGAGTATATGAAGGAATTGATAGGAGAAATAAAACTCTCATTTGGTGACAGGGTGAAGGATGTGAAACTTGAAATTGAGGCGGAGGGTATCTTTTTTGATGTAGACACAGCTGTACCCTTAGGATTGATTATCAACGAACTGAGCACCAATGCCTTTAAATATGCCTATGCTAAAATGATTGGTGGAGGTGTTTTCAAAGTGGCACTGAAAAAAGATGCGAAGGACTATCGTCTCATTGTTTCAGACAATGGGCCGGGCATTCCTGATCAGGTACTTAATACAACACAGTCAAGCTCATTGGGGCTTAGGCTCACAAGAATGCTCAGCGAACAATTGGAAGGGGAATATAATTTCACCAATACTTCCGGAACCAGCTTTGAACTCAAATTTGCAGTATAATGAAGGGGCATTCATCATATAAAGCATTTGATTCCCTCAGGTTAATACCCAAATATTTTGTCTATATATGGTTTGCGGCCTTTTTCTTTCTTTCAATTCCACAGCTTAAGGCGCAACAGTCTGAAATAGATAGCTTGAGGTCACTTCTTCCTAAGCCTGAAGACGATATTCATAAAGCCAAAATATTGCAGTCACTCACCATGCTTTATGATCGGGTCAATCAGGATTCGGTTGAATATTTTTCCAACGAACTGATCAGACATTCCAGGAAAATTGAATATGGGAAGGGAGTTTTCCAAGGTTATAATGGTTTGGGAATGTCTTTTTATAGGAAGAGAGAACTGGATTCCTCAGCATATTATTTTAAAAAAGCTTATCAGCAAGCCCTTCAGGTTGGAGATACGGTAGAGGCTTCAAGGTTGATGGGAAATGTAGGCGCCATTAATGTTAACCTTGGCAATTATGAAGCCGCACTAACAAGTTTTTTCGATAGGTTGGAAATACTCAAGGACAATCCTTCTAAATCAGGCAGTCTAGGTATAATATTGAACAATATCGCTGCTACTTATCATAGACTAGAAAACGATTCACTTGCCATTCAATATTACCATAAATCTTTGATAGCTAAGAAGGATGAAGATGATAGAAGAGGGGTTTTGCCCACTTATGAGGGCTTAGCCGCCACGTATTCTTCACTTGAACAAACAGACTCTGCGCTATACTACGGAAAAAGGACCATAACCCTGGCCAGGGAGTTGAATGACCAGAATGTTGAGACGGGGGCATTATTAAATATTGGAGCGTTATACAATAATATAGAGCAATATGATTCTGCTGAAATTTACCTGAATCAAAGTTTGAGAATGGCAAAAGAGACGAGTAATAATGAGGTGGAGACAAGGGCATATTCCAATCTTGGTGATATAAATTATAAGAGGGGCAATTATATTAAAGCCCTCGAATTGCATCAAAAGGCTCTTTCCTTATTCAAAGAGCTTGGTTTTAAGAACGAAATTCAGATATCCAAATATGCAATTGCAGAAAACCTTAAGTCTTTGGGAAGGTTCGAAGAAGCATATAATCACTTGCATGAGCACACAGTTTTAAAAGACTCTCTCTACACAGAGCAAAGTGCCCGTTCAATAACTGAAATGCAGACCAAGTATGAAACGGAGCAAAAGGAACAGCAAATAGAGTTGCAGGAAGCTCAGATTGAGGCACAGACGGCAGAACTTTCACGACAGCAGATTATAAGAAATGCGGCTATTGTAGGCTTGGGTGTATTGGTAGTTATTATTGCTCTGATTTATCGAAACAACAGAATCAAGGTAAGGGCGAGTAAGGAAATCGAAGCTAAGAATGAACAACTTTCCAAATCACTTAACGAAAGAGAAGCATTGCTCAAGGAAATTCACCACCGAGTAAAAAATAACCTTCAGGTTATTGCCAGTCTCTTGTATCTACAATCGGATGAGTCTGATAATTTCAATGTCAAAAGACTCCTGGAAGAAGGGCAAGGCAGGGTTCGTTCCATGGCTTTGATCCATCAAAAACTCTATGAGAATGATGACCTGAAGCATATTCCTTTTGATGAATATTTAAAAGAATTGATAACGGAGATACAACATTCTTTCGGTAAATCGGCTGAAGAAATAGGGCTGGAGATTGATGCTAAAGACGTGTATTTCGATGTTGATACGGCCGTTCCTTTAGGG
>Ga0114899_1001837_pt1 | contig 11894 bp, 6 predicted proteins | sample MalvireepMed_215_FD_83497 | JGI IMG/M metagenome (GOLD analysis project Ga0114899, IMG submission 83497) | Marine viral communities from the Global Malaspina Expedition - Malaspina viral metaG DeepMed_215 | ecosystem: Environmental > Aquatic > Marine > Oceanic | place: Mediterranean Sea... | reverse complement strand
TTCTCCCCCACATGATGATGATCAACTTACTCAGTTTGAGTAAACCCTAACTATGCCCTACGAACCTACAACCGACTGGGAAGGCTACTTCGCGGCTGCGCTATCGCCAGGGGCTTCTTTTGCTGGTGGCCTTGCGGCTATAGGAGGAATCGCTGGCGCGCTCGGGGCGGGTGGCCCCCAAGCGATGACCACCTTCGCCAATAAGCTCGCAGACACGCGCAACATGGAGGTCTCTCAGGCATGGGCGCAATTCCAAAAGGAGGAGGAGCGGAGATTCCAAGCTGCGCAAGCGGACGCTGATCGCGCGCACGATAAGGCTATGCAAGCGCAGGGGCATACGAATGCGATGGCGCTTCAGCGGAGTAAGTTTAGCGCTGTAGATCACCAGGAATCGCTGACGGCCAATGCTGAGCTTATTGCGTCCATGAACGCAACTGGCGGTCCTCGTGGCGAAACAGCGCGGCTGGCTATGGCGTCTTTGGACGAGGAGACTCGGAATAGTCTTGGCGAGAATCCATCGGTATCAGACATCGCCACTAAAGTAATGGGTTATGGCGGGACAGCCGTGGCCAACCGTATAAATCAAGTAGGCGGCATGCAGGTTGGCGCAGGAATACAGAATGCGGTAACAGAGTCGCTAAACGTCTGGAAGGGGGATCCCGAAGCCACATCAGAGGAACATGTAGCTTTTGTTCAGAGGGGTCATGCGGCAAAGGAGCGCATGGGCCGACTTAAAAGTGAGTTGGCGACTGCTGTAGGCATCGCAGGTACGGCGCACAATAAGGCGATAGGCGATCCCACTAGACTTATAAAGCTACAGGAGGCCCAAGCAGATGTGAGGCGGATACAAACTCAAATGGCGGAGATGCTCACAGGCGAGTATTCGGACCATCTTGTAGGTGACGGTGAGGTAGGAGGAACGCTAGGCGAAACCCACATGGATATGGCGAGTCAAGCGCGACTCCTAGTTAATTCAATTGGAAACGACATCAGCGGCGAGATGCACCAGTTAGGTGTAGAGTTTTCGTGGGGGCAGAAGCCTATCCATGAACATCCTGCCCTTCAGCCGGGTAGTTATGCAGGGAGAAATGAATGGTCTAATGCCTCGGGTAGCGTTGATCGTTCGCCTCATGGCATACGGTTTGTGGAGGTACAGAAGGTACTAAAGCAGATGCGGAAACAGCCCGAGTTTGCGGCGGACCCGAAATATGCCGCTGCTTTCAAGGCGCTAGATTGGGTAAATACTGACGCTACTGATCGGGATGTAGACTATCTAGCTTTGGGTTCTGGTGCCCTAGATACGGCGCGCAACTTTATAAGTAGCGGCGCGTTGACTGGGCCGTTGGCCGATGAGGCTATGCGCAGTATCGATACGCTTATGTCCCAGGATATCGGTGAGCTATCTATGGAGCTTAAGCAGTATGGCGAGCGGCGGGATGCGGGCAGAGAGCTTGTTAGCCTCCTGGAAAATAGCTTGCCCGCCTCAGTTATAGGTAGGCTGCCCGATAGTATAGTGAAGGAGCTAAGTGGTCTGTTTATTGAGGAGCATCCCTCTACTAAAGTAATTAGCCTTGATTCCGACAGGCTCTTTGCGCCTGACTCTAAGGCGGTAGAGCTACTTGCACCTAGCTTTATGGCTCCGAGCGGCACGGATCCAGACGAGTCTTTATGGTACTCGATACAGCTGATCGATAGCGCTCCTATGCCCAAGGGGTTTCGTGACGAGTTATTTAAGCTAGTAAAAGAGGAGTATGCAGGGGTCGGAACATATGGCGGCGATCCTGATATTGTAGTGAATGGCGATATTCTAGAGCTAAAGACTGTGCGTAGACCTCCCGCAATTGCGCCAATGCCCGAAGGAGATCCTGAGGAAAACGCCAATAACTTTATTGACTACCTCCTTGCTGGCGGAAAAGGTACGCCAGTACAGGCGGCAATAGATCCTAGGTTTCCTGCCGCTTTCGGAGATACCGCAACAGCGTCTACGCTAATAGCCCCTTATCTTAAGAGTCGCAAATTCTTTGAGGAGGCATTGGGCACTACTATTACCCAACAAGAAGCTATTACGCATGCAGGTAGGTCAAAGGGCAGCAGTATTGTCAGCTATACAGATGACGAGCTACGGGCAATCTTACTTTCGCGAGAGCCAGCAGCTGCTCTTGACGCTATTATTACCTTTGGCGGTGTGGCTGCCGAAGGCATTAGCCCGGAGGCTAAGCTGGCGTATGAGTACTTGAGTACTGGGCCTCTTCGGGAGGGGTCGAGTTGGAACCCGTTAAACTGGTGGGGGCCTGAGGGGGTAGACCCGGAAACTGTTGCGCAACTTACTACAGGCGGCGGCATACCGCTGACTCAGCCTACTGTAGCTCAAAGGGTAAGCCCTCCCCTGCACCATACGCCTACGCTTTCAGAGATTGAGCAGCAGCATCAGGATCTTGTCGAAAGCAAGGACTGGTATACGCTAGCTAGTCAGTCTGAAACACTACTGGGGCATCAAGCAGACTGGGATGACGACCCGACAAACGTAGATCTGGGACTTATTAGTGCGACTAGACTGGATGCAGTCTTAGAGAAGGTGGAGGGCTGGCTAGGTGAGCTAACGATAGAGCGCCTAGCAGCAGGCAATGTAGTTGCACAGGATCTCCCTGGCCGTGCCCTAGCTGCGCTATTTTTAGGGGAGCCGGGGCAGGAGTCGGTCCTTACTCCCGGAGTGCTTAAAGGTGCCGAAGGGGCTACCACAAGTTATAGCGATAGAGCAGACACATTTTTTCAGAACTTCGTAAAGTCGGATATAATGGAGCAGTTTGCTGGGGGAATCCCTACATCTGCTGATACAGGCGTATTAGATGTCGCTAACTCTTATTCGGAGGTGTTCGATAACCTAGAGAAGATAGCCCGTCAATTACTCCGGCCTATTACTTGGAGGGCTACTCCAGGTGGTCAGGGAACAGAGGCGCTTAAACAAGCGGGCTCCAATCGGGCCGCTAAGGAGTTGCTCTTTATACTGGAGCGATGGGAGCATCTCTCTATGTCAGATAGGCTGCCTGAGATCACTAGGGAATCGCTAGGTTCTCGGTTGGCTAGCCATCTTCCAGATAATTGGGACGATATCCAGGATCCCAACGACCCTGAACAGCGCATAGCGAAGGCGGGGGCAGTAACGCTACTAGACTTGAGGTATAACCCGCTGAGGCAGAACTAATGGCGCGACAAGATCAGGAACCTGGGTTTCTCGATACAGTCTTCAACTCTTCGCTGACTTGGCCGCAGCAGATGTTGTGGCGGGCGTATCGCGTTGCGAATGAGGAGGGGGTAGACTTTTTTAGCCGCAAAGGCTTCATGGACCCTGCGCTTGTTCCGCTCCTAGGCTGGTTTGCGGATCACAAAGAAGATGTGATGCCTGACTATATGGCTAGAGAGCTAGGGGTGGGCGAGGGTTTTGTGCCCGAGATAGCTACTGCGATTCTAACCGACCCCCTGTTCTTCCTTACTGGGCCGCTCACCGGGAGCGCTAGGGCGGCTAGGGGGGTACAAGGTGCCAAGCAAGCAATGGGCCCTACTGTCGCTGCCAATATGCTAGCGAGTAAGTTAGGTAAGCAGGCTTATGTGGATCAGCTATCTGTCGGCGGTTACCGCAAACTATTAGATGACGGCAAGAAAGCGCTATTAGGTATGCCGGGTAAGCCTTCGCGTAAATACTTGAAGAAGATCGATAAGGCGCGCAAGTATATTGACGCGTTGCCTGAGGAGCAGTTAGGGCAAAATATAAAGAGTTTGCTAGCGCAGCAGTCGGATCGGCGGCTGGGCATAGGTATCCCCGGACTAGCTGGCCTTGGCGCTCAGGTCGATGTGCCGCTGACCCACAATAATTGGTGGCAAGTATTTGCTGCGGGAACGCGCAGCCTGAACAAGACAACCCATTCTTTTGGGCTGGCCTTTGCGACTAAGCATATCGCTGGTTTGCCGTGGATAAATAAGGCGATAGCGCCTTGGGCAGCTGGGGTACGGGAGGTACCGCGCCAGCTTTTGGGCGGACTAGCTATTGGCGGTGAGGCGCGTTCTATAACGAAGCAAGCTGGCCAGAGGCTTTCAGCTGCGGAGATGTCGAATCTCCGCTACTGGAAAGGGCTAGAGGGTGCTGGCCCTGTGATGAAGTATTTGGAAAAGCACGGTAAAGAGAAGACGCTAAAGACCTTCACAGATTTTCTATGGAAGGGGGAGAAAGGTCAGCTAGTACAGCAGCGTTCTCCTCAGGAAGCCTTTATGCTCACGATAGCTAAACTTAGTGGGCGTAAGAATACGGAGCATGCAGACGCGCTTTGGGGCCGTCTAAACCCGATTGATGGCGCGCCGTCTACGGGGCCTATTGGCCTTTCGGATGATGGGGTCGAGGCTTCTGCTCAAATGCAGCAAGTTTTGGATACGGCTTTTCAGGGTGCCGAGGCTGCTACTGATCACATGCGTAATCCGGGCCACCAACTCGGCTTTAAGTGGACTAAGGAGGGCGAAAGGTTTAAGGACTTACTGCATGCCCGTAAGGAGGGTAAATTTTCCGAGGATTTCTATCGATCCTTTTTCAATGCGGGTGCGCATGTCCGCAAGATGCAAAACAGGTTATTCCGTTCGGGTGCAGATTCAGCCCTAGACGCCGATTCTATATTTGACTTCCAATCTGCGCTTTCGCGTAACCAGGAGGCGGTTAATGCGATGGCGCTATACTTTACGGAGGGGCTAGCGCAGGCTACACGGAAACAGAAGACTTACTCTGTAGAGGAGATGAATCGCCTTATAGGTCAAATGCTCCAACTAGAGCAGGGGCCAGGAGAGTTGGCCGCTTCGATGCACTTGGCGGAGTGGAATCCTAGCAATGCACTAAGGGTAGCTACGAGCCAGGATAACTACAGTAAACGCTACCATAGCGTAGTAAACTCGCTGGGACATCAGCTAGCCTCATCGGGAGCAGACACCGAGATGCGCCGAGCGTTGATTCGGGATTTCCAGTCGCAGTCGGCTGGGCACATGCCCTCGCTAGATAAGCAGGCATTGGCGGCGCGTTATGAAGATATTATTCGCGTATATAGGGATAAAATTCCAGAGTATACCGATGCCGAAAGGCGGCTAATGCGCCGCCGAGGTAATCGCTATATGCTGTGGGGCACTTCGCATAAAGCCAAAGCTATTGGCCGGATGAGTAATGACGAGATTGCTGAGTCCATTCGCGATATTGAGTCCTTTGAGAAGAACCGAAGCTATCTAACTGTAGACGAGATCGATAGCTTTGTACGCGCAAATCAGGAAGGGGGGAAAGGGGGCGATGCGTTTGTTGAGTTTGAACGCAGGTGGGATCTTACTCCTCCTCAGGTAGCCGCGCTTGTTGGGCGCAGGAAGCAGAATCAAATAGCCTATAGGCTTAAAGATGTAGAGCGAGAAGAGGTTGTACGCCTCTGGCCAGAGGATTTGGAGGCTAGGGGGTCTTCTTTCTTTTCGCCTACGCTGAGTAATGCCCGCCATTTCGAGACGGGGAAAGGTCTTTATACGCCTCGTGAACTAGCTGTAGGCGGAGAAGTCGTTTGGATGGACACCGAAGAGCTACTGACTTTGGTGAAGCGGCACAGAGCAGAGTACGGAGGAGGCTTTGCGCAACACGGCTTCACGGGAGGAGGGACAGGGATTAACCCTAAAAAACTGGCGGAGTTAAGGGCTTCCCTGGACGAAGGCGGCGAAGCGCTACGCGAGCCACTCGATATGGTCTTAGCTCCGCACCGAATAGGGGAGGGCGAGATCGCCAGGAAGCTCCCGCGCGGCGAGTCATCAAAAGCGGCTGAGTACGGCTCGATGCAGCATTGGCTACATGAGAAGACTTCGCAGCTAACTTCGCATGTGCTGGATCTAGAGCATTTTGACGGCTATCACCGCGCTCTTGTTCTAAGCGGTTTAGGTATAAGGAAAGTCCCTGTACGCTTGAAGACAAAAGTGGAGAAGGTGCGAAGAGGCTCGTCGCAAGTGCAGGGTGGGGTACGTTATGGAGCGCTTTCCAGGTCATCAGCTAGAAATGCCGTAGGTGGTCAGTCTTGGCCTACGCATATATGGACAGCTTTCGCGCCGGAAAACCCTAACTTCATTGCCGCGCTAAAGGAGGACAAGATCGAGGGTATAGAGGAGATTACGGGCGCGGGTGCGGAGCTTATACGCTTCCCCCGTATCTATACAAGTCTAGACGATTTCTCTGAGGGTATGCACCGAGGGGCCTGGACGGTGAACGAGGCCGATAAGGCGCTTAAGGCGCAGGGATTTCGACTAACGAAAGACCTATTCGGTTACCATGCTACCCCTACGGTAATTAAGGAGGGGGGCAAGACGGGTTGGAAGGCTTGGGGCTGGACTGAAAGTAAGGGCCATAGTCTTGACGAGTTGATGCGGTATACAGACGATTGGATTCAGGATGCAACCCGGACGCAGGGCCTTAAGCATCCCCAATATTGGAGCGAGGTCCATTCGCCGAAGGTAACGCGCGCTAAGACGGTTGAGGTACCTGCTCACGAAGTAGACGCACTTAGAGATGCCATGTCCGCCGAGCAACTCCGTGCAGCTAAAGGGTATAAGGCGCGAGCTAATGGCCGTAAAGTATTTAAGGAGGAGAACCTTCGAGGTAAGGGAGAGTATATATCTGAGATGGACAGCAGTGCCCTGGACTATGCTCGCTTGCTAAAGGTGCAACATGCCCGCAAAGTTTCGAGTGATGCTGGGCTCAGCTTGGGGGATAGCAGATACGAGGGCCATGTTAATCCTAAGATGAAGACCCAGGTTACGGTTTCCCCTCATCGCGCTATAACCAAGGCGGACATTAAACTTGAGGAGCTAGATAAGGATCTATACGGCACTACTCGAACACTTACAGATGCGGAATTGCCGGACGCCGTTATTGACTATGCCTACGGCAGCCTAGAGTTGGACGAGTTCCTGCGCCAGCTACGTGCAAATATAAAGGCGAATGGTATTGAGGGGGCAGATGTGCCTGTGGAATACCTAGCGACAGCTGCGGAAGCTCTTACAAGGGCATCTCGCGCTGTTGTAGATAGCGCGCTAAAGCACTTCCCAGAAGATATAAGGCATCTATACGATCAGATGCGCAGCGTCAATGCCGCTATTTTCGAGGAGGCGCAAAGGTCAGGCGTTTGGGTTCCCGGTTCGCCTGTTGGTTACCTAGCAAACTTCTTCAATACAGCGGGCAGAACAAAGCTCAATACTATTCTGGATAACATCGACGCAGCCGAGATGAGTGTGATGACACGCTTGGGGAGGAAGTCCCCTGAGCGATTCAAGCGGCATACTGATACGATGTCGCTGGACCAGCTAGAGGAGTTGCGCCGAGCGTTGCGCCAAGATACGCTGAAAGCGCATGGATGGGTAAATGAGGCAGGGGATGCGCTAGATGGTATTGAGTATGGTTCCTCTGCTCAAATGAAGCGATGGTCTGATGAGCTAGAAGACCTAATGCAGGAGAACGGTATAATCCACAGGACATTCGGAAAGCCCCTCCCTTGGACAGACGAAAGGCTTAATCACGACCCTATAATCTCAATGGTAATGCGCCTTGCCCATGCGGGGCAGAGCAAGAGTTTCGAGGATTTCTTTGGCCGCTACCTGTCCTCTCCAGGTACCGCTCCTGGTGAGTCGCTTGCAGTTGGCGGGAAAATTGTCGATGTGATTAGTGATGTAGGCGAGAAACATACAATACCGACTAAGATGGTCCGCACAGTTGAGCGCAAGCTGAAGGCGGGTAAGCCAGTTATAATCGACGTGAACGCTCTAAATAGGGAGGCGCTTCTAGCGGAGGCCAAGGTGCTAGGTATTGCGGAAGATGCAATAGACTCTACTGTTATAGGTATGCGAAAACAGATACGCGCTGCGCGTAAGAAACTACCGAAAGCCAAGATACCTACAGTTAAATCGGTCGAAGAGTATCTGCATAAGACCGAGTTTATCCCCGAGCATATTGTGCTTGAGACAGATGAGGGGGTACAGCATCTTATCCATAAGAAGATGTCTGAAGAGACAGGTTTCGGCTGGCTAGATCTTGGCAATGTAGCAGAGGAGGCAAAGAAGGGATATACCCCAACAGTAGCGAAGTCGTTTGTATCTGCTTCGCTCCGCTCCGACCTGCACAATAAGTTTGCGCTTGGAGAGTTGACTCACGATGCGGCACTAAAGCTAGTGGGACATAACGCAGTCTTTGGCTCTCACGCCAATGTTGCGGGCGCGATTAAAGTGGCGGGCAAGTCGATGGAGATTGCACCTACTTGGGTACGCTCATTCGACAATATAAACTTTATGATCAAGCAGTTCCAAACGGTTTACCGCTTGCCGTTCCATACGGGCAACTTGTCTTCAGGTGTCTTCCAGGCACACATGGCAGGCGTTGGGCCAAAGAATCTAGTTGCGGGCTATGCCGAGGCGATGCGCATGCTTCACGGCCCTTCAGATGAGGCCATTAAAAGCCTCGACATTATGCACGATACACTTAATGTCGAAGGGTTTAGCTCGACAAAGAGTACCTTTTTCCCCCGCCACCATGTTGTGGATACGGCTAAACGAATGGGTCTTCGATTAGATGAGGTGCCTAGTGAGGAGCTACGCGCATTAGGGTTAAATCGCATAGACGATGTAACGCTCAATTTTGACAACGGCAGAGACGCTTCGTGGATGGATATTGCGGAGGTTGCAGGAGACCAGCACCTCTTTACTACTTTTGCCTCTTCATTGACACGCGGAACGCGCACCGTCCCCGAGAACCTTTTGCGCTTAAAGCTAAGTACTTGGGATCCTGAGCAAGTAGGGAAACTTGGGTTTAAGCGGATGGCGGGGGCACTTACTGCCTGGAAGCGCCGTAAGGGCTTCCATCCTGGGATAGTGACCGAGCATTCGGAGATCGTTAACCGCTTAGCGACTGTTAATGGTCTGCTTCATGAGGGCCATACGATTGAGCGCGCGGTACAGATAACTAAACAGGCGCATGTACCTTATGAGCGGCTTACGCCATTCGAGAGGAATTTCGTTAAGCGCTTTAGCGTCTTCTATACCTTCCCTCGGCACTATATTCCTTGGGCTTGGTCAAAGTTCATGCAACAGCCGCAGGAGCTTGCGGTAATAAACAATACGATACGCGATCAGAAGCTATTCACAACGGACGAAGGTGCCCTAACTTTGAAGCTAGGGGATTACCGCTTAAATGTGGGGCGTCTAAATGCAAACTTGGAAGCTGCGCTCGTAATAGCTGCGTTCGCAGATAACTTTGCGATTCCATTTGGCGAAAAGGTAGGGTTAGCTCCGGCGGGACGGACCCCCTACAGTCCGAGTATACTTACAAAGCAAATGGGCACGATGGGCCTCCTCAATATCGGCGGCGCGGCAGGGATGTTCTTGGGTACTGACCGACTCCTGCCCCAAGGTACGCGCGCTGCGGGACGGAGTGCGCATAGCTGGGAAGAGGCGATGGGCATAATTTGGCCTATTAAGATGGCGCTGCCCCACATATTCGGCGGACCTGCCCACCCAACACAAGAGGAGCTTTCACCGCATGTGAACTATACGCCAATGGAAGCCTTCATCGCTAATAGTAACTGGGGTTTAGGTGTACGCAAGGTACGCCCACAACAAGAATTTAGGTACGCTTACTTCCAGTACAAGCGCCATATCCAGCAACTAAAGATGCGTATTGCAGCTACTGAAGACAGCAGTACCCGAGAACGTCTAATGGAAAATGCCCAAATACTGGGAGAACGGCTACAGGCGATGGGAGCCTCTGCCTTCGCTCAGCGGATCGAGTAACCCTTAACCTACGAACTACTATGACTGACTCCAAACCAACCCTGTCACCAGGATCACTTCTTAACTCGTCGGAGGGCCTCCTAAGTACTGGATGCCTTGCTGGCCTTACCTCTGCCCTAACGACATCGACGGACTACCGTGTGCAGATGGCAGCCGCCATCGGGATCGCGGTGCTAGGCAGCGTCTATGTCTACACTCGCGGCATGGTGAAGGCGGGCAACCCCAATGCGTAAGTACGCCATACTGCTGCCCCTCTTGCTGGCCTCCTGCGCTGCGCTCGATACGGTCGTAGATGTGTTCGATCCCCTAACGGGAGAGAAGACGGGCGAGACCACGATTGGAAGCATTGTCGCCGACTCTGGAGAGGCGGTGGGAGACGCGGCGGGCTCCGTAATCGGAGGGCTAACTGGCAATCCCATGCTCGGGGTTGCCGCCGCAGCTGGGCTTACTGGCCTATTCTCCTCCGCGCGCAGGAAGAAGAAGCGGGGCGCAACGCCGCCGGAGCCCTATGTCTGACGAGCAGCGCAAAGTAGTGATGGAGGCACAGATCGAGGCTACGGCTGAAGCTGTGCGCGACATCGCTTTGCGCATTAGCCGAATAGACGAAATGCTCAGGGGCAATGGCCGCAAGGGCCTCGCTACGGAGCATGAAGTACTGAAGGAGCGTGTAGCCACGCTCGAAATGTTTGCTAAAGATCTCCGATACCTACGCCAATGGGCAACCGTTGGCATACTAGCTTTGTTAGGAAGTGTCTCATGGGCGACGATAGAATGGGTAATGAGGATGAAGGTCTGATCGATGACGATGAGGATACAGCCATGAGCGAGACGCAGGACTCTGGGGGTCGCCCTATAGTTCGCCATGTCGTGAAAGATTTGGCCACGGCGGTACGGATGAAGAAGGTCCAGGCCCAGGCAGACGCCGCAACCAGGCGCGCCGAGGCGAAGGCGCGGCAGACGGAGGCCAAGCTGGAACTGGCCAAGATGAAGGTAAACATGAATGCGCGTGAGGCCGCTTCCAAGCACCTCGCCACATTTGCGGGGCTATACATGACAGCGATGGTGCTTTCCTTCCTGGTAAGCGTGAAGTATTTAGACGGCGATTTGGTCGCGGTCGTGGCCGGATTGATAACTCTTGTCGTCACCTCAATCTCAGCATTGCTGCGCTCCATCGTCGTTGAAGCCCCAGAGAATGGGCACGACGCGAAGACCCCTAAGGTGCCAAGCGATCCAACAGACTAATGAACATGACCCCGCTGTTTGGCCTTACCTCGCGGGTCTACTGGACGCGGACGGCTGCATCGGCGTCAACGCTGGAACGGATCCCCGCAACGGGAGGCGGCGCTACACCACTAGGGTCTTTGTCTCCAACGCGGACAAGGGCTTAATGAACTGGTTGGTCGCCGAGTTCGGCGGCAACATCAACATCTCGAATCAGAACGCGCCATCGAATCACCGCACGATGTACCGCTGGGTGCTGCATGGCACTCGGGCAGGTCCGATACTCTTCCAGGTTCTCCCCTATCTGCGCATCAAGGCGCAGCAGGCTGAGCTTGTACTACGCTTTATCCACACGCTTAACCCTGCAATAAAAGGTAAGGGCGGCAGAACAAAGAAGCTCTCGGAGGATACCCTAAAGCTCCGCGAGCATCTCGTCACACAACTCAAACGCATGAACAAGCGAGGCCGCTCCAGATGAATATACTAGGCGTAGATCCTGGCTACCGGAACCTTGGCCTAAGCGTGGTGCGCGTCAGCGACGATGGCACCGAGGTCGAGGTACTGCACTCCGAGAACATGAGCGTGGGCAAGGCCACCGCCCCGATGATGTTCACCAAGTTTCTTTGGCCCGCGTTGTCACGCCTTAATAAAGAGTACGGGATTGACGGAGTAGCTAGTGAGACCCCTCCCTTCATCATGGGACAAATACAAACAACCGCCTTCCTCTGGGCAGTCTCCTCCATCATTGTGACCTGGGCGCATGTACAAGAAATCCCCTTCAAGCATGCGTCCCCGATCTCCCTGAAGAAGGCGGTCTGCCGTATACTCAACCGCAAGTGGAGCCG